>Ga0316604_10001854_pt1 | contig 17459 bp, 16 predicted proteins | sample OWC_soil_day20_C_FD_207650 | JGI IMG/M metagenome (GOLD analysis project Ga0316604, IMG submission 207650) | Wetland soil microbial communities from Old Woman Creek delta, Ohio, United States - OWC_soil_day20_CT | ecosystem: Environmental > Terrestrial > Soil > Wetlands | place: USA: Ohio... | reverse complement strand
AGCATTCTTTCGCCAATTGTGCCCATCCCCATAAGGTAATCGGCATCGAATGTCGTTCCCATGTCCGGCGCAGGCTGAATCTGTTCCGGTGCCAGCATCGTCACATCGGAAACGCTATCGACCACCATGCCGACAACACGCTGATTGATATTGAGCACGATGACGACCGTGAATTGGTCATAGGAAGGTTCGCCCAGATTGAAACGGATCCGCATGTCCACAATCGGCACAATCGTTCCGCGCAAATTGACCACGCCTTTGATGTAGTCAGGCGCATTTGCAATCCTCGTGACGTTTTCATAGCCGCGGATTTCCTGCACCTTGAGAATGTCGATGCCGTATTCCTCCTCTCCAAGGCGGAAGGACAGGAAATCCCTCGTAATGTAATCGCGGCCACCAGCCATCACCGCAGTGACAGTCTGTGAAGTGCTGGATGCTTGTTGCATGATTCTCCCCTCTTGAGCATTCAGATAATATGATCGAAATGCTAAGAGCTTAGAAGAGGGGCACTCTGTGCAGAATCGGACAACTCCGAATCCTGCCTAGGATAAATCCGAGAAACGCAATCAGGCAATTACTGCAGGCGGCATGACGTCAATCAGATGATGGGAAATGGCATAACGCACCATGCCGGCCGTGCTGTCCACGCCCAACTTCTCCATGATGTTTTTCTTGTGCGTGCTGACGGTTTTCGGGCTGAGGGCCAAATCGGTCGCAATGCGACTGGTCGAATGACCGCTAGCGATGAGCATCAGTATCTGGCGCTCTCGCGCAGACAATAATTCATGCGGCATGCCGCCTCGTGCATAATCAAAAACAGTACTGTGAGCAATTGCTGGATCGATGTAACTGCCACCACGAGCAATCATGCGGATAATGCTCAACAATCTGCTTGCATCGGCATTTTTAGTCATGAAGCCCTTTGCTCCAGCCCGCATTGCGGCCGTCACGACATCGCTGCTATCGTGCATGCTCATTACCAGTATCGGCAAAGAGGGGCGTATCTGCCGCACCCGCCGGATTAGTTCGATACCTCCCATGCCCGGCATCGACAGATCCATCATTAACAGATCGCACTCGATTTCGCCGATACCTTTGAGCACGTCAAGGCCGCATCCTGCTTCCCCGCAAATCTGCATTTCGCCACAGCCGTTTATGATGAGTTTTACCCCATCACGCATCAGCAAGTGATCATCGGCAATAAAAATACGAATCATAAAGTTCTTCGGTATTACTTTCGTAGCGGAAATGATGCGCGCACATTGGTGCCCTGACCGGGTGTACTGATGATTTGAACTTCTCCCCCCAGCATCGCCGCACGTTCTCTCATGCCAACCAGTCCGAGTGAACGCCTAACCTGTGGCGCAACAGAGTCAAAACCATCGCCATCGTCAGAAACCTGCAGACATAGATTATCATTTCTTTCAAGCAACATTACAACCACGCGACTGGCATTCGCATGTTGCACTACATTGCTTAGCGCTTCCTGCAGTATGCGGTAAATGTTGGTCGCCAGCGTATCGTCAACTTGCCGCGCCAGATCCAAATCATTACTTAACACACAGCTTATTCCGCTCGTGCGGCTAAATTCGTCAGTCAGTGATTTAATCGCCAGCCCCAACCCCATGTCCAGCGTTGCCGGGCGCAAACCAGAAGCGATGTTGCGCACTTTCATCATGCAAGCATCGGCCGCGCCCTTGAGCCACTCGACCATGCCTTCATATGCGAGCGGCGATTCCGCCATCTTGTCAGGCAAAAGCGACAAATTCAGTCGCAACAGTGAAAGCTGCTGTCCGAGATCGTCATGAATGTCGTGTGCAATTCGCCTGGCCTCATCCTCCCTGGCATTTATCAGACTGGCAGATAATGAACGAATCATTTCCTCGGCTTCCTTCAGCTTTGTGAGGTCATGAGAAAGTGCCACCATCTTACATACCTGCCCACCTTCATCTAACATCGCATTCAGGCACAACCAGGACAAATATCTGCTCCCATCCTTGCGCGCAATCCAGAACTCCCCCTGCCACTGGCCTTGCGCTATTAGCTCCTGCAAAATGCTGTCATAGAATGCTTCGTCGTAGTCCAGTCCGCTGAAAATCTCCGTATCCTTGCCGACAACATCCTCAAGCAAATAACCGGTCGCCTTCGTTACCGCATCGTTGATGTCTGTTATGAACAAATCCCTCGTAACCAGATTAACCTCTGCCACAATCATGGCTTCACTGCTATTGCGGTAAACCAGCGCCGCCTGCTGCAATGCCAATTCCGTATCCTTGCGTTCAGTGATATCAAGGGCACATCCTATGAATCCGGCAAACTCGCCGTTTTCATTGAAACGCGGCACACCTGTGCTCAAAATCCAGCGGTATTGCCCATCACGACGGCGCGCTCGGTATTCCGTCCGAAAAGGCGCTCGCTGTTGTTGCGAAGCTTTCCGAAGTGCCTCATATTCCATCCGATCTGCCGGGAAAATGCCGTTTTTCCACGCGCGACGAAATGCCTCAATGCTGTCCGCGCCAACAAACTCACAGGCAGCACGGTTAACCCACAATAGCTGTCTTTCGCTATCCCCGGTCCAAATCATAGCCGGGGCGGCATCCGCCATCAGGCGAAAACGCGTTTCGCTTTCCCGCAAATTGCGTGTCAATTTGCTGGCGAGGGAAATTGCCCTTGCTCGGCCTGAGGCCAGCAGCCATGTCAGCATAGACAACAGGATACTCAGCACGATGCCAACACCCGCTATCGTCCAATATCCTTGATTCTGCTCGACCTTTCCCTCGAATGCAGGCAAGGAACGGGCCTCCAGCAACCATGAACGATCCGCCACCTGGACCGAATGTTCGCTGCGAAAACTTGCTGCGCGCAATTCATCTTGCTCCGGCGCAGAATCATGCATCAACGCCATATCTTTTGCGGAATTGCCATCGTAAATGCGGAAAGCCAGTTCGTGTGCAAATGGCAATTCAGGCGTGCTCATCAACGCCCTCATCCGCAAGGGCGCGCATACCCAACCAATGATATTCTGCCGCCGCTCAGCCACAGTTCTGGTCGGTAATCCATTGCGGTAAACCGGCATATATACCTGCACCCCTTCTTTTGAAGCGCTCGGCGAGATATGCAATAGAAAAAGCGGGCCAGTGAAGGCTATGTCCCCCGTATCGCGCGCGCGCTCCATCGCCGCACGCCTTTCTGTATCGGTGAACATGTCATATCCCAAAACACGCCGATGACCCGGATCCGCCGTCGCCTGCAGGGTGAGAACAGCATACTCGGTGCTTATACCCTCCGGCCAAATCCGGTAATCATGGAACCCTTGTCGCCGCATCAAGGCAACATGCCGTTTTTTTCCTGCTTCCGGAACAATCTGCACAAACGCAATATCCTGTATGCCTGGATACGATTGTTGGATGTTCTGTGCTTCGACGAAGCGGCGAAATTCGCGCAAGGTTACATGGCTGCTGGCGCCATACAATCCCTGCACGCTACGCAACACATGCTGGTAACCACGCATGCGCAAATTGATGCGCGTGGCCACATTGGCGGCCAGCGAATCAAAGTCTTTTTGCAGCATCAGCCTCGAATCCAGTTTTGCCTTCCACCACGTTCCTCCGGTGGCAGACAACCCGACGAGCAAGACGAGTCCTGCAATCGCCACTGGCGTTACAAATAGCCTTTTAATACAGTTTCCCAGGTGAAGTGAAAAAGCTGTCGCCGACTTGGCGTCATTCATGATGCGGTTTCATCCTGCAACAAACAGCCTCGCGCCAACGTGAACAGCATCTGCCACCTTACTCCCAATACCCTTTGCGGGCATACACCGAACGCAGATGCTCAATGAACAGACGCACCCTGCTTGGCAGGTATTTTCGCTGTGCGACAACGGCATAGACCGGATCGTCTGCTGATGCATATTGATCAAGTACCCGAACCAATTTACCGGATGCAAGGGCATCCTTGACTTCCCATAATGGACGCCACGCCAGCCCCATGCCCTGCAATGCCCACTCATACAAGATGGCGCCATCGTTGCACTCGAGCGCACTGCGAACTTTCTGCTGAACCACTTGCTCATCAACCTTGAATGTCCAGCCCTTGCTCTGGCTGTCGCCCATCAACAGCAGGCAGTCATGCTGGTCGATGTCCGCAGGCGTTTCCGGAACGCCACGACGTTCAAGATAGGCTGGCGAAGCAACGAGCACCCTTCGCATGGCGGCCAATCTGACTGCCACCAGCGATGAATCTTCCAGATTCGAAATGCGTATTGCGCAATCGATGCGTTCGCGCGCGAGATCCACCACGCGATCTGAAAGGTCGAGCGTAATGCGAATGTCCGGATAAAGACGCTGGAATTCTGCCACATGGGGCGCCACAAACAAGCGACCATAAGTGGCAGGCGCCAGCAAATGCAGTTGACCATGCGCATGCGTGCTACCGCTGGCAACGGCTGCTTCCGCGTCACGCAAATCCTGCAATATGCGCTGGCAATCTTCGTAGAACGCGCCGCCTTCCTGAGTGAGTGAAATGCTGCGCGTCGTGCGGATCAGCAGTTTGACCCCCAGCCGTTTCTCGAGGCTATCCAGTCGCCGTCCGATAACGGCAGGCACGACCCTCTCCTGCCGTGCGGCAGCAGACATGCTGCCAAGGCTGACGATTGCAACAAAGGTTTCCAGTTGCTTCAACGCACTCATTTGCAACCCAAAAGTAAAAAATGATGCCGAATTTTAGCTCTTTTTGTGACACAGCATACAAATATGCCGTCACGTTCGATTCCGTGCCGTCCGTCGCCGAATAAAAAAAGCGCCCTGAGGGCGCTCGGGAGGGCGGTTTCTTTCATCTGCACTGTCAGGCATCGTGCGCCGCAGCAATTTCCACATGCGCCGCCAATAAAACCGGTTTGACTGAATCCAGCAACTCTCGTTCGATGCGCAAACAAACACCGCACTCCGAACTCAAGTGACGCGGCACAGGAACCAGCTTGCACGACAGACCGCGTTCCTTCAGCACTTTTTCCGCGCGAAAAGCATGGTTGCTGGTATGAAAAAGGATGACCGAGCAGGCATCGGCACTCATCGCGCTCTCCCTGCCAGCCGGCTGACGGCCTCCAGCGCGCGCATCACGTCATTCCTATCAGTGAAATTCCCTGGAGCGAAGCGGATGGTGCCTTCGGGAAAGGTGCCTATTGTGTGGTGCGCCGCAGGCGCGCACTGCAGACCGATGCGGCACTGGAGGTTGAATTCTTCATCCAGCAGAAAACCAGCCTCGGATGGCGACATGCGATTGATGGTAAACGACACCGTCGCAACCTGCTTCGATGCATCCATCGTACCGTAAACCGTCACCCCGGCAATATTGCCCAGGCCGTCGATCAGTTCTTGCGTAATGGTCTGGTGATGCGCGCGAATCGCCTCGATACCGCGTTCGCGTATCCAGCTTGCGCCAGCCCCCAGCCCCGCCAGCCCCATCACGTTAAGCGTGCCGCTTTCGTATTTGTCCGGCAGAAAATCGGGCTGCGCTTCGAATTCCGAACGGCTGCCGGTGCCGCCGCGCATCAGTGGCCGCAAACGCGAAAGATCGACACGCTCGCCAATCGCCAGCCCGCCAGTGCCAGTCGGCCCCAGCAGTGATTTATGACCGGCAAACGCGAGCAAATCGATATTGTCAGCGACAACGTCGATCGGGAAAGCGCCTGCTGTCGAAGCCGCATCGACCAGCAGCAGCAAGTCATGCTTTCTTGCAATCTGCCCGATTTCGGCCACCGGCAGCAACGTGCCGACGACATTTGATGCATGTGTCAGCGCAATCAGTACGGTATTCGGCAGCACCGCCGCCTCGACCAGTGTGCAATCAATTGTGCCATCAGGTCGACACGGCACGACGGTCAACTCCACACCCTCGCTCTCAAGCTGGCGCAACGGCCGCATCATCGAGTTGTGTTCCATTGAGCTGGTAATCACATGATCGCCAGCCCGAAGCAATCCGCATAGCGCCAGATTCAGCGCCTCGGTGCAATTCGCACCAAAAACGATGCGCAACGGATTGCGCACACCAAACAGTTTTGCCAGCACCTCGCGCGCCGCATCGACGATACGACCCGCCTCGTTCGACAAGCGGTGTCCACTACGTCCCGGGTTCGCCCCCACTTGCTCTAGGTAGCGCACGACTGCGGCGGTAACCACTGGCGGTTTCGGCCATGAAGTCGCAGCGTTATCGAGATAAAGCGGGGTCAGCATGTGTTCAGCTATTTTTTATCAGTGTCAGCCTGAACTGCCGGCCATCTTCTTCGATGGAAACAGAGCAATTCATCGCCTGCGAGGCACGCAACACATTTTCACGCGCCGTTACCGTATCGACCAGCACTTCAAGCTGTTCACCTTGCGGCAAATTCTTTAGCGCAAATTGCGTCCGCACGACCGGCTCGGGGCAGGACAGCCCGCATACATCCAGTTTTTTCATGTCCGCTCCACTTATTCAAACCGTTCACGCAGCGTGAAACCAAGAACCAGGCAAAATGCCAGCCCAATGCCAACGGCGATCTGGCCGTTGATTCCGGGCCCGCCAATCATTAGCGCCCCCTCAGCCATTCTGTCAGGCCCGGCCGCCAGCAGAAAATTGTGCGCGAAACCGGCACCAACAATCATGCCAAGCACAAAAACGCCTGAATCGGTATCCCCCTCACCGGACAGGAATAGCTGCCGTCCAGGACATCCGCCTGCGAGCGCAAAACACAAGCCGGCCAGCGCCATACCAGCAAAATTCCACCAGTGATCGCTATGCGCAACCGGCTGGCTGGCAAAACCGACATTGACCCGACCAAGAACGAGATTCATGGCAAATGCCGCGACGAGCATTGCAATTACGCCATACAGCAGATGGAAATCACGAATCAGAAAGGAATCGCGAATCGCACCCATCGTACAGAAACGCGTACGCTGCGCCAAGAAACCAATCAGCAAGCCGGCACCAAGCGAAACAAGAACTGGCGCATGCATCGAGCCAGGGCCTTTTTCACTGTTGAAAATAAATGATGGCTGCGCAACAATCAGCGCCAGCACGCCAATCATCAAGCCCGGCATAATCCAGCCAGCCAGCGAGAAGGTTTCGCGTGCGCGACCAAGCGTAAACCCGTTTTTCAGGAACCAGGCGCCGATGCCAATACCCGATGCCAATCCAGCCAGGCCAACAATCGCATTCAGATCGCCGCCGGCCAACCTGAGAATTGCGCGCCAGGGACAACCCAGAAAAACCAGCGCGCCTATCATTGCGAACACGCCCAACATGAAACGGATGAGCGGCGCAGAGCCGGCACGTACACGAAATTCCCCGAACAGCAACGCGGCCGCCAGCGAACCGAGCACAAATGCCGGAATTTCCGGACGCAGATACTGAACAATCGCAGCACGATGCAACCCAAGCGCACCAGCCAGATCACGCTCGAAACAGGCAACACATACCCCCATGTTCGGAGGGTTACCCAATTTCGGCAAAAGCGCCGCCAGCAAGCCAATGACAACGCCTGCGAGCACAATCCCCCAACGCGAGGCAAAAAATTTAGTAAGACTGTTTTGCATTTTCACTCCCATCGAACCGGTTTGCATAACGCGCCCCAAAGTCCGAAAGGAGAGAATTGTAAGTCAGCATCAATGGCAAGGGAAGTTCATGCGTTCTGCAAAACGCAGACCTGTCAGGACGAAACAGCCCAATGGAACATGGCCGCCACGACTGTTTCAAGCAATTCCTTGATCGGCATATTGGCCCCACCTTCGAGTGGACCAATATTCTTTTCATGCCACTCGATCAATCCCGCGCGACCATCGACAATTTCCATCGCCGCCTTCTTGTAATGCCCCGGCGATCCCTTAAGAATGGAAATCATGATTTTTTCCGTTTCCGGCGCTCTCGGCACGCCGAAATTCATGTCAGATACTCGAATCGTACCCAGCGGCAAATGTGCGCTTTCCGAAAGAATCACCGATTGCGCCACTTTCTTGGGCGCAAGCTTGATCGGCCCGGACGTTTCAACCTGCCTGGACAGTGCCTTGCGCACTTTCTCAAGCATCTTCATGGCCTTTTCGATGTCATCGGTCGCAATGCCGGCCTCAATTTGACCGTCCGCAGCCCACAAAGCACTCATCGCACGCAATGCAGCGCTTGTTCCCCGCCCCGCAATACCCGAACCTTCGAGACTGGCACAAATGCGGTCAATCGCTGCCATCATCGGATCCGCTGTGGTCTTTTTTGAATTCATCACATCCTCGCAATTGCATTATTCAAGATCACCTGGACAGTATCGCGTTGTTTCCCCGCGCCTATTGCGCACAATATAGTAAAATATATTTTTACTTTTCGTGGCATTATCACATGTTCTTTATCACGTTAAACTTCGCGCCCAATAGTTCCTACATTGGTAGGACGTTGCCGGTTTCAGCATTAAGCCCACTGAAGCCGGTTTTTTCTATTAGTCCCGCCACAAGCATCAGGACGCCCACACCAACAATTTACTTTAACGAGGCGCCATGAACAACGATGTAATCAAGGGACGCATCCGCATGCCGGAGCTGTTTGAAAAGCTGACGAGCGCAGATGCTGCTGCAGAATTGGTAAAAGACGGCATGACTGTAGGCATGAGCGGATTCACGCTCGCTGGCGGCGCCAAGAGCGTTCCGCTTGCGATCGCGAAGCGCGCACAGTCCAACCCTCTCAAAATCACGCTCCTTACCGGAGCTTCGCCCAGTAATGAAGTTAACAGCGCCTTGACGAATGCTGGCGTTCTGTCGAGGTATTCGCCTTTCCAGACCGACCGGACAATGCGCGCAGCCATCAACCAGGGCGAAATCATGTATTTCGACAGTCATTTGTCCGAAACGGGCGAATTGCTGCGTCGTGGCCAAATCGCACCGGTAGATATTGCAATCATTGAAGCGACAGCCATCACGGAGTCGGGTGCGATTGTGCCAACCACCTCCGTTGGCAACAACGACATTTTTGCGATACAGGCGAAGAAGGTCATCATTGAGCTCAATCTCGCCCAGTCGGCAGCACTTGAGGGTGTGCATGACATTTATTTCGCCAGCAGCTTCCCGCACGCGACTCCCATCGGTATCCTTGCACCCAAAGACCGTGCCGGTAGCACGAGCATTCAGATTCCGCCGGAAAAAATTGCTGCGATCGTTGTCACCGATGAACCGGACACACCATCCCAGAACCTTGCACCTGACGCAGATACTGCCAGCATTGCCGGCCATCTGATCGAATTCTTCAAGAGCGAAATCAAGCACGGCCGACTGACCGAAAGCCTGCGGCCATTGCAGTCCGGCATCGGCACCATCGCCAATGCCGTCATGTCAGGACTGGCGACAGGTCCGTTCCGCAATCTGACGATGTATTCCGAAGTACTGCAAGACTCGACGTTCGAACTGATCGATATCGGCATGATGGACTTCGCATCGGCCACATCGATTACGCTGACCCCGCAAAAGAGCAAGGAAGTGTTTGAGAATTTCGAACGCTATCGCAACAAGGTTATGCTCAGGCCGCAGCGGATCAGCAATCACGCCGAAGTCCTTCAGCGCCTTGGTATCATCACGATCAATACCGCGCTTGAAGCCGACATCTACGGCCATGTCAACTCGACCCATGTAATGGGTACGCACATGATGAATGGCATCGGCGGTTCGGGCGACTTCACACGCAACGCCCACACTTCCGTCTTCGTCACAAAGTCGATCGCGAAAGGTGGCGTCATTTCCAGCATTGTGCCGATGGTATCGCATGTGGATCACACCGAGCACGATGTGGACATCCTCGTCACGGAAATCGGCCTGGCCGACCTGCGCGGCCTGTCACCACGTGAACGTGCGCGTACCATCATCAACAATTGTGTCGGTGGTGAATACCGTGCAATGCTGACCGAGTATGTCGATGAAGCCAACCAGCGCGGCGGACAGACGCCACATGTGCTGGAAAAAGCATTGTCATGGCATCAGCGCCTGCGTGAAACCGGCTCGATGCTGGATGAAGCGCGAATCGCGCGTGCAGCAGCATAAAAAAACTGTCGAAAGCAACAAAAAAGCCTGCCTTGTGCAGGCTTTTTTGTTTGGGTTCCGCTATTAGGGCGTAGTTGCCTTTCTTTAATAACGGTTAATTGGCATCCTGAGGGATATGACTGTTCGTATCCCTCCCTCTCTTAAATGGATGCTTACCAAGCGGGCCAGGCCACTTGGGAAATAGCTGCGGGCGAAAACTCCTGCGAGAGTTCGTTGAGCTAAAGGAAAAGCATCTTCAGGTCATGCGCCATGGCTTGAACATCATCGACAGCACCATCCGGATGCACGAGATTCCAATCGTTCCAGAACGCATCCACCCAATCCACGTCCAAGTCCGTGAACGCAAATTCAAGTATGGCAACAAAGCCGCTCGATCTTGGACAATGTCGTCACAAGAAGTTAAATCACATAGCCAAGCACCGTATTTGCACCGCGGCCAAGAATGATTGCTATTTTTTTGCATAGCACGTGGCACACCAGTCCAAACGAATTCACATCAGAACTCCCTGCAAGCGGTGGCACCGTTTTGATAAACCATTTCCATGAAAGAACGCGATCCAGTCAGCCACATGGATTTTCTTGAGGCACGACTGGCGAAATGATCGCCGAAGCCAGAACCTTTATCAGCCTCAGCAGCATCCGGAAAAACCGTCACTGCTTCATCTGCGGTATCAGTATCCGTGCGGTTCAATGCCGGCATGCCGGCATTTGCCCAGTCTTGCGCAGCCTTTTCGGTCAAGAACAGCGGACGCAATGCGACATCCATCGCACCATCATAGATGAGATAAAGCTTCGATTTATCTGCAAACATGACTGCCCCAACGTAACTAGTCACAGCGTTACTCCATCATTTCCCAAGCACCGTCATTGCCCGCTCCAGCCCAGCAAGTGTCAGCGGATACATGCGCTGGTCCATCAGCTCGTTGAGCATGCCGATTGATTGCGTCAAGGGCCAGTAGCGTTCTGGCTCCGGGTTCAGCCAAACGGCATGCCGGTAGTGGTTCAACAAACGCGTCATCCAGGTCGCACCGGACTCGTTGCTGTCATTCTTATTGAGGCCGAGCATTCCGGTATCGGTGATTTCCACCGGTCCCATCGACGCATCGCCCACAAGGATCAGCTTGTACTCTTTGCCAAAGCGGTTCATCAGGTACGGCAGCGGATAATGCGACACGACACGCGCGTTGTCGTAGCGCCAGACTGAATCGTAAACGCAATTATGAAAATAAAAGCGCTCAAGCTGTTTGAATTCGGATCTGGCGGCGGAAAACAGTTCTTCGCACAACTTGACGTGCGGTGCCATCGAGCCGCCAATGTCGAACAGGATCAGCACCTTCACCTTGTTGCGGCGTTCAGGGCGCATCTGGAGATCCAGCCAGCCGGCATTGCGTGCAGTGCTGGCGATGGTGCTGTCCAGATCAAGTTCGTCCGGCGTACCTTCGCGAGCGAACTTTCGCAGGCGGCGCAACGCAATCTTGGTGCTGCGGACGTTAAGCTCAACTTCCTCGTCCAGTGCCTTGAATTCGCGGCTGTCCCATGCCTTGACGGCGCTGCGGGTGCCCTGGCGCACGGGTTCGGTGCGCTCGCCCTCCGGGGGAGACTCGCCTTCGCCAAACGGATTGTTGCCGGCGCCACCGCTCAGCGGGGTGCCCTCTTCCTCCGCGTCATCCTTTTTTGCCGCATTTCGACTCATCGCACGTGGCATTTCTGGCACAGGCACATCCCGTTCCAGTGGAACATCTTCCGGTGGTACCTGACCGGATGCAGCGCTAAGCAACTCGTCCAGTGCGGCCTTCGCGCTTTGACCGTCCGTTTCCTGAAGTTTCCTGAAGTATTCTCCAAATGCCACGTCGAACTTGTCATAATGCGCCTCGTTCTTGACCATGCACAAGCGCGATAGCGTATAGAAATCGTCTAGGCTGTAATTGGCCAGCCCTGCTTTGAGTGCTTCCAGCAAAGCCAGATACTCGGTCGTGGAAACCGGCAGCCGGTGGTTTCTCAGGTGCAGGAAAAAATCGGTCAGCATGACGGCAACAGAAAATGATGACGAATGTCAGGCACGGCTGCGGTTGACGCTGACAATGCGTTGCAGCATGCCCATGTCCTGCTCATTCTTCATCAGCGCACCGGACATCGGCGGCATTTCCCGACGCTTTCCCTTGTCGGACACCAGTATCTCCGGGGCGATGCCTTCAGCGTCCAGCAGCTTGAGCCAGTCGAGCAGTTCGGAAGTGGAAGGCTTTTTCTTCAGGCCATTGAGCTGACGCAGTTCGAAAAACACCTCCAGCGCCTCGCGCACCAGTTCTTCTCGCAACCCGGGGAAATGTACATCGACAATTTGCGACATGGTCTCCTTGTCCGGAAACGCAATGTAATGGAAGAAGCAGCGCCGCAGGAAAGCGTCCGGCAGCTCCTTCTCGTTGTTCGAAGTGATGATGATGATCGGGCGGTGCTTGGCGCGCACCAGTTCGCGCGTTTCATAGCAGAAAAATTCCATGCGATCGAGTTCACGCAGCAGATCATTGGGAAACTCGATATCTGCCTTATCGATCTCGTCGATCAGTACCACCGCCGGCGTGTCGGACTCGAACGCCTGCCATAGCACGCCCTTGAGGATGTAATTGGCTATGTTGGCAACGCGCTCGTCACCCAACTGCGAATCGCGCAGACGCGACACCGCATCGTATTCATACAGGCCATGCTGTGCCTTGGTGGTTGATTTGATATGCCATTGCAGCAGCGGCATCCCTAGCGCAGCTGCCACTTCTTCTGCCAGCATGGTTTTACCAGTACCTGGCTCGCCCTTGATCAGCAACGGCCTTTGCAGGGTAATGGCGGCATTCACGGCAAGCTGCAGATCGGCCGTAGCAACGTAATTCTTGCTTCCTTCAAAACGCATCATGACTTCCTGGAGCGGGTAATTAGTGTAGTAGGAACGAGCCAGCCAGGGCGCTATCAAACATGCATGCACATGCTGGCTGCAATGTTTTTTCCGACCAGGCAAATCAGCTGAAATTCTGGAGTATATCAGCTGATACAGATATTAGATCGTCCGCGCAAAATCGGCGGCAGCCGCCTTATTCCACTGGCTGTTCAGCCTGAACAACGATGTGTTCCGGCGGCAAATCAGCTTGCCGCCGGTCGTGCATGGACGTATACGCCTTTTCAATATGCCGCGTAAAAAGCGCCGTATCAAACAATGGCGTCGTCAGACGATTGTGTTCCAGTTTCCGCCTAATCTCGGCCAGCATGTGCGGATGGCTGGCAAGCTCAATTGCGCGTCGCACATATTCATCCTGCGACGACACAATCATTTCCGGCTGCCGGACGGCCTTCAGCAGACTGGCAGCCACGCGACTGGCAAAGGATGCGCCGGTGCAAGTAAGGACAGGCAACCCAGCCCACAGGGCATCGCTTGCCGTCGTGTGCGCGTTATAGGGCAGCGTATCCAGAAACAAGTCCGCCATGCGGTGGCGCGCCAGGTGCTCCGGCAAATTCATGAAGCGAGCAAAAACCAATCGCTCACCTGAAACACCACGTTTCTCGGCCTCCTGCCGCAAATTGCCGACTGCACTCGAACCAGGATCCAGCAGCCACAATACGCTGCCATCAACCTGCCGCAGAATTTGCATCCAGCCATCGAATGTTTGCGGCGAGATCTTGTACTGGTGGTTAAAACAGCAAAACACGAATGCCGTCTGCGGCAGGCCAAAATCCTGGCGCGTGAACTGCTTCGCGGATATCGTCCGCTGCCGGTCGTTCACCTGATACGAGTTAGGCAGATAGGCGATTTTTTCCGCATAGTGCGGCCTGCTCTCCGGCGGAATTAGCGTACTGTCGGCGATCAGATAGTCGATATATTCCGCGCCCAACGTTCCCGGATATGCGAGGAAGCTGACTTGAACTGGCGCCGCACGGCAGGCAAAAATGCCAGTTCGATGCATTGTCTGGTAGCCTTGCAGGTCGATGGCAATATCGATCTTCATCTCTCGCGCCAATTGCGCGATCTGCATATCGCTCTTATCGCGCACATCGATGAATTGGTCGAAGGCCGATAGCAACCTGCTGCGCATCGCATCATCCTTTTCTGGACCAAAAGAAAAAGCAAATATCTCGAAGCGATTCCGGTCGTGCTGCTCGAACATGCCGGCGGCGAGGAATGAGGTCGCATGATTGTGGAAGTCGTGCGAAAAATAGCCGAGGCGGATTTTGTCTTTCCGTTTATATTTTTCGACCGTGCCCAATCTGAGGTCCGGAGGAAATTTCTTCGCATGAATCATCGCAGCTTTCTTCTGCAACGCCGGATCATCCAGAAAATTCAACACGCTGAACGGGATGGCTGCCTTCTGGCCGCGCTCAATCCTCACCACAATTTCTTCGATCCGCGCCTCGATGCCGAACCAGTCACACATCGACAGTTTCGTGCTCAGGCAGTCCTCATGCAAATAATCGTCTTCCGGCGCCAACGCCAGCGCGCGCTCATAGCAGGCAAGCGCATCATGGTGGCGCTTGAGCTGGTTCAGGATATTGCCCTTTTGGCGCCACGCCATTGCATTGCCCGGGTCCAGTTGCAGACAGCGTTCAAAATGCGGCAGCGCCCCCTCGAAACGCCCAAGCTTGCACAGTGTGTTGCCGACATTCAGCCAGGCGGACGGATGCGAATAACCGAGCGCCAGCAACCGCTCGAAACAGCGCAATGCTTCTTCGTTCCGGCCGATTCCGGCCAGCAAGGCGCCCTGATTGTTCAGCGCCTCGACAAAATCAGGTGCTATCTGCAAGGCCTTTTCGAAACAGGCCAGAGCCTCATCGTATCGTTCCATATTATTCAGGCAGCGACCGTAATTGACCCACGCATCCGGCTGGCGCGGTGACAGGCTGACCGTCCGCTCGTGGTGAGGTAGCGCCTCGACGTCCTGCCCACTTTCTGACAGGATGGCGGCGAGATTGAAGTGAACCAGGCTGCTGCCCGGATTGACCGCGATCGCCTGCCGGAACAACTCAACCGCATCATCGCGCCTGCGCTGCTGGATACGTATGACCCCCAGCACATGCAAGGCATCGAAATGTCTTGGTTCACGCTCAAGCACGGTTTGAATCAAGGCGTCCGCACGTTCCAGATTCCCGCGCTGGAAATAACCTATCGCCTGCTGAATGAGTGATTGCAACTGGGGATTCATGATGGGATGAATGTGGTCAAGCCATTGATTGTACTTGCCCATGAACAAAATCGGGGACAAAAATGCAATCTCTCTGCCAGTACCGTTTGGCCGAAACGGATTTCCTTTCATCCGCATTTTGATGCCCGTCAAACAGACGCGATGCAACCAGCTGCAGCGGTGCGCAAAACCTTGATTTACCGCCCGGCAGCCGTAACATGAGAACACGCGATGACTTCAAGTCACGGTTCAACCGCCACGGATCAGCCACTGGCGCGAAAATTTACGGAGGCACTGTCGTGATTAATCGGCCATTGATGCACAGCAGCATTACCGAACTTGGGAAAATGCTCGATCGTTTTCAGAACGATTCAGGCAAACTGTTCCCGATTCTGAAGGAATTGCGGCACCGGCACACTCCGGACGCAACAGCACTGCGAGAAAGACTCCTGCAGGCACTGGCACTGTCGGACGACCCCGATGCGCTCATTTCGCTTTTTGAACAGGAACTCGAACAACTTTTCCATGCTTCCGGCTCGGATGTGAAAGCGCTAAGAAAGCTGGCGCACGAACTCCAGCGTCGCCACGAGATTCAGCGGCGCGCAGCAGCGAAGGAAACCGCCTTGCGTGTGCATGTGGAAGCGGCGTTGATATCATCCGGCGCCCACCATGACGCACCACTTCCCGGCCAGCATCAGCAAGGGAAATTGCGCCGGGAAAAGTACCACATCTTTGATTGCGCCAAGTGCGCGCAAAAACTGCGCATCCCGCTCAAGCCAGGCAAAATCGCATACAACTGCCATACCTGCCAGGAAGAATTTACTGCAACATATGAAGGCGGCATTGTCAGGATTGTTTTCCAACCTTTCCAGACGAATCGCCCCCCTGTCACGCACGAACATGATGACAGGTTAAACCTGGAAAACGTGTACGCCCTCTTCAATGCCAGTCCGGCAACGCCGTGGGAACAGATTGAACTTGAACGCAGGAAGCTGCTGCATCAATACCATCCGGACAAGGTGGCGGCGCTTGGCCCCAAATTGCAGGAACTTGCGGAACAAGAAGGCAAGCGGATCAATACCGCTTATGACTTCCTACGCCGGCATCGAGGAATCGGGTAAAGAAATGGAGCATCGAATTGAGCACGCAAGCATTGCCTGCTGGCCCGAACGACATCCACATTGGCAAACTCCCGGCCCCGATTCGAGCCTGGAACGGCTTGACGGGTGCGGGAGCTAGAGGCTCTGGTGACTATTCACCTCGAAACGAGGCGGTCACCGATGAAGCAAGCGAGCAAATATTAATTGCACTGACCAACATTGGCAAACTGGAAGCCTTGCGCAGGCTGGCAGTAATTCTGAGTCGAACCTTGTTCGCGTTGAGCTTCGGTGAATAGGCAGAAAAACGCAAAGCCGCACATGCCAGCAAACGTCACGGCAGGAATGGCGCCAACCATGAACTCAGCCATCGGCAGCATATCGGCAAAAGAAAACAGAGTAAACATATCTAGATATCCCAATTTTTTTGAAATTAATAAAGAAGATTTGTGATCTCCATCCCGTGTGTCATCAGGGAACCATGTCGCGGAATGCCTTGACACTCAAGATGACTGCTATAACGCATATCCTGTGCCAGCCCTAAATAACCATCACAATCAAATTAATTTACCCTTTTAATTCAGTCAGTTAAAACAAAACACCGCCGACACAAAAACTATCCAGCACCACAAATATTTACGCGTCGAACGCTGTCGAAAGATGTCATCGACATAATGAAAATCGGCAATCGCTGACCTGCCCTAGATGCACCCGCAAAGCCGTTTCGACATTACAGAAACACCTAAGTAACAGGTCGCCGACAAGCAAACGGTTCGCGAAATTTATCCATGCGCGCCGAGATGGCGGGGGAAAATGGGGGGATGAAAAGGGGCCTCATTTCGGAAGCCCCTTGGTAAGACTGAAAGGGACTGAGATAGTTGTACAGGGAGACGCGAGATAACCGGAATGAAACAGCTAAGCCATTGATTTTTAATGAGTATACGGTGCTTTTACTGCCAATTTATGTACTGTTTTGTCTTCACTTCCCAACAACAATCCCCCGTAAGCCCCCCTACTTATCGAAGACAAGGTCAGAAGACATGCTCACTGCGTACTATTCCACCTTCCTCTCAGAAACTTCCTTCTCTGGTCAATTCACAAATGAACGGCAGAATTCCCCCGCCCCGTTTTGCCGGAACGGGGCGGGCTCCACTGTTAGAAAT
>Ga0316604_10001852_pt1 | contig 17474 bp, 11 predicted proteins | sample OWC_soil_day20_C_FD_207650 | JGI IMG/M metagenome (GOLD analysis project Ga0316604, IMG submission 207650) | Wetland soil microbial communities from Old Woman Creek delta, Ohio, United States - OWC_soil_day20_CT | ecosystem: Environmental > Terrestrial > Soil > Wetlands | place: USA: Ohio... | reverse complement strand
TCGCTGCTTCCAGTGATTCCTGTATCGCCTGCATTTGTGCAGTACTAAATGCCACCACACCTAAACTTAAATCAGGATGTTCTTTTGCATGTCTGATCACCGCTTCTGTAATTGCATTTGCTTCCTGTGGATTAGTACGTGTTTTACCACGATCGTAAACAGTATCTTTTAGATGATGATAAATCAATCCCATCTGATGCGTCGCACCAGGACTTGGGAAGATCACCAGCTTGTTCTCATAAAATTCCTGGTTAGACAAAGCGATCAATGATTCATGACGGCTTCTATAGTGCCAGCGCAACATACGTTGTGGAGCACCCTGTGCATCACACATACCTAATATACTTGGCATATCCGCAGTCACATTTTCTTCATCATCAGTCTCCTTTAATAATGAATCGAAGAAACTACCTGGTGGCATCTGTTTGCTATCACCCACTACCACTAATTGTTTTCCTCTCAGCAATGCACCCAATGCATCGACTGGTCTTACCTGCGAAGCTTCATCGAATATTACCAGATCAAACTGCAATGATCCCGGTGGTAAAAAATTAGCAATAGACAATGGGCTCATCATGAATACAGGTTTGATAGCCTGCACTGCCAATCCCGCTACCTGCATCAGTTTGCGGATAGGCATATGTCTTGCTTTCTTATTGAATTCAGTACGTAGTACATTTACCTGTCCACCCGCATCCAGGGGAGGTATTCCATCCCAATGTTTTAATGCAGCACGCGCACGATTGTATTGCAGGTTGAGTGTATCCAGTTTTACAAACTGTTTCACTGATGATTCATGACTCGCTCTTTCAAATTTTCTCAATGCAGCATGTTTCACCAATGCCTGTTCATACAGATATTCGTACCATGTTTTTTGCAAAGCAGGTTTCAAACCTTTCAGTGCTTCCGGCCAATAAATAACTGCATCGATCAAAGATTCTAATCCTTCATTGATAGCAGATGTGACTAAATTGTTCCACGAAATCATTAAATGTATTTCAGGTAATCCTGCAATCCATGATTCCATCAGTACGATCTGATCTTCGTAAGAACGTTGTAATAAAGGAGTGATTTCTTTGTAACGAATTTGTTCATTGAATGCAGTGGCTGTCACAATTTGTTCGATAGCAGCTCCATGCTGTTGTAAATATTTTAACAGCGTATCGAGATATTTTTTCGCTGCGGCAACAGGCTCATTTTTTTCAAGATAAGAGAGGATCACTTTATCACATGAACCGATACTTACCTGTCTATGTGCATCACTTAAATAATTAGTGATTGCTTCCAGTTCATTCCAGTTACTCAATCCTTTTTGCCAGCGCTGACCAAACAGATCTTTAGCCAATTTTTCATCATCCTGCACTTGCTTATCCAATCGCTTTGCTTCCATGATTGCATCTATACAAGCAAGTTTAGCAGCTGCATCAGCAGGTGCACCATTTCTACACAATGCAGCTAACTGACGATTACTTCGATTGTAATCGCCAATAGCAAACTTGAACCACTTCTCTCCATATGCCAACAGGTTTTGTCTGATCTCCAGCACATTTTGTTCCCATGCCTCAGGTATCAAAATTGCATCATACACCTGATGGATCTGTGCTAATCTTTTTCCTGTTTGCAACAGTTCTTTGATGTCTTCTTTTCTTTGCAGCCAGGCTACATTCGAAATATTCACACCTGTTAATTCAGGACGTACAGAAGCCATTTGTACCACATAAGAAAGATCCATCGTATCCTTCTTATTTAGTGGCATTGGTGTACCTACCTGCGCAGCAATCATCGCACTTTCATGTTGCAGACTTTTGATTGTCTCAACAGTTTGTTGCATGAGCGGTATCAGTTTCTCTTGTTCTGATGGTGTTAAAATAGTTAACTGACTCCCCCAGAATAATAATGCAGATGGCATACCTGTTTCACCTAAGCGCGCAGTGATTCTATTCACCATATTTTCTGCACGCTGCATATTGCTGGCATCCCAGTTTGCAATGTCAGGAATCGGTATGCGTGGTAAGATCAGATCACCTGCTTCTTCTTTTAATTGCAACAGGTAACCCATCAGTTGTTGTGGCGTCAATCCACTTTTACCAACAGGTGCATTTACTGATAAGCAATAATCATTCAACTCTCGTCTGTACTCATGCAGTAAAGCAACTTCCTGTTGCAATTGCATGATCGCTGGTTTACCTAGTTCCAGTGTACGACGCAGTTCCTGATGTAATTCTTTTTTATTTGCTTTATGACTATGCAGTTCTAAACATGCATCGCCCAGTTGAATACTATCCAGTCTTCTCTTCACCACTTCTAACGCTGCCATTTTTTCTGCAACGAAAAGTACTTTCTTTCCTTCACCAATGGCATTTGCAATCAGGTTCGTAATGGTCTGTGATTTACCAGTACCGGGGGGCCCCTGAATAACAAGATTTTTTCCTTCCTGTACAGCAAGCATAGCGAGTAGTTGTGAACCATCCGCATCTACTACCTGATGCATTTCATGTGCATTGGTTTCAATGTCGATAAATGTTTCGTCACTTACACGGGATTCACCTTCACTAAATCCTGCACCGAATAAACTTTGCAATACAGGATGCACAGCTGGTTGTTCATCCGCCGGCCAGTTTTCACTATCCAGATCATGGTACAACATCAGTTTTCCGAAAGAGAAAAATCCTAATTCAACAGTATCCATTTTCACTTCCCACTTCGGCATACCATATACCGCATCTGCAATTTCCTGCAGGTAGTCATTGATAGAAATTTCATCCGTTTCCGGCATGTCTGGCAATACAATTCCGAAGTCAGTTTTGATCTTGGTTTGTAAGCTTAAGTTCATCTCTACATCACTACCTGTATACCGTAAACGAAAACGCTCACGTGCACTACTTCTTTCCAGTGATACTGGTATGAGTATCAAAGGTGCTTGTCTTGCTTCTTTGGTATTGTCTTTCTCATACCACTGCAACATTCCTAAAGTAAGGAAGAGGATATTTACACCTTGTTCTTCCAGACTAGTAAGTGCTGCATAGTAAGTATTGAGTAATCTGTTTTGTAGTGCGGCGGCAGCTTCCGTAGTTTGCAAACGGGTATCGTACACGACTGTTTCAGGCAGTGCGGCATATCCTTCTTTTTGCTCTTCTTTCGGAAGTCCTGCATCGTCAGTAGCAGGTGATGTTACCAATACTTCTTCTTTCAAAAATGCATTGGGGTCGTCCAGCATACTAGCTGCATTATCTTCCGGGGCAACAGCTTTCTCTTTGTTTTCTTTATTTCCTGGTTTGGGTAAAAACGTCATCGCCTTACCCTGTTTCACCAACACTTCATATACGTTGGCACTCTTTTCCTGATCGATATGAACTCCACGGCTAACCGGTAAGCGATAATTTAATAAAGGGTTACGCAGCCCCAGGTCGAGCAACTCCCTTCTCGAGGCTTCCAGTTTGGAGAGGATTGATTCCTGCATGTACAGCTTGTTATTACAACAAAAAAATTACTAATTATTTTTAGAACGAATGATATTAATAATTATTTGGTACAATAGCTGAGTAGTTAGAAAATTAACAGTTTATAAATGCGGGTGTTAGGTTTTGGCGAAAGCCTTCCCAAATGCCCTTCGAACGAATTGATGCTGTCTCTGGCAGCATCAATTCGTTCGATATAGAATTTCAGCACTATCTTTATCATACATAACCATATAACAACACGTGTATCAGGTATTATATTTTCTTTGGGGCACGAACTGGCACATCGCCATCAAGATCATCGGCTATGTATTGATCAGCCTTTCCTTTATAGGGGTGGTCGGCACTATCCTGCTGGAAAACCGTAACCCTGTCAAAGCGTTGTCTTACATCATGTTACTGGTGTTCGTCCCCATTCTCGGATTGATTGTATACTACTACCTGGGCCGTGACCTCCGCAAGCGTCGCCGCTTTACGCTGAAAGGCAGTAAGGACGAGACTTTGATGCTAAGATATTGGGAATCACAGCGTAGAGAAATTGAGCACATGCAGCTCGCCCTCCGCAATTCCGTAGCCAGCAAACAGGAGATCTCTGCTATGCTGTTGAATACCAGAAACTCCGTCCTTTCTCAGAATAATAAAGTCCAGATCTTACTCAATGGTGAAGAGAAATTCCCGGCAGTGATGAAAGCACTCAGGGAAGCCAAACATCATATACACATGGAGTACTACATCTTTGCCGCAGATGATGTAGGCAACGAAGTAGCAGACATACTCATAGAGAAATTAAAAGAAGGTATAGAAGTCAGGTTTGTATACGATGACCTGGGATGCAGTGACATTGGCGATATCCCGGATCTGTTGGAAGAACATGGTGCGGAAGTATTTAAGTTCTCACCTGTACTCATCAATTTCTACCTGAATGCAAACTATCGTAATCACCGTAAGATTATCGTCATAGATGGCAATATCGGCTTCACTGGCGGCATCAATATGGATGACCGGTATCTCAATAACGGTAAGCATCCTGTGTTCTGGAGAGACACGCATTTGCAGCTGGAAGGTGATGTGGTAAACCTGTTGCAGTTACAGTTCATGATGAGTTATCGCTATTGCAGTAAGAATACATTTCCATTCAGTGATCCTTACTTTCATCGTTCCAGTATAAAAGAACATTGCTTTGCAGATATCGTAGCCAGCGGACCTGATTCAGATTTTCCTATGTCGATGCAGACCATACTTATGGCGATCAATGTAGCAAGAAGAAGTATCCGTATCAGCAATCCTTATTTCATTCCTAATGATCAGATACTGAGTGCATTGCAGATGGCCGCCCTGGCAGGGAAAAATGTAGAACTAATAATACCCTCGCGTGGCGATTCATTCTTTGTACAACATGCTGCACAATCATACGTGAAACCTATGCTGGATGCAGGTGCAAAAGTGTATTTCTATCAGAAAGGATTTATTCACGCCAAGACCATCGTGATCGACGATAACCTGGCAATAGTAGGTACTGTAAACCTTGATAACAGAAGCTTTTATTTGAACAGTGAAATTGCAGTAGTCGTATATGACCGGCCGGTAGTACATAAATTAAACGCTGCCTTTGAACAGGATTTACAGGATGCCGTTCAGATCGAACGGCGCACCTGGAAAAACCGCTCTATCTGGCAGCGTTTTATAGATGCAGTGTGCAGATTGTTCACACCATTATTGTAATTGATTAAATATCATCTTCATTCGTCTCGTCCAGATCTTCATGCCTGTCTCCGCCTAAGCTGTAATAATTATTTTCTTCATCTTCCTCACCAATTTCTTCATCCGCATCATCCAGTTCACTGCCTGGTACATCCAGGTCATCTTCATCATTAAATTCTTCCGGAACGGAACCTTCTTCTCTGGCTATTTCATTGTTGATTCTTCGAGATCCTGTTACGCCTTCCACATCCAGTTCCTCTCTCTCTTCATTGTTCATGATGTCTTCACTGGCAGGATAAGTAGGATATCCCGGAAATGTCTGATCTCTTTTTTCCGCTAATTCATCCTGGGTTGGAATGTGTTCATTCCCATCTTTATTTTTTAAGTTTTCTTTTTTCATGGCTTGATCTTTTAAGTATTTATCGAAAAAGTTATGCCAATACGATTTAATTACTGCCTATGAATTTCAAACATACCGGGCTAGGTGTCTTCAGCTCTTCCTTTTGTTTTTTGAGGAGTCCGGTTACTTTGTCTCTTTTAAAGACAGTCACATTATTTGAATTCTGATGAGCCACCAACAGGAAGTTGCCGCTCGGGTCGATCACAAAATTTCTTGGTGTTTTTCCACCTGTTGCGATCTCTCCTTTTTTCACCAGATTCCCTGTTTTGGCATTGATAGAAAAAGTCAAAATATTATTAAGAGGATCACGATTTGTTGCGTATAAAAATTTTCCATCCAGTGAAATGTGGAGGTCGGCAGCCCAGGGTTTGCCCTTGAAATTGTCCGGAAGAATGGACACTGGCTGGAAAGGTGTCAGCTTTCCTTTATCATAATGGAAGGCTGTAATTTTTCCATCCAGTTCATGCAATACATACACCCATTTTCCATTGGGATGGAATACCAGGTGGCGGGGACCTGACCCCGGAGGGAAAGGTGCAAATCCAGGATTAGCTGGTACCACTGGTTGCACATCACCCTGACGGTAATTGTAAATAGCAATCTGATCTATGCCCAGATCGGATACATATAATTGCTGGTGATCCGGGCTGAAATATACACAATGCACATGTGGTTTTTCCTGTCGCTCTTTGTTGGGACCGGAGCCGGTATGTTCAATAGTTTGTACAGGTGCTTCGAGTCGGCCATCTGGTTTCACAGGGAGGATAGAAAAACTACCCCCTGAGTAATTGGCGACTACCACATATTTTCCATCCTGGTCAGTGGTGATATAACAAGGGTCGTCACCACCTGAAGGTTGTTTATTTAGAAAGGTAAGTTGGCCGGAAATAGTATCCCATTCAAAGGCACTTACATTCCCTGGATTATTTCCATTGGTTTCATCCACGGCATACACATATTTGTGATCCGGAGAGATAACCAGGTAAGAAGGGTTCTCTACATTTTTCGCAGTGCTTACAAACCGGAAGGTACCGGTTTGGGTGTTGAAAGCATAGACGCTGATACCCTCATCTGATGTTTTGGTATAGGCACCGATGAGTAAATATTTTTCAGCGGATGTATCTGTTTGTGCAAGCAAAGTAGAGGCAAATAGTAAAGCTGTGCTGGTGAGTAAGATTTTGATCATATTCGGGAATTGTTATGCCTAAACAAATTACTAAAAGTATCTAATAACAGGAAAACGCATTTTAAGGGGGTAATTTTAATTTGACCCTTATTTTGAAGGATTGGTATAGGTCATTAAATGATCGTCGAAATTTAAGGAGATAATGAAGTCATTTTGAAATAACATAAATAATTGATTTTCAATAAATTAAAAGAAATAACGCCTTATCAATCGAAAAAGTCATGATTTTCGATGGACACCATGAATTTTGTCTTTGTAAATATTCATAACGCCATTTTCATTGGCCTATTTAAAAACAAAGAACCCAGTCCGAAGAAAGGGACCGGGTGTTTATTATACTTCTAATTTAACCTTCACTTTAAGTAATATTGAGGCAAGGGAATACCTTGCCCTTCATGACAAATTTCTTAAGCTACGAATACAGGAATTTATAAAAACGTATGTTCAGTTTTATTTTCTAAAAGGTGGATAATTTCATAAGGTTTAAAGTAGGAATCATACTACAGGGAAAATATATATTGGTCTAGTGCTCATAGTTGTGTCGTTTCATTGAGGGATATGATTCAGTACTTATAGAAACGAATATAGTCAAAAAAAAATACATGCTCTACAAAAGCATGTATTTTTTATTCTATAAATAAAAAATTAAAATACGAGTTTTATCGCCCCATATACACCATCAGAATTTGTACATCGCTTGGATTTACCCCACTGATTCTGGATGCCTGCCCCAAAGTACGAGGTCTGATTTTATTAAATTTCTGCCTTGCCTCTGCACTCAATGATACCAATTTTGTATAATCAAAACTATCCGGGATCACCAGGTCTTCGAGTTGACTCATTCTTTTTACCAGTTCATTTTCCTTTTCGATGTATGTTTCATACTTGATCTGGATCTCTGCCTGTTCCAAAGTTTCATCATCAAATGCAGCAAGTGCATTTTTCATCCTTGTCACATTATCCCTCATAGAGAAAATATCCATAGATGGACGTAACAAAATCTGGTAAGCACGAATTCTCTGAGGCAGTGGAGAAGTATTTTTCTCTGCCAGGAAGTGGTTAATTTCTTCCGGATCGATAGGCAATTCTTTCAGAATCGCTTTTATTTTTTCTACTCCTTCTGATTTCGATCTTACTTTTTCCATCCTGTTCTCTCCTGCCAAGCCAATTTTATGACTCCGTTCGGTCAGCCTTAGATCCGCATTATCCTGACGAAGCAATGTTCTGAATTCTGCACGGGAGGTAAACATACGGTAAGGTTCATCTGTACCCTTGTTGATCAGGTCATCTATGAGTACCCCGATGTATGCTTCACTTCTTTTCAGTACAAAAGGTGCCTGACCAGTTGCCTTAAGGTGAGCATTAATACCTGCCATCAAACCCTGACATGCTGCTTCCTCATACCCGGTAGTACCATTTATCTGACCTGCAAAGAACAGGTTTTGAATATGTTTGGTCTCCAGTGAGAACTGCAACTGGGTAGGTGGAAAGTAATCATACTCGATAGCATACCCCGGACGGAACATTTTTACATTTTCAAAACCCGGCACTAATTGCAGGGCTTTATATTGTACATCTTCAGGGAGGGAGGTAGAAAATCCGTTCACGTAAATCTCTACGGTGTTCCAACCTTCTGGTTCTACGAACAACTGGTGTCTATCCCTTTCGGCGAACCTGTTTATTTTATCTTCGATACTTGGACAGTATCTAGGTCCCCTACCCTGTATTCTACCCTGGAACATAGGTGACCGGTCGAAACCAGTCTTCAGCATTTCATGTACCTCATTGCTGGTATAGGTAATAAAACAACTTCTTTGTTGCTCAGGTTTTATCTTCTCAATATCCAGGTAAGAGAAACCTGTGATGACATCATCACCTTTTTGTTCTTCCATTTTGGAATAGTCCAAACTTCTGGCATCGATACGCGGAGGTGTTCCTGTTTTGAGGCGATCACTTTCGAAACCAAGGGAAACTAATTGTTCGGTAATTCCGGTCGCAGCTTTCTCTGCAACCCTTCCTCCACCGAATTGTTTATCGCCGATGTGCATTACCCCATTCAGGAAAGTTCCGTTGGTGAGAACAACACTTTTTGCTTTGATTTCATGTCCAAGACCTGTCACTACCCCATAGCAAATACCATCTTTTACAAGAAGGCCTTTCACCATATCCTGATAGAAATCCACATTTGGGGTTTGCTCCAATGCTTCCCTCCACTTGGCTGCGAAGAGCATTCTATCATTTTGGGTACGGGGGCTCCACATAGCAGGCCCCTTAGATCTGTTCAACATACGGAACTGGATCATGGACTGGTCGGTCACAATACCAGAATATCCACCCATGGCATCGATCTCCCTTACTATTTGTCCTTTTGCGATACCTCCCATAGCTGGGTTGCAACTCATTTGGGCAATAGTCTGCATGTTCATGGTTACCAGAAGAACCTTTGAACCCATATTCGCGGCAGCCGCCGCTGCTTCGCAACCGGCATGTCCTGCGCCTACCACTATAACATCGTAAGATGGAAACATAATTATAATTATACTAGAGATGCAAAGGTACAACCAAGGAACCACATATTATGTTCCACGTGGAACATTCACAAATAGGGTGAAGCTATAGTATAACTTCATTGCCAACATATCACCAAAAGTACACCAAAAGGTCACCTCAATATCCCTGGGATATTGAGGTGACCTTTTGGTGTACTTTTAGTGATGATTAAATGACGGCGTTACACCGTAGCCATGATATGGCAATGGTATACCTAAAAAGAAAAAATAATTCTAGTGCTAATAAAAAAAGCTACCTCAATGAGGTAGCTTTTCAAAAAAATAAACAATGTTCCACGTGGAACATTTATACCGTAATACCTAAATATTCCTTCAGACACTCATTTTCCTTTGCCCTCATGGCAGCCGACTGCTCTTTTGACTTATCCTTATATCCACATAAATGAAGTGCTCCATGAAAAATAACCCTATGCAATTCCTGCTCTACAGGTACCTTGAACTTCTCTGCATTATCCTTCACTCTATCTATACTAATATAGATCTCCCCTTCCGTTACATTAGGATCTGTACCCAATTCAAAAGTTACGATATCTGTATAAGTATCATGTTGCAGGAACTGCTGATTAATTTCCAAAAGGTACTCATCTGAACAAAACACATATTGTAAGTCCTTCAATTTTTGTCCCTCTCTTGCAAACTTCTCTTTTATGTATGCCTTCAACCTTGTTTTCTCTTTTAGGTTTACCTTTACCTCGTGGGAAGTAAAATTAATCGCCATATACAACTGCTGTTTTATAGTGTAAATCTATATGTAAAAGTATAGTGAAATTTCTGATTAACAGCACACTATCTTTGGGGGTCTCCCCAGTAGCCAGTACCTTTGCACCATTGATTAAACACCACATGAGATGAAAAAAAGTGCGATTAAATTGTCCTCCCTTGCGATAGGAAAAAGTGCCGTGATTACTGCTTTCGAAAGCGACGATTTACATATAAAATTAATGGAAATGGGATGTGTGCCAGGTGAAACAGTAAAGATTGAAAAAATCGCACCTCTTGGAGATCCCATCTCAATTATGGTAGCAGGATATAATCTTTCCCTCCGCAAAACCGAAGCAGATTATATCTGGGTAGAAGAACTCTCTTAAAGATTTCCGCCTCTCAAATAAATACCTGATCCATGCCCTCATCCAATTCTTTGCCTACCCATCACCTTAATACATTTCATAAGGAACGTCATCGTACTTCTTCCAATGTCATCTTTGGGTATAACAATTTACCAGTACAACATCAGATCCCAGGATTTGAGTTGTACTCCACCGAAGGCATGATACCGGATTATGGTCCGGCAAAATCTACATTTTACAGAGTCGGTATTATCCTTCAGGGCAATCTCCATATGCAGTTAGGTCTGGAGCATTTCGATATAGGACCTTCCAGCCTGACATTCTCTATCCCCGGACAAGTACATAGTAAGTCTAACGCCAGCCCTGACATCCTCGGTTACTATATATTATTTGACCCAACCTTTCTTGAAGGCCTGCTCCCACATGTGCATATGAGCGCCGAATTCCCTTTCTATGACTATGCTGGTTCCCAGCTACTAAATTGCAACGAGCAGGAAATCAATGAAATAGTAAATTTCATAGGAAAAATAGATACAGAACTAAAGGCAGATCATTCAGGTAAACTGACTGCTATCAAAATGTATGTCTATCTGTTACTATTGACAGCCAAAAGATCTTATGAAAGGCAATCGCCAGTCAACAACGTTCCAGCAACGACCCATATGGTCACGCTCTTTTATAAACTGGTGAGCCAGCACTTCCTGCAATACCGGCAGGTGAGCGACTATGCCCGTATGCTCCATGTCACACCCAACCACCTGAACAGGGTTGTAAAAAGTACGACTAACCGCACTGCCTCCGATGCCATTCAGGAAATGTTGGTGCAGGAAGCAAAAGTATTATTACAAAATACCTCACTCTCCATTTCAGAAATTGCTTATCAGTTGGACTTTAGTGAGCCAGCTGCATTCAATCACTTCTTCCGCAAAACCACCGGAGGAACACCACTCCAATACAGAAGCATAATCTGATCAATTCAACACATCATTCAAACAATTTTTCCCCTCCTGGTATTTGCAACTTTGTACGGTTGAAACAAACAATACGTACAATGGAAAAAATAATCGTCGCCGGTGGTACATCCGGAATTGGACTAGCCACTGCAAAACTGCTCGCCGAAAAAGGTGCATCTGTAATAGTAACCGGCCGTAGTGAAGAAAAGTTAGCTGCTGCCAGGTCAACAGCCCCTGGTATCACAGCCATTTCTTTAGACAGTACCGATGCCGATGCACTGAAATACTTCTTTGCACAAACTGGTCATTTTCACCACCTGATCCTCACCCTGAGTAGTTCAAAAGGTGGTGGCCCATTCGCCACCATAAATCTGACTGATCTCCGTGCCGGCTTTGATGGCAAATTCTGGCCACACTTACAGACCATTCAGGCTGCACTCCCATGGCTGGATAAGGATGGTAGCATTACTATCATCACTGCAGCATCCTCCACGGCAAAACTACCTGGTACAGCTGGTTTGGCGGCGATCAACGGCGCCCTGGAGATCATGGTACCTATTCTTGCAAAGGAATTAAAACCATTACGCATCAATGCTGTGTCACCAGGTGTGATCGATACTGATTGGTGGAACTTTTTAAACAGTGAGGAGAAAAGTGCAGCCTTTGAAAGCTATGCACAGGGCATTGCTGTAGGCAGAATAGGTAATCCACAGGATGTGTCTAACCTCATTGAAACTGTTGTGCATAATTCATATATAAACGGCTCAGTACTCAATGTAAATGGGGGACTGATGTGAATTGTGAATTCGTATTTACACACATTTGTGGAAAAGTGCGCGGACTAATTTCATTTTTGAAGGCCCTGAGAATCAAACAACTTATGTGATACCCAGTTGCTCATTATATACGTGATTCTCAGGGCCCTAATTTTGAAATTTAGTTACTTTTTCACGTTTTGTGAATTTTATGTGGATAATTGTTTAAAATATCTGCTTTTATGAACGCCCTGAGAATTAAACGAACCTATTTCATCTCAATTATTAACATTTCCACACGATTCTCAAGCCCTTTATATATGAAGGGCCTGAGAATTGAATGACATTTGCTCTATGCTTGATAGTCAATTTTCATCGCAATTATAAAGGCTTCTTTTTTAAAGAGCCTGAGAATGAAATGACTCCTAACCTACCCCATATCAATGAATTTCATTAAAACCTCAAGCCCTTCAATCAACAACGCTTCCACATTTAACTATATAGTAATTCACATTGTATGTTAATTACCGATTGATTTCTAATAAGCTTCATTATACACATAGGGGACGTGTAAGAATTTTGTGAATAAGGAGAGTAAATTTCTATTTGAAGGGCTCGAGAATGAAGTGATGTGGACAATGGGTGTAGCAGAATAATTATACGCAATTCTCAGGGCCTTCATTTTTATTTTAAGTATCAATTTTCACATTCTGTGAATCAGCTGTGGATAAGCAGGCATATAATCTGAATTTGCGAAAGCCCTGAGAATTAAGTGTACCTTATCTACCCCTTGACATAGATATTTTATTGAATTCTCAAGCGGTTCATTCAGGAAGCCTTTCACAATTTAATCCCATAGATATCCACATCATTATATATAGTACAGCACAACTACAGGTCACTCATGGGCACAAAAAAAGCCCGGTTAAATGACTAACCGGGCTTTAGAATCAAATAATTAATTTGTAACTATTTGTATTTCAATATTTTAAATTACAGACCAGCCTGTGCACTAATCTCCAGCATCCGTTCAATGGGCTTTTTGGCCGCTATCCGAAGTTGTTCGTTCATAGTGATTTCCGGTTCCTCGTATTCCATACACAAATAAAGCTTTTCGAGTGTATTGAGTTTCATGTGTGGGCAGTCATTACAAGCACATGCATTGTTGGGCGGTGCAGGAATAAAGGTTTTGCCTGGATTTTCCTTTTGCATCTGGTGGAGAATTCCTGTTTCGGTCACCACGATGTATTCTTTGGCATCATCTTTTTTGGAAAAGTTCAGGATACCAGTGGTGGATCCTATATAGTCAGCGATTTCGAGCACAGCTGCTTCACATTCCGGATGCGCCAAAACTTTGGCTTTGGGATGGCGGATCTTGAGACGGGTGATCTTTTCCAGGGAAAAAATCTCGTGAACCATGCAAGCTCCATTCCAGAGTAACATGTTTCTACCCGTTTTCTTGGCCAAATAAGCCCCTAAATTCCTGTCGGGGGCAAAAATGATGGGCTGGTCTGTGGGGACGCTATCGATGATCTTTTCGGCATTAGAGGAGGTGCAGATGATATCGCTGAGCGCTTTGATTCCCGCAGAACAGTTGATGTAGGAAATAACCAGATGGTCAGGATGCTTTTCTTTGAACTTGCGGAATAACTCCGGCGGTGCGCTATCGGCAAGTGAACAACCCGCTTTCAGGTCAGGTAACAGCACCTTTTTCTGCGGACTTAGAATTTTTGCGGTTTCGGCCATAAAGTGCACACCAGCAAAAACGATTATGTCAGCATCGGTTTTGGCAGCCTGTTGGCTAAGTCCGAGACTGTCCCCGATGTAATCTGCTACGTCCTGGATATCTGGTTCCTGATAATAGTGCGCGAGGACGATTGCATTTTTTTCTTTTTTTAATCTTTCGATTTCTTCAAAAAGATCCAAACGCGAATTGACCGGCAAATCCAAAAAACCTTTTCGTTGCAAATCTTTTTTTGCGATTTCGAGCTCCCTTATCATAACTATATTTATAATTTATTCTTTTAAAAAAGAAAAACCCACTACTACTAGGGCTGTGAATATGGGGAAAGTAATTTTTGCCACCGTGTACAAATGTAGTTGTTATTCTTTTTGCCTGTTCTATTCACAGGAAATTAACAGCCCATTTCGGCCATAGTATTGATTTTTGGTACTAATATCCACATAGGTGGATTTCTCATGGCGTGAATATTTTGTTTGGGCACCCAGTATTAAGAAAGTGTTAACTACCGGGTATAACAATTCACAAAACGGACCATTTTTCATTCAGACCAACATTTAAGGAAATAACAAATTTAGTTTTACGGTCAACGAACTCGGGTTTTTCAGAGGTTATTGAACAAAAAAGGAGGGTTTTTTAACAGGTCATGTGGATAAAACGAGCTCAAAAATTATTTCTCTATGCATTTCCCGTTTTTAGTTTTACTTTCACTTTTGTACACATTTAGATGTGAATCAGGAATCTGGACAATCTAAAATGTGAATATTGAATCCTTAAATTGATTAAGTGGTTTAAGCCCGAAATAAACGTCAGTAGCGGACCTCTGGGAGGTGATTTTGGAGTGTACACAATACTGTCTTTTTTAACCTTAATGTGGATAACCTGTGAATGAAAGATAAAATACCTATACCGTGATTTGCGATGAAATCCTTTACTGTATTGGGTTTGAGACAAAAAAAACTGTTTTGTAGTTACAGTTATTTTATTCTATTTTTGCTTTCCTTAAAAAATTTAGACTATATAATATATGTCAGTTATTCAGAAGATCAGGGATAAATATGCCGTGGTGATCGTAGTGGTGATCTGCGTGGCTATTGTCAGTTTCCTGCTGCAGGATGCCTTTTTCGGCAGAAATTCCATCATGCGCCGTTCTACCACGGTGGGTAAAGTAAATGGAGAAGAATTAGACTTCTCTACGTACCAACAAATGATCCAGGATGCGGAAGCTTCTGCTCGTCAGCAAAGCCCAACCGGTGCCGTGACTGAACAGATCCAACAGTATGCACGTGAGCAGGCCTGGAATCAGTTCGTAAGCGAACAGATCATGACTGCTCAGTATGATAAACTGGGTATTCAGGTAACTGAAAATGAATTGGTTGATCAGTTTAATGGTAAAGAACCAAATCCAATTGTATTACAGCAGTTCACAGACAAAAAGACCGGTCAGTTCGACCGCGCTGCTTTACAGCAGGCACTGTCTTCTGTAGGTCAGGATCAGACCGGCAGAATGAGAAACGCGCTGAAACAAATGGAAAACTATATTGTAAGGTCAAGAATGCAGGAAAAATATGTATCTCTTATTAAAGGTGGTGTATATTATCCTAAATGGTTGGCTGACGCTCAGATAAAAGATAATTCACAGTTTGCGAATGTATCTTATGTATCTGTTCCATATGCATCTATTGCAGATTCTACTATCGCTGTAACCGATGGTGAACTGAATACATATATTAATAACCACAAAGCTAACTTCAAATCTGAAGAAGGCCGTCGTGTAGATTACATCTCTTTCAATGCACTGCCTTCCGCTCAGGATACTGCTAATGCACTGAAAGTATTGCTCGAAGCAAAAGATGAAATGGATACAACTGGTGTTGCAGATATTGAAAACTTCGTAAAACGCAATTCTGATATCGCATACTTTGATGGTTATGTTGCTAAATCCGCACTGATGGTTCCTCAGAAAGATACCATCGCTAGTCTGCCAGTTGGTAGCACGTTCGGACCTTACTACGACGGTAGCATGATCGTATTTGCAAAAATGATGGATCGCAAAACTTTACCTGATAGTGTAAAAGTGCGTCATATATTAATTGCTACTGCTAATCCTCAGACTGGTGCAGGTCTGTCAGATTCTCTGGCTAAGATCCGTATCGATAGCATTGCAGCTGCTGTAAAAGGTGGCGCAGATTTCAAAGCACTGGTTGCTCAGTACTCTGATGATCCTGGTAGCAAAGAAAATGGTGGTGAGTATGATGTAACTCCTTCTTCTTCTTTCGTTCCTGAATTCAAAGATTTCGCACTGGATGGTAAAACTGGTGAATCTAAAGTAGTGAAAACCCAGTTTGGTTATCACCTGATCCAGATTATGAGCCAGAAGAACTTTGGTCCTGCGCTTAAAGTAGCTTACCTGGGTAAACCAGTGGAAGCCAGCAATGAAACTGATAGTAAAGCTTATGCTGCTGCCAACGAATTTGCTGCTCAGAACCATGACGCAAAAACTTTCGAAAAGACAGTACAGGAAAAAGGTTTGAACAAACGTATTGCTGATAATCTCCGTCCTATGGATTTCGTAATTCCAGGTATCGGTGCAGCCCGCGAATTAGTTCATTGGGCTTACGAAGCTAAGAAAGGTGACGTGAGCAATGTATTCACTTTCGATGGTAAATATGTAGTAGCTGTCCTGACCGGTATTCGTGCAGCAGGTACTAAAACATTGGATGAAGTAAGACCAGAAGTAGAAGGACTGGTGAAGAAACAGAAGAAAGCTGAGCAGCTGATTGCTAAGCTGAAATCTCCTGCTACCCTGGAAGCTGCTGCTGCCGCTGTAAACCAGCCACAGCTGAAAGCTGACAATGTAAACTTCGCTACCCCGTTTGTTGCTTCCATGGGCTTTGAACCAAGAGTAGTAGGTGCTATCTTCAATAAAGCATGGGGTGTTGGTAAAGTTACTGCACCAATTGAAGGTAATGCTGGTGTGTATGTAGTGAAGGTTGATAGCTTTGTACCAAATACACAGGGCATGGATCCGCTTACTATGGCAACTCAATATGAGCAAACTGTGAAAGGTACACTGGATCAGGGTGGTCAACTGTATGAAGTGCTGAAGAAACTGAATAAGATTGAAGACAATCGTGCTAAATTCTTTTAAGGAATATAATAACTGATAAATATTAAGCCCTGGGCATACGCCCAGGGCTTTTTTGTTTATGGGGTATTGTTTTAAATGAGCAAAAATTTCGCTCCCAGCTTTGCTGGGAGCGAAATTTTTAGAAAGCGAAGGAGGTCAGACGAAGGCGAAGCCTTCGTCTGACCTCCTTCGCTTTCATTCGTTCTTACATGCGATTATTTAGTAAATTTGATTCATGGAAGAGATAGTAAACAAAGTAGCGCAAAGTGGACTCCTCACATTAGATCTGGAAGACTACTATCCTCAGGAAGAAACTGTTGTTTTCGACCTGAAACAATATCTTTTCATGGAGATGATCCTGAAAGAGAAAGATTTCCGTGCCGCCCTTCAAGAATTAGACTGGGAACAATATCGCAATAAAAATGTCGCCATCATCTGTTCTGCAGATGCTGTAGTTCCATTTTGGGGCTACATGCTCGTCATGACCTACCTGGAACCCATCGCACACTATGC
>Ga0316604_10001851_pt1 | contig 17475 bp, 18 predicted proteins | sample OWC_soil_day20_C_FD_207650 | JGI IMG/M metagenome (GOLD analysis project Ga0316604, IMG submission 207650) | Wetland soil microbial communities from Old Woman Creek delta, Ohio, United States - OWC_soil_day20_CT | ecosystem: Environmental > Terrestrial > Soil > Wetlands | place: USA: Ohio... | reverse complement strand
AGGAATCCCCACATCAAATAAGCGCAGATGGCGGAGGCGATTCCTCCTGATCGATTATTTAGCATGCAGCACCTTCCTAGCAAGATATGCCCATTGTAGAGGATTCCTGTGGAAATGACAACTTGTGCCAGAATCGATTGGCAGGAATATGAAATGAATTGACGAATGAAAATAGCACAAGGTTAAGAACCGGTATGAAGGCCCGGATGTAGGAGGTGTGACCGCAATGAACAAGAAAAAGTTGATGATCAGCCTGGCGATCTGTTTTGCGGCGGAAGGCCTCGGTGGACTATTTACCGCTCAGTCCGTCGGCACCTGGTACCTAACGCTGCAAAAACCGGCGTTTACTCCTCCCGGCTGGCTTTTTGGACCGGTTTGGACGCTGCTTTATTTAATGATGGGGATTGCCTTATATTTCATATGGAAGAGGGCGGGTTCCGGCGTGGAGGTCCGCAGTGCATTGACGCTGTTTGGGCTTCAGTTATTCCTTAACGTGGCTTGGTCGGCAGTTTTTTTCGGCAGGCATTCTCCACTGGGTGGGTTGCTGATCATTGTGGCGTTATGGCTGACGCTGGCGCTGACAGTTTGGCGCTTTCGGCAGATTTCCACCTTGGCGGCGGGACTGTTGCTACCCTACTTGGCGTGGACTTCATTTGCCGCAGTTCTCAATTTTGCGATCTGGCATCTGAATTCTTGAAGACTAAAGGATGCATCTTTCGCATAGCGCTTTCGTTGAGCTGTGAGAGGTAATAGGCTGACAAAACCGTGAAGGAGGATAAAGTCATGTTCGGGTTTGCCGGAACCAAGTCGTTAAAATTCTGGGGGTTGGCTCTAGCCCTGGTGTTCATGACCGCGCTGCCGCTGCCTGCAGCTACTGCCGGAGAATTGCCGGTGCCGCCGGTCAGTGTGGGCACGAATCAGGAGGCGCTGGAGTACTATCTGGATCTTGTGGAAAAACTGGACGTGACGACCGCCATCGGAAAATCGGTATTTTACTCCGGCCAGGGCAACCGGAAGTTGGCTGAGCAGTTCGCGATCGCCGAAGATAAGACGACACTGGAGATGACAGCGGGTGGCAAATTCCTGGATGACCTGAAACTGTTTGATCAGGGGAGCCCGTTGAAACCGGAACAGGCGACGCGTGTATGGTCGCGGCTTTCGCAGCGTTATGCGGAGCAGGCTGCGGGGGATGTGTTTTGTTTCGTTACCGGAGCGCGGCCAACAGGCGTTTTCACAACGGTCGAATTGCCTGAACTGAAGAAGAACCGCAAAGTGGGGGCTATGTACAATGTGTCCCGACTATGAAATCAGCATCCCGCATTTCTACTGCCTGGAATATCGGGAAGGTGGCAGGACGATGCTGCTGGAGATCGATTTTCGCGACTCGGTGATTTATCTGGATGATACATTGGTGATGGCATGGGAAGCGCCTCACACAGGAGAAACAATTGCGGCAGCTGAAAAAAAAAGAATCTTGGACAATGTGTATGAATATCTGGTCAGGGAACGGGGCTTTAAGAATGTGGAGTATGCCGGTCATAAATCGGTGTAGGTCGGTAAGCCAAGGAACGCTCACCTTTGTCATGTCAATAGGGGCCGGACTAGGGATTCATGGCCCGGCCCCTATTCAATCAGTTCCGGTTTTTGATCATATCGCAATGATCACTTTGATTATTCGAGATAATTGTTGTCGCCGCCGGCAGGAAGTACAGGCGTAAAGATGGAAATGAATTTCAGGTCTTCCGTGCCGGTGACACGGGTGGCGTGGATGTTGCCGCGCGGGTTCACATGCACGTCGCCTGCTTTAACAGGCATCCAGACCTCATTGATCAGGACCTCACCGCTGCCGCCCATGACAATGACGATTTCATCGGTGGTGGAGTGGAAGTGGTTCTTGATCACAGTGCCTTTGCCTGCATCACGTACCATGACGATGGCGCGGGGTGAGGTAAAGATGGTTTTGCCGGCAATTTTGGGTTCGTCCGGCTTGGCGTTGGCGGCGTACCATTCATCATAATTGACCAGGATCGAGTTAGCGGGTGTGGAATCAACCAGCCCCAGAGGGATGACAGCGGGTTTGCCTTCTTCGAGGAAATTGGCGTCACCGCTGGCCGGGAGCACAGGCGTGAAGAGGGAAATGAACTTCAGGTCTTCTGTGCCGGTGACACGGGTGGCATGGACATTGCCACGCGGGTTCACGTGGACATCTCCGGCCTTGACCGGCGTCCATACTCCGTTGATCATGATTTCGCCTTTGCCGCCCATGACAACGACGACTTCATCGGTGGTGGAGTGGAAATGACTCTTAGCCAACGTGCCGATTCCACCATCGCGTAGCATGACAACTACGCGGGGGGAAGTGAAAATGGTGTTGCTGGCGATTTTGGGATCGTTAGGCTTGGCATTGGCAGCATACCATGCGTCATAATTGACCAGGACTGCGTCCGTGGGCGTGGAATCGACCAGACCTACGGGGATGACCGGTTGGGCAGAGCAAGTCAGCGTGCCGAGCAACAAGAGAACCACGAGTGCGAGTGAAGCTTTTTTGAACAAGTTTTCTCCATCTCCCTTCTATTAAGATATTTAGTACTTTATTACCAATACTTCTGAGTTTGATTGGAGAATCCTGCCAAAAAAATAAATTGATGCGAATATTTTGCTTTTTTAGTTAACTGAGGAAAGGGGAGCTGTTTCGTGATCAGTGTTGGTGAGAAGAAAATTCATATCAAGCAGGGAGACATCACGGCAGAAACTTCGGATGCCATAGTCAATCCGGCCAATTCACAGCTGATGCATGGCGGGGGAGCTGCTCGCGCCATTGCCGTCAAGGGAGGGTCTGTAATCAACGAACAGAGCCGCCGTCTGATCGAACGGATCGGGACAGTTCCGGTGAGCAAGGCGGTGCTGACGGATGCCGGAGAATTGCCCTGTAAATTCGTGATCCATACGGTTGGACCGGTTTGGGGTGAAGGGGACGAAGAGGGGAAACTGCGCCGCGCGGTATGGAATGTGCTGACGCTGGCAGACCTCTATAACCTGGAGTCAATATCGATGCCGGCTATCAGTTCGGGAGTCTTCGGGTTCCCCAAAGCACTGTGCGCGCAAATTTTGCTTGATACAACCGTGAAGTTTCTGCAACAGCCATATGTTACGCTCTCGGATGTGGTTATGTGCAACTTTGATCGTGAAACGGTGGAGGTTTTCCTGGCAGCGGAGCATACGTTGAAAAAAGCTAAACAGCATTAATATCTTGGTGAATAAGAAAACTGCGTGATGGCTGAGCACTTTTTATCAAAAGGGTTGCTGGGAGGGTCTGTGTTGGAAAGCGAGTTCTATCGAAATTGCCTGCCGTTTTCCCGGGGGGATATTCCAGCTGAGCTGGTGATACGCAATGCCCTCGTGGCCAATGTGTTTTCCCTTGAGTATGAACTCACGGATGTGGCGGTTGCGCGGGGAATTGTGGTTGGCATGGGCGCAGAATATGAAGGCTTCGAAGTTGTTGATGCTGCCGGAAAAGTACTGATCCCGGGAATGATTGACGGGCATATCCATATTGAAAGCACGCTGCTGACGCCGGCGCGATTTGCAGAGGCAGTGGCCATCCATGGTACTTCGGCAGTGATGGCTGATCCGCATGAAATTGCCAATGTCATGGGAATTGAAGGCATCAAGAGCATGTGGAGGAATGCTCAGGACTTGCCGGTGGATTTTTTTTGGGGAGCTTCTTCCTGTGTACCGGCATCCGGGTTTGAGACGTGCAGTAAACCCCTCGGACCTTCGGACTTGTCGACGCTGTTGCAAGACGGAATCTGTCAGCACTTGGGCGAGATGATGAATTATCCTGCGGTGATCGGCGGTGAAGAGGAGATTTGGGCCAAAATCTCAGCTGCCCAGGGAAGACCCTTGACGGGGCACATCCCTGGCGTGAGCGGTAAAGACCTCTGCGCATACTTGCTCAGCGGGTGCAACTCGGATCATGAAACAGTCAGTTACCCGGAGGGGTTGGAGAAGTTGCGGCGAGGCTGCTGGATTATGCTGCGCTCAGGGTCGGCAGCCTCAGACTTGTCTGCGCTTGCTCCCCTTGTGATTGAAAACCCGGCCCGTTCGTCACGCTGCATGATTGTGAGCGATGATTTGACACCTACATCGATTGCGGCGGACGGGCATATGGACGCAAAGCTTCGGCTGATGTGCCGATTGGGGATTGATCCTCTCGTTGCCTTGCGGATGGTGACGTTGTCGCCAGCCGAATATTTCATGCTGCCGCGACGGGGCGGAATTGCACCCGGCTGGATCGCAGACATGGCGCTTGTAGACTCGCTGGAGTCATGCCGGGTGGACGAGGTCTGGCATAAGGGCAAACTCGTTGCCACTAGGGGTCGGCTTTGCCAGCAAACCAACAGGGATTTCCCTCTCGAAAAAATGCTGCTGCCGCCACCCGCTTCTGCCGATGATCTTCGCATTGCGGCAATTCCTGGCAAACAAAAAATCCGCGTTATCGGCTGGCAAGAAGGATCCTTGCTGACCGATTCTCTCTCCCTCACTCCCCGGATTGAACAGGGGATTGTAGTCGCTGACCCCGGCAGGGACATTGCCAAATTGGTGGTGCAGGAAAGAAATCGGCACACTGGTAAAATAAGCGTTGGGTTCGTAAATGGCTTGGGACTCCGGGCTGGAGCATTGGGCGCATCTATGGCTCATGATGCTCACCCTTTCATCGTGGCTGGGGGCGATGATCAATCGATTTTGCGGGCTCTAGCTTGGTTGCGTGAGAATGGCGGCGGATTTGTGGCCTGCGAAGGTGACCGGGTTTTAGCTGCTTTACAGCTACCCATTGGCGGATTGATGAGTGAGGCGAGCCTTGCGGAGGTGGCGCAGGGTTTGGATGCGGTCGATCAGGCGGCAGCGGGACTGGGGCTAACCGGCGCTCATCCCTGTATGGCGTTGTCCTTCCTGTCTTTATCCGTTATTCCTTCCCTGAAATTGACGGATCAGGGTTATGCGGACATTGGAAGAGGCGGGAGGCAGGAGCTGTTTGCGGATTGACTGATTTTCTTGCGGCCTGAGTTTTTTGATATAATATATCTGAGGTGAAGAAAAAATAAGCTTTATTGTATGAAAAGTGCAATTGCTTATTACAAAGGAGGTAGTGATGAAAGCCAGAACGGTAGAATATTCGCAGATCACGATGACGATCCTTATGCTGCCGGAACATGCTAATGCAAGAGGGAATGTTCATGGTGGCGAGATCATGAAGGTTATGGATAATGCTGCTGGGGTTGTTGCACACCGCCATGCTCGTTCACCGGTAGTAACGGTGCGAGTGGACGAATTGGAATTCCTTTATCCGATTAGAATTGGCAACCTATTGATATGTCATGCAAAAATGACTTTTGTAGGCAGAAGTTCGATGGAAATATTCGTAGAGGTCAGCGTTGAAGATTTGTCGGTGGACGAGCCCCCTAAAACTGCGCTGACGGCCTATTTCACCTTTGTAGCTATCGATGAGCATGGAAAGCCGCAACCTGCGCCGGCGCTGGAGTTGGTTGGCGAAACTGAGTGCCGTTTGCATGCAGAAGGGGAGCAACGTTACCTGAGTTACAAAGAGCGCGGAAAGAAGAAAATGGTAACGGAGGTGCCCGTGTGTTCAGTCAATGCAAAATAGTGATCAGGCTGTTTCTCATGATGCTTCTCGTTGGCGTGCTGTCCGGTTGCGCTCAGAATCCGGCATCTGCCGGCGTGGATGTCTCGGTCGAGGAGGCTCAGCGGTTGTGGCAGAATAAAGAAGCGATCATTATCGATGTCCGGACTCCAGGCGAATACCGGGACGGTCATATTCCCGGGGTGGTCAATATTCCGCTCGATGAGTTGGAGAAGCGCATGAATGAGGTGCCCAAAGATAAAAAAGTGGTGCTCATTTGCCGTACGGGAAACCGGAGCGCGCAGGGAACCCAATTGCTGCGCAGCAAGGGCTTGCAGAATGTTTTCAATAGTACCGGTGGGATGTCGACGTGGAAAGGACCCGTTGAGAAATGACCGTGACTGCAAATCTGCTGCAATGGCCCGATGCTCCACGGACTGGGGAAGTAACCGATACTCTGTTCCGGCGCGGTGGAGTGCGGATAGAAAGAATCCTTTCGACGGGCCAGGCCTCTCCAGCTGATTTTTGGTATGACCAGGCCGAGGATGAATGGGTGTCGGTAGTGCAGGGGAGTGCGGGTTTGCAGTGGGACGGTGGCGCCATTACAGAATTGGCGGCGGGGGACTGGATTCTGATTCCGGCTCACAAAAAACATCGGGTGGAGCGGACTTCGAGTGATCCTCCCTGCATTTGGCTGGTAATGTTTTTGCCGTCGGCTTAAAAATGGATTTTGGGCCGTGTGAATAAAAAAGCCTTGCTTTTTTGTAGGGTATGTGGTAAATTTTCTAACATAAAGCGAAATAATGTGGAAAAAATAGTGCGATTTCAGTAAAAAACATAAAATGATCGAAGAACGAATGGCAAAGAGGCCTATTCATCACTTGTGGATGAGTAGGCCTCTTTTTATTTATAAAATTAAGATGTGAAAGAGGGAAGTTGTGATGAAAAACCTGAAGAAATCTTTGGTGTTGTTGCTCAGTATGCTGTTGCTGGCGTTGGCTGCGGCAGGATGCGGCGGAGCTCCGGCGAAGTCGGATGCAAAACCGGAAACCAAGCCTGCTGCGGTGAGTCGGATCGACCAGATCAAAAAGAATGGGAAGCTGATTTTGGCCACAGGCAACTACCGCCCCTTCGAATATCATGATGAAAAAACCAACAAGATTATTGGCTATGACATTGACGTGGCGGAAGCTATCGCGAAGAAAATCGGTGTTCCCCTGGAAGTGACGGAAATGCAGTTCACTGGTCTGATCCCCTCCTTGCAGAATGGACAGGCCGATCTGGTAATCGCTGCTATGTACATCACACCGGCGCGTAAGGAAGTCGTGGACTTCGCCGACCCGTACATGGATACCGGCATGGTTGTCGCGGTGCGCAAAGACGATACCGCCATCAAAGGCCCGAACGATCTGAACGGTAAGGTGGTTGGCGTTAAAACCGGCGCTACGAGTGAAAAGGTTGCTCAGGATATGAACGAAAAAGGCGCCAAAATCACCATCAAGAGCTACAAAGAAACGGTCGACTACCTGTTGGATCTGCAAAACGGACGTCTGGATGCCGCGATCAACGATTTGCTCAATCAGCTGGAATACAACAAAGCCAATCCAACTGTCAAAATCGTTGGCGACCCATTCACCAAGGCGCAGCTCGGAATTGCTGTAAAAAAAGGCGATAAGGAACTGTTGGATCTGGTGAATACTGTGCTGAAAGAGTTGAAACAGAACGGCGAAGCGGAAAAAATGTATCAGAAGTGGCTGATCGGCACAAAATAACTACAGGCGGGAGAGGGCAGTAGCATGAATCTCGATTATTCGGTTGTCATCACTAAGATTCCCATATTGCTTGAAGGGTGCTGGGTCACCCTTCAAATCTCCTTCTTCGCGCTTCTGTTGGGAATGGTGTTCGGCATAGCGGGTGCGCTGTGCCGAATTTCTTCCAACAGGGTTTTGAACAAGGTTGCGTTTATGTATGTGTGGGTGATTCGGGGAACCCCGGTCATGGTTCAGTTGTTTATCTTATATTTCGGGCTGCCGCAGCTGGGCATCAAGTTACCGAGCATGGTAGCGGGTGTGTTGGGACTCGCGATCAACACCGGCGCCTATATCACGGAGATCATTCGGGGCGGCATTCAGGCGGTGGATAAGGGACAGATGGAGGCAGCGATATCTGTTGGCATGAATTACAGGCAAGCTATGACGCGAATCATCGGACCGCAGGCAGCTAAAATTTGCATTCCCCCCCTAGTCAATCAATTCATCATGACTTTGAAAAATTCATCCATTGCTTCGTTGGTAACGATTACCGAGTTGTTCCGGACCGGCGAGCAGATTATTTATACAACGTTCCGCAGTTTCGAGGTTTATACGGCGGTGGCGGTTCTCTATCTGATCATGAACTCCGTGTTCATGGTAATTGCCGACAGGCTGGAAAGGAAGATGGCGAGACAATGAGCTGCATCGTGGAGATGAAGAATGTGTATAAATCCTTCGGAGCGCTGGAGGTGTTGAAGGATTTCAACTTGCAGCTGGCCGAAGGAGAAAAAGTCGTCATTATCGGGCCGAGCGGATCCGGCAAGAGTACGGTGCTGCGCTGCATCAACCGTCTTGAGACGATCCAGGCCGGCCAAATATACTTTGAGGGGCAGGAAATTGATGACAAGGCTGATCTTTGCGCCCTGCGGACGCATATCGGCATGGTGTTTCAGCGGTTCAACCTGTTTCCGCACAAGACGGTTCTGGAAAACATCATTGAGGCGCCGATGATCGTGAAAGGAATGTTGCGATCAGACGCCGAAAGAATAGCAGAAGATTTATTGGACCGGGTCGGACTGGCGGATAAACGGGACAGTTACCCGAGAGAGCTCTCAGGTGGACAGCAGCAGCGGGTTGCGATCGCCCGGGCCTTGGCAATGAACCCGAAAATCATGCTGTTTGATGAACCCACTTCCGCGTTGGACCCCGAACTTGTGGGGGAAGTCCTGGTAGTTATGAAGAATTTGGCCCAGGAAGGCATGACGATGGTGGTCGTGACCCATGAGATGGCGTTTGCCCGTGAAGTTGCCGACAGGGTCATCTTCATGGACCAGGGATTGATCGTCGAGGCGGGAACGCCGGCGCAAATCTTCGAGTCTCCTGAGCAGGAGCGCACTCAGCTGTTTTTGAAACGGATTCGGCACTGACGAAGGGAAGGGGTGGCGGTTTGAGTTTTGTAACAGGGCTTCGCTGCATTCACTGCGGGAAGCATTACACTACGAAAGATGTGGACTATTATTGCCCGGATTGCGGTTATGAAGACGGTATTCTGGATGTTGAATATGATTATGACGCCGTATCTACGGTCATGAACGCAGCGGCTCTGAAGGAATGCGGCGTTTTTTCCATGTGGCGTTATCTGCCGTTGCTGCCGGTGGAGGATACTTCTAAAATTCAGCACCTGCAGGTCGGTTGGACGCCATTATACGATGCGGAACTTCTGGCGACGGAACTTGGCGTGGCGCGTCTGTTCGTGAAAGATGAAGGGCGCAACCCGACGGCTTCGTTCAAAGATCGGGCCAGTGCCATGGGTGTCGTCAAGGCGCTGGAAAAGGGAGCAACCAGTATTACCTGCGCATCCACCGGCAATGCGGCATCCTCGTTGGCGGGGTTCGCGGCGGCGGCCGGATTGCCGGCCACGATTTTCGTGCCGGAACGGGCGCCGCAGGCCAAAGTGGCGCAATTGCTGGTTTTTGGCGCACGAGTTTTCGCCGTCAAAGGTACTTATGATCAGGCGTGGGAACTCTGCATGGAGGCGGCGGCCGAGTTCGGCTGGTACAATCGGAACTGCGCCATTAATCCCTATCTGATCGAAGGGAAAAAGACGGTTGCCATCGAGTTGGTGGATCAACTGGTGCTGCAGTATAATGGAGTCATGCCGGACTGGGTCGTGGTGTCTGTCGGTGACGGCTGCACTGTGGGCGGAGTCTGGAAAGGCCTCGTGGAGATGCATAAGTTGGGCTTCCTGCCCCGATTGCCGAAGGTTCTGGGGGTTCAGGCGGAAGGCTGCAAACCATTCTTGACTGCGTGGGAGAATAATGCACCCCTGCAGCCGACCGATGCCGATACAATCGCCGATTCCATCGCGGTCGGACATCCCCGCAATTTCCAGAAGGGGATGAAGGCAATCGTCGAATCAGGTGGCGCATTTATCAGTGTGACGGATGAAGAGATCCTCTGGTCGATCCGGACGCTGGCCCGCAAGGTTGCGGTGTTCGGTGAACCGGCTGGTGTGGCCGGCGTGGCTGGCGTGAAAAAGGCGGTTGAACAAGGAATCATTGCTGCGGAGGAAACGGTGGCGCTACTGATCACCGGCAACGGATTGAAAGACATCCAGTCGGCCATCAAGGCGGCCGGCGTTCCGACCTACATCGAACCGAAGCTTGCCGCCGTAAAAGCGGAAATAGGCGGGTGAATCCATGGAAAAGATACTGATTCAAGGGGCGTCCATTGCGGACGGAACCGGTAAAAGATCTTTTGTCGCCGATGTTGCGATCATCGGCGACTTTATTGCTGAAATAGGCCGGATTCCGGCTGCGGCCGGGAGTTACACCGAAGTCATCGATGCCAGGGGCTTGACGCTGGCTCCCGGATTCATCGACATGCACAGTCATTCCGACTTGCTGCAAATGGTGAAGCCCGAGGCTTCGCCCAAAATCCGCCAGGGAATAACAACAGAGCTGCTTGGACAGGACGGATTGGGGTTAGCTCCGCTGACAGAAGGGCAGATAGAACCTTATCGCCGCCATGTCTCCGGCTTGCTGGGCGATCCGGATTTGGACTGGTCCTGGCGCAGTTTTGCAGATTATCTTCGGCAGCTGGAATCCTGCGGAACAGCGACCAACTTGGCAGTGCTGCTGAGTCATGGGCCCTTGCGGCTGGCTGTATCCGGTATGGAAGAACGGCCGGCGACGCCAGGGGAGATCTCGCGCATGTGTGAATTGGCGGCGGAAGGCTTTGCCGAAGGTGCTTTTGGTTTGTCAACGGGGCTTATCTATCCACCCTGCCTGTTCGCCGACACTGCCGAGTTAACGGCGTTGACGGCCGAGACCGCGAAAGCCGCCGGAATCTTCGTTGTTCATGTTCGGAATGAGCGGGGGCTGGTGGTGGAGTCTATCGGGGAAATTTTTGACTTGGCCCGTAAGACTGGCGTGATTCCGCATATTTCTCATCTCAAGGTCATTGGCAAGGAAAACTGGGGCACCTCAGACCGTTTGCTGGCTCTTTTTGATGCGGCAGTCGCCGAAGGACTCGACGCGTCGTTCGATCAGTATCCATATCCTGCCGGCAGCACCATGCTGAGCATATTGATCCCTCCGCATGCCCATGCAGGAGGTTCGGAACTCCTGCTGGAGCGGCTACGGGATCCGGCCATGCGCGAGCGGTTGGCGCAGGAAATGCGGGAAGGATTGCCGAACTGGGAGAATATCGCGACGGCGGCCGGCTGGGACGGTGTATTCGTGACCGGGATTGCCGGCGGACCGAACCAATGTTGGGAGGGAAAGTCTCTGACCGATATTGGCGCCGCATGGGGGATTTCGCCGCAGGAAGTGGTCTTCGAGCTATTGGTGCAGGAAAAGCTGCAGGTTTCCATGGTGAATTTCAGTATGTCGGAAGCCGATGTCGCCAACATTCTGCAACACGAGCGAGGCATGTTGGGGACGGACGGACTACTGCTGGGCAAGCCGCATCCGCGGGCCTATGCCTCCACGGCCCGGATTCTGGCCAAATACGTCCGGGAAGGTAAAGTGCTGACGCTGGAACAGGCGGTCGCCCGAATGACAGGCCGTCCGGCCAGACGCCTGGGACTGACGGATCGCGGGTTCATCGCCCTCGGCGCCAAGGCTGATCTGGTCCTGTTCGATGCGGCGCAGATTTCAGAAGGAAACTCCTTCGTTGACCCCTGTCGTCATCCGGAGGGAATCGAATATGTGTTCGTCAATGGTGTGGCGGCGGTGGCCAAAGGCTCTGAAACTGGCGCGCTCCGCGGACGGGTGCTGCGAAAAGGGCAAAGATGATCTGCCAGGACTTTCGGCAGTAACAAAAATTGGGGTTGGATTTCCGAAAAGGGGGAAAACAAATGAAAATAGCAGGATTGACTCCTCCGGTGGCGGCCATTGATGAAGCGGGACTGCTGGGACTGTGTCAGCGGATGATCGGCTTGCAGAGCTATACTGGCGATGAAGGACGGTTGGCGAGAGAACTGCAGGGAACCATGATAAAATTGGGATATGACCGGGCCTGGATCGATGCGTTCGGCAATGTGGTGGGGGAAGTGCGCGGCACTCTTCACGGTCCGTCGATTTTGTTCGACGGGCACATCGATACGGTGGATGTGAGCGACGGACCGGACTGGACCGTACCGCCGTTTGGAGGAACCGTTCGGGAAGGACGCATCTATGGACGAGGCGCCAGCGATATGAAGTGTGCGCTGGCGGCGATGATTTACGGGGCGGCTTCGCTGACTGCCTGCCGCGACAAAATGGCGGGTTCCGTTTACGTTTCAGGCACGGTCTGTGAAGAGACGTTTGAAGGACTGGGCCTGTCGAAAGTCGTGGAAGCGATCAAACCCGATTTTGTCGTGATCGGCGAAGCGTCGGCTTTGAACCTGAAGCGGGGACAGCGTGGCCGGGCGGAAATCGTCGTAACGACAACAGGCAAAGCCGCGCATTCGTCCAATCCCGAAGTTGGAAAAAACTCCGTGTATATGATGCTGGAATTGGTCAAGATGATCCGGCAGTTGCCTGTGTCGCACGAAGAATTTTTGGGTGATGGGATATTAGAGTTGACGGATATTGTGTCTTCTCCCTACCCCGGAGCCTCGGTCGTACCCCACAAATGCAGGGTCACCTTTGACCGGCGGCTGTTGGTGGGCGAGACGGAGGAAGCCGTACTGGCGCCGTTGCGACAGTGTGTGCAACAACTCAAGGGTATCGACCCCCAGTTTGAAGCGGATATCCAGATCGCGACCGCCAGCCAGACCTGCCATACGGGTGAAGTCATGGGCGGCAAGCGCTTCTTCCCGGCCTGGGTTCTACCCGAGGAACATCCACTGGTGGCAGGATCGCTGTCCGCTGTTCGTCAGACGGGGATGGATCCGGCAGTGACGAAATATAGCTTCTGCACTAACGGCAGCTACTCTGCAGGCATCGCAGGCATTCCGACCATCGGTTTTGGTCCGGGGGCAGAAGACGGAGCCCATGTCGTCGACGAAAGCATTGAGATTGCAGAGGTGAATGCGGCGGCCGTGGGTTATCAGGCCATCGCGGCAAAGTTTCTGTGTAAATAAACTAGAGTTTTATTGAAAATATTGGAGGGAATATCAAATGAGCAAGGTTCCATTTGGACCAACTTACGATGAAATGCTGCACCCGGAGAAAATTGAGCCGGCGGTGCGGGGAAAAGCCCTGAAAAAATTGCATGAAGATGAACTGGACCCAATCAATCTGTTCAATATTACCTGGAAAGATGCCGATAATCAGGTGCGCAAGATCGTTCTGCCGCCGGCGTTGACAGGCATAGACGCCAACATTGTCGTGCTGCTCGGCTGCGGGTTCCCGTCCGGATCACACAAAGTGGGTCCGGCTTACAGTACACTGATTGAAGGCTTGGTGGATGGCGAAATCACACCGGAGCATACGATCCTCGGACCTTCCACTGGCAATTTCGGCATTGGCACCGCCTATATTTCCAATTTGCTTGGGTTGAAGGCGGTTGTCATCATGCCTGACAACATGAGCAAGGAACGCTACGAGCGGATTCAAAAATACGGCGGCGAACTTGAATTGACGCCGGGCTCCGAATCTGATGTCATCCTGACGCTCGAACGCACCCATGAGATGATGAAGAACCCAAAAAACAAGGCATTGGCCCAGTTCGAACTAATGGCCAACTATCGTTTCCATCGTCATGTGACCGGCGGCAGCGCCATTGAAGCGGTGAAAGGTATCGGCAATGGCCGGATTGCAGGCTTTACTTCGGCGCCGGGATCGGCGGGGACTCTCGCAGCAGGCGACCAGATCAAAGCGGCCTTCCCAGAAGCCAAAGTGGCGGCGCTGGAGCCTTACGAGTGCTCGACACTGGCGAACGGCGGACGTGGACAGCACCGCATCGAGGGGATCGGCGACAAAATGTGCACACTGATCCACAATGTGCTGGCAACGGACTTCCTGATCCTGATTGAAGACGAAGAAACCGTTCAGGGCCTCAAAGTCTTTCATGACGGCACCGAGCTCCTGCTGAAAATGGGGGTCGATCCGGAGCTGGCCAAGATTCTGACTTACGCGGTCGGTCCCTCAGGGATATGCAACATCATCGGCGCGATCAAGCTGGCGAAGTATATGCGCTTCGGCCCCGGCGACAACGTGGTGACTATTGCGACGGACGGTTTTGATCGTTACGACTCGGTACTGGAAGATTTGAACAGACGTTATCTGGAACTGACCGACACAGTGCTGAGCCGCTGGACGAAGGATATCTTCATCGACGCCACCGAGGAACATGTTTATGATGTGCGCCGCGCCGCAGCCAAAGAGCGCCTGTTCAAACAAAAGGAATCAGACTGGCTGAAGTTCGGCTATACTCAGGAATACTTGGATAGCATGAAGGATCAAGGATTCTGGGACGCCGAATATGCCAAAGTGGAGCTGTATAACGCCAAAATTGCCGCACAGCGGAGCGAATAAAAGGATTTCCGCGATCAGAACGTCCAATTGAAGAATTCTAAATACCAAGCAAAAGACGCGCTGAAGTTCAGTGCGTCTTTTTATATTTATAAACAGGGATTATGATTTGCATACTCGAATTGTTATTGGTAGAACAAATGCCAATTTTATCAAGGACGATCCATGTTGGGTCGGCTATCTTGTCAACAGAAGAAGGGAGTCGCCATGTTCAAAAAATCGTTTGGTATTTTGCAACAGGTCGGGAAAGCGTTGATGCTTCCGGTGGCCCTCCTCCCGGCGGCAGGCATACTGCTTGCTTTCGGCAATGCGTTTCAAAATCCGGCTGCGCTCCAATTGATCCCGGCAATGGGAAACCCGGTTTTCCAGTCGGTGGCCAAAGTGATTGAGCAAGCAGGCGGCGTTTTGTTTGCAAATCTTCCCCTATTATTCACAGTCGGCGTGGCAGTTGGAATGTCTGGCGGTGAAGGCGTGGCCGGCTTGGCTGCCATCGTGGGGTTTTTGGTAATGAATGTGACGATGGGGGCTGTGGCTGGAGTCACGCCGGAGTTGCTGACAGTGAAAAATCCAGCCTATACGAGTGTGCTGGGAATTCCTACTTTGCAAACCGGCGTTTTTGGCGGGATTATTGTCGGCATATTTGCATCTGTAGTTTATCGCCGATACTTTAACATGGTGCTGCCAACCTATCTTAGCTTCTTTGCCGGCAAGCGGTTTGTACCGATTGTCAGTGCTTCCGGTGCTGTATTGCTGGGAGTGCTGATGGTTTTTGTCTGGCCGCCGGTGCAAAACGCACTCAACTATTTTTCCCATAACATGATTGATGCCAACCGGACTGTAGCCGCTTTCGTTTTTGGAGTGGTGGAGCGGTCGCTGATTCCGTTCGGATTACACCATATTTTCTACAATCCTTTTTGGTATCAATTCGGAGAATATGTGAATAAAGCTGGAGCTGTTGTGCGTGGCGACCAGAGCATTTTCTTCGCACAGTTGAAAGATGGAGTCCCTTTTACCGCCGGAACCTTTATGACCGGCAAATTCCCTTTTATGATGTTTGGCTTACCGGCCGCCGCATTGGCGATTTATCATGAAGCCCGACCGGAAAAACGTCTATTGGTAGCCGGGATCATGGGGTCGGCTGCATTGACCTCGTTTTTGACAGGCATCACCGAGCCTATCGAGTTTTCTTTTTTATTTGTAGCGCCGATATTGTTTGCCATTCATTGCCTATTTGCCGGACTCTCTTTTATGACGATGCAGTTGCTGGATGTTAAAATCGGTATGACGTTTTCCGGTGGCGTGATCGACTTTGTTTTGTTCGGAGTAATTCCCAACCGCTCCGACTGGTGGCTGGTCATTCCAGTCGGCCTGGTTTTTTCTGTCATTTATTATTTTGGCTTTCGCTGGACCATTCGCCACTGGAATTTGAAAACTCCCGGACGCGAAACGGAAGAAGATGCTGCGGGGCCTGCACAGACGGAGTCAAGTGGATTGGCCGGAGAAATCCTGAAGGCGCTCGGAGGCAAGGGGAATCTCACGAACCTGGATGCCTGTATTACCCGACTACGAGTCAGCGTGAAAAACGTGGGGAATGTAGACCAAAAACGCTTGAAACAGTTGGGAGCGGCGGGGACGATGGTAGTGGGGGACAATTTGCAGATCGTATTCGGCCCCAAATCCGATCAACTGAAGACGCAGATGCAGAACATCATCAATGGTGTCGAGTCTGAAGCCACCCCTCTGCCGGATCTCAAATCGGTTGATGAGAAAGTAATCAATGTGGATGGAAAGGATGTAAGTATGTACAAAGAGTTTATAGCGCCAATTGAAGGAAAATTGGTGGATTTGGCCCATGTTCCGGACAACGTGTTCGCCCAGAAAATCATGGGAGATGGGTTTGCGATTGATCCGTCTAACGGCGAGATTACTTCTCCGGTCAATGGGACGGTTACCAGTTTTATGGCTGATACCCGCCATGCGGTCGGCATTACGGCTGATAATGGAATGGAAGTTTTGATCCATATTGGACTTGATACTGTCAAACTAGGGGGAGAAGGCTTCACCGGCTTGGTGGGACAGGATGATATAGTCAAGGTCGGCCAGCCCTTACTCAAAGTCGATCTGGAGCTTATCCGCGACAAAGTGCCTTCGCTGATTTCACCGATTATATTCACCAATTTGCCGGAAGGGATGTCGGTGACGGTAGAAGAGGGACGTTTGATAAAACGAGGCGACAAAGGATTTTTCACCATTGGGTAAAGGTCCCATGCGGTATAGATGATAATATATAATGATGGACAACAAATCGGTGTGAAAGGGGAAAGATCATGGTTCAACGTGAAATTACAGTTACAAATCCTACCGGGTTTCATGCCCGTCCTGCTGCTCTGCTGGTAGCTCAGGCGGCAAAAAGTAAATCGAAAGTGACAATTTTGTATAATGACAAGACGATCAATGCCAAAAGCATACTGAATGTGCTGGGCGGCGGCATTCGCCAAGGGTCGCGGATTGTGGTGGCGGTTGATGGGGAAGATGAACAACCGACGTTGGAAGCTTTGTGCCAATTGATTGAAACCTTGCCGGAATAAGAAAAGAGGGTGAGCGGATGTTGTTTCATGGAATTGGAGCGGCGCCAGGCCTCGCTGTTGCAAAAAGCCTTGTAATCCGACCGTTGCCAAAGCTCACAGCGGCCAATCAGTCTATTGAAAGCGCTCAGATCGACGCGGAACTGGGTCGTTTCAAGCAGGCGGTGGAACATGCGGGGGGCCAGTTGGAAGCCATTATAGCGCGGGCTCGCAAGTCTGGTGATGAGACTAAGGCTGACATTGTTGAGGCGCAGAGCATGATGTTGACTGATCCGACGCTGGAGGATGGGGTGCGGGAAAAAATATCCACGCAGCTTTATTCGGCTGTTCGTGCTGTGGGGGAAACCATTGCGGAGCAGGCGGATATCATGGCGGGACTGGATGACCCCTATCTACGGGAACGGGGGGCTGACGTCAAAGATATCGGGTCTCGGTTGGCGTCGATTCTACTGGGCGTTCAGGAACAAGACCTGTCGATGTTGCCGGAAGAAGTGATTTTGGTTGGACAGGAAATCACTACCTCGCAAATGGCCTCA
>Ga0316604_10001850_pt1 | contig 17476 bp, 16 predicted proteins | sample OWC_soil_day20_C_FD_207650 | JGI IMG/M metagenome (GOLD analysis project Ga0316604, IMG submission 207650) | Wetland soil microbial communities from Old Woman Creek delta, Ohio, United States - OWC_soil_day20_CT | ecosystem: Environmental > Terrestrial > Soil > Wetlands | place: USA: Ohio... | reverse complement strand
CAGCAAGAGCAACAACCAGATCAAAAGCAAAACCGGGGCAGCGCCGTTCCGCTGCGAGTGAAGTCGAATGTGTAGCTTAAACTGACTGCATTTCTGTCTTGACTCTGGGGTCCTCTTTATGTATCCCACAACTCGTTCAGCGCCCAGACGTGGCCCAGCGCGCGTGCCGATTCGAACTCGACCGGCGGCAACGCCGCGTTCAGCACATCCGGCCGACCGGTGACTTTCAGCAGTCCGGAGATGACCGCGTCGAGACTGCTGCTCAGCTGATCGAGTCGGCCCAGCGTCACCAGCGTGCGGTGCTTGGCCTTGCCGGTGTCATCGCGAAACGCCTCGACAAGCTGGAGATATTGGCGCGGACCGGAGCGGGTAATCTTGAGGAACATGCCTCGACTTTAACACTACAAATACGACTGTCAAATATGGCACGCAATTTGCACAACGTGCCACTACACGACTCTTACGAAAAACACCCCACAAACCCGCATGGCTACGTTGCCGAACAGTCAAAAATCCGCGTTTTTTGCTCCGAACTGTCGAACTCGGGTGGTTGGGATACCGTCGACGTAGAAGAACGCGCGGTCATCGTCGGCTTGGCAGAGGCGCTGCGAACTTGTTGCGGTTTGGGTGGCGGTTTACATGGTCGATACCTCGCTGTTGTCGGTATCTATGGCGGGTCGTCAAATCCGCCCTGACCGTCCGGGGGGTATGGGACCACGACCGGAGCCACCCCCACCCACTGCACAAGGGGGGCTAGTCTGCGGGGAAAAACAGTGGAAGCATCATCTGGAGCGACTCCATTTGTTGAGCCTTGCATGATTTATTGCCTTGAAAGCCCTTGCGGTTGCTGAATAGATGATTGGACTTTCAATAAAAACTGAGGGCTGTTTCATGCGGGCAATAAGATCAGGAACTAGTTTCTTGAGTTCTCTTATATCCCTTGCAACATAACCACTTAGGTAATATTCAATGGCAGGATTTGTCTCCCAATTTGGTTCCTTAAGTTGAATAACCAGAGTTGGTATTCCAGAAAAGGCCGCCTCGATTAACGCTGAAGATGGCAATCCAGCAACTATGTCTGCTACCAGCAACAACTCATCAGACGGACTGTTTGATGCCAAAGAAACAATAGATTCTCCACGAAACGAAACATTCGTTTTTATAACATTTTCCCACGGAGACAGATCCTCCCTCGGGTGAGGTTTTATAAAAATTGTCAAAGGGGCGTAGAGCTTCAACTGATCAATCAATGCGGAAAATGCAATCACTCCATGAGTTGCTTCATGATCAGTGCGTGGGGATGAAAAGAAAACGAGAACCGGCGGGATGCCAAGACTACGACCTGCGCGTTGCATCTCCAATTGTGCAGCGATCCTCTGCAAATGTGGGTGACCAACAAGATGAATCTTGGCAGAACAAATAGAAAATAGTTTTTTAATGACTTCAGCAGTCTCCTGATCAATAACACCAAAATGGTCAGGCAGAATACATTTACCCATTCCTTTCCGAACGAAGCGCTCTTCTATTTTAACCCAACCATCGACCATGGCTATGGTTGGAACTTTGAGGTATTTTGCTGCGGACCAAGCCAATATTTCGAGTGTCGACCTTGTGCTCGTTCCTGTCACAACCACCTGTGGGTTATATTTTGAGACAATACGCCTTATTAAATCCCCAGATACTGCATGGCTAACTTCGTTAGGACAAAAACCGAGTCTCTTCCATAATATAGACGAAGGGCCGCTGGCAATTAAAACAGGAACATTCCCTTTCTTACGTAACTGTTCGATGAGTGGAGTTAAAAGATTCCCTCCTCCCATATCATTTGCAAAAAAAATAGATCTCACCCCGTTCCTTATAGTTTAATAATCACCAGAAATTTTTAAGGAAACGCAGAAAAATGTGTTTCATATCGTCAGCTCATTGCCCTCATCTGAACGACGCCCTCTCCGCGTTGATAGGCTATTCGTCCCCACGGAATACCTACGCAACGATACTCACATATATTGCTCGGCAACAAGTTGCTGTAGTGAAGAACTGATTGACTGTAAGATTAGACAGGAAGATGTGGCTCCCGCATCAAGCACACCAATAGAACGCGCTCCTAGCCGCGCGGATCGGCCGATTCGTGCTTGAAGATCCTTTGTCGAATCCCTGCCTGTGGCCGCAGCTTCGCTCATAGCCTGGAGACACTGAGAGAAATTTGCCCCACTATCTATCGATGCACGATAGGCTGCCAAGGCAGGAACAATGGCATCAATCAGCGTTTTGTCACCTACCTGAGCATTACCCATCTCTTGCACGTTGGCTACCGCCGCTCCCAACGCTTCTCCAAACAAGACGGCGTCCATCTGTGTATGCGACCCCAGCGTTTTCGCAAAGCCAAGAAAGAAGCTACCGTACAAAGGCCCCATCGATCCTCCGATATCGTCCATCAAGGCGAGGGACAGTTGCTCGAAGGCTTTCGAGAGATCATTCGCCGAGCGGCCCAACGCATCCATCCGTATACCGCAGCCCATGAAGCCCTTGCTCATGTTGATGCCGTGGTCGCCATCACCAATAAGTCCGTCGATTTCGCTCAGATAGGCGCGGTTAGCATTGATTGTAGAAATCAGGTCATGAACAACCCGGCCCGCCTCCCCAATGACAACGCTCGAACCGCTGATTGTGCGTGCAGTAGTGACGGTCTGAGTTTCAACTGATGCCAAAGGGCTTATACCTGTTGCCGCCAACACGCCACTGTAGATGTGACCTGCTGATGCCAGATCACCGACAACTGTCATACCTATACAACGACAGGGGCGCTTGAGGCATTCTTCAAGTTCAGCATCGAGTTTCATGATGGTTAAAGTAACACCCATCATTTCAAGCGAAGTAAATAGATTGCCGACTTGGTTGAAGACGACAGTAATGCCATGCCCTTGCAGGTGCTTGGCAATCTCGCCGTAGAGGATATATTGTTCCATCAATGGGGTAGCGCCAAGACCGGAGACTAATACGGCGACCCGGTCGCCCCGCGTAAAGGGCAGGTCGGGGAGCAGCGTTTCGACCATAATCTTCGCCATCTGGTCGGCCGGGACGATATCTGAGACATTAATACCAGGTTCGCCGTGATGACCAATGCCAACCTCTATCTTGCCGACGTCGATATGAAAATTGGCCTTACCGACCGCCGGGATGACGCAGGAACTTAGTCCGATGCCGATGCTACGGGTCCGGTCAATGCACTTCTGAGCGACGGCGATGACCTCGTCGAGCGATCCGCCGAGGGCGGCGCGAGCGGAGGCAGTCTTCCACATCAGAATTTCACCTGCAACGCCACGGCGCTTGGCTTCGTCGCCCTTGGGGGCGGACGGCACATCGTCGTTTGCTACCACTGTCTTGACGGGAATACCGACCCGATCAGCCATCTTGACGGCCATCTTGACGTTCATGTTGTCGCCTGCGTAGTTGCCATACAGACAGGCAACGCCGGCACCGCCATCCGCAGCCTTGATGGCATCGAAGAAACTCTTGGCGGTCGGGGACGAAAAGATCTCGCCAACGGCGACGGCATCCACCATCGTCTCGCCGACATAGCCAAGGAAGGCCGGTTCATGGCCCGAGCCGCCTCCGGTGACAATACCGACCTTGCCGACCGTCGGCGAGTTCCTGCGTTTAATCACGCGCGGGTTGTCAGCAACCGCTTCCAGTTCGGCATGAGCGCAAAGAATGCCCTTGAGCATGTCTTCGACGACCAGGTCAGGATTATTAATGACTCGGTTCATTGAATCTCCAGATTACAGCGCTAAACGTTTGAACCTGGCCCACACCGAAGAGCAGCCTCGGGCCTGCTTTCGACAGGAACGTCGCGCAGGTGATCATGGGCGGAATAATTGTACTAACTCAAGATATCCACTTCGATCTCCAGCATCTTACAAACCTTGGTAAGGTCGTCGACGTGGCTACCGTATACGGCATGACAATGGTTTGCATCGAATTTGTCCAGGAATTCTCGATAGTCAAACGGAAGCTTCGCGAAAACGTGAGGCCATTCTTCTGTTGTTTCTTTCATCACTTCCGGTGCCAGTTCAACGAACTCGGCATCGAACATGACCATCCGGTAGACGTCATTTTTTCGGCAAAGCCTGGCGATGGTCGCCTTTCCTGCATGGGTCATGAGATTGACATGCGCGCCACCGCCCGAATAGATACTGAGCGCAGGATAGAGCGTCGTCTTCTTCAGGTTTGCCTTGTAATCGTCAGTCCCCGTGGCGTAGTAGGTCGCTTCAGAGCCACAGTTACAGAAGACCATGATCCCGCGTTCATTGTCCCAATGTCTGACGTCCATGAACAAGACCGGCTCATTGGTCAGCAACTTGAGAATCTGCATGGTCAAGGCAGCGTCGGAATCGGCTTCGCAAGCATAGGCCACAGGCTTTTTTGGACCATCCCAATCGTAAGGATCGTTCATGAACGCGGCGCTCAAGCATTGCGTACAGTGATGACGGCTCATCTCGTAATGACATTTAACTCCAAGAAAGTCCAAGTTCTTCTCTTGTACGATCCGCTTGGTAGCTTCGTGGTGCCGAATTTGTTTCTTTAGCTTGTCGGGAGTGAGTTGTACCCCGTCGTACTTTATTTCCTTGAGGTTTTCCGTCAGCCAGGAGAACGCTTTTTCGACCTGCTGGATAGGAATTTCTTCTGCAATTCTCACGATCTCTGACTGATCAATATGTTCGATATCGACGCCGAATTTCTTTTGCCACTCCTGCATGCTCACCGTTGTGCTGTACATTCCAAGGCTTCTTCCGCCAACCAGCCCATAGGTCGAGCCGCGTAGCTTGCTGACCACCCGGGCGCATTTTGCAAAGCTCACAACCTTGTCTTGTATTTCCTTGTCGCGTATGTCTCCGGCGACCCTGAGATGGTTTAGACCCAACTGATTGAGCGCACCTCCACTAGCCAGCATCGAGACCATCCCGGGCCAATCGGGATTCAGATTGGCCATGAGCAGGCACGGAAGTGCAGAGAACTGTGCCGCAGCGACCGAAAAATTCGGAAAACTGAACACGCCGTATGAAAATATGACGCCATCAACTCCTTTCGTAATCATTTCCAGGGCCATTTTTTTCGCGGTCGAAATGGAATTCACAAGTTCCGAAGCGACAACGATCTCGATGACATCCAGAGAACAAATCTCGTTAACTATTGAGTCGACCTGTTTTTGAACAATGCCCTTGAGTTCTTCATGGACGGCAGGTTCCCCATCTGAAAACCCGATTACACCAATTCTTGGTTTGCTGCTCATAACCCCTCCTATTCCATCCGTGGAAAATATATTTCGTGGGTAGACATGGAACGACGAGTGCCCCATGTGGAATTTCTTGTTCGATTCAGTTTGTACAGAAAATTTTTCTGCAAGCCCAAGGAAAGACAGCCATTAGGCAGCGTGGTCCAGCCGGATACTCGTTCGACAAATCGTCGATTGTCTGTGGTTACCTGGATTCCGGCCCGGGATTCAAACAATCCAAGGAAACGTGCCTGCGCCGGGACGAAGACGTTGGCCGGCGGCAAGTTTCACGAATTGGTTTCGCACGTCTCGCCAAACAGTTCACGCTCAGACGCATTGAGCCCCCGATATCCGTTGCGAACTATTTTCGCCTCAGAGCTATCGAGCGGACTTAACGGCACGCGCACGTTTAACCAGAAATCGTCACCGGTCTGCTCTGCGAGCATGGTCTTGTAGACGCTTACGAACGGAACCCCCGGTACTAGGGCGAAAGGCGCCAGCAGCGCTAGAACGAGTTTCTCGTCCTCTGGGGTAACTTCCGTCGGAGCAGAAACGATGCGCCGCATCAATCCTGGCGAAATATTACCGAGGCCGTTAATCGAGCCAGCACCGCCAGCGCACATAGTGATTCCAACCTGTGGCTCGGCCCCGACCATGATGGAAAGCTTTGGGAAAGCCCGTATCAAGGCTAACGAGCACTCCAGATCGTTGCTACTGTCCTTGACGCCTATCACTTGCTCAGGATGTCGCTCCACCAATGTCGAAATACTGGCGTGGCTGAAAGACACCCCGCTCAGTGACGGAAAGTGGTAAAGGAGAAGTTTCAGTGCGTGGTCATCGATGCCGCGTATCACTTGAGAAACCGACTCGATGATTCCTGCATCGGGCAAATGGCGAAAGTAGAATGGCGGCATGAACATCTGCCGATGGCAGCCTAATGCGGCTGCATGGCGACCCAGGTCGATGGCGTCGGCTATCACGCAGTTGGTGATAGTTACGATAATCTGATCAGGCCGCACCCCGCTGGCCAGGAAGACTTCCAGCAAAGCTTTGCGTTCCGAATTGCTAAATGCTGGCCCCTCGCCGGTACTGCCGAAGAGCGTGATGCCATCACACCCAGCAGCAAGCATACGTTTGCCATGCTCAATCGCGCGAGGATTATCGATTTTTCCGTCGACCGAAAGAGGCAGGAGTATGGCCGGCCAGAGGCCGTGGAGTGCTTGGTTCATTCTTTATTCCTTTTAGCTACAAATATGGGTTGATATATCGAAATATGATCACGGCTCTATTTAGCCCGCTACGGCTCCGACGGAGCATTTATTACGCGGTCACGTGAATTGCGGATGTGTCGGCTCAGGTGTTCCATAGCACTTGTGCCATCTCGTTGCTTAAGCGCGAGAATAAAGCGCAAATGCTCCTCCATTGAGCGGACAAGGTTCGTGGTATTGATGACACTTAGATCGAGCCTGATCAGGCGCAACCGTAAACTATTGACACGGTAAATCTCTGAAATAATTTCGTTACCCAAGGCATCGACCATCCGGTCATGAACACCCCAGTCAAGGGCCTGCGTATCGTCCAGCAAGTCGTTGTCGATCTTGCCGCTGCTGGCGCGACGCAACATATCGCGGTGGCTGACTTCGATGACATCCAGTTCTTCATCGCTGGCTGAATGAGTAAAGCGCAGAATTGCTTCTCGTTCGATCATCTCGCGTACCTGAAAAGCATTGCGAATCAGTTTCAGGTCCACATGAGTGATCTGGAGTCCGCGCTTGGGTATGGTTTTTACCAGCCCGCCCGCTTCCAGACGCGGAATCATTTCGCGTACGGCGCCCAATGGCATTCCCAGCAAAACCGTTAACTCGCGTTGCGAGATGAATTGCCCGCTGCGGATACCGCCGCTGAGGATATGCTGAGTGAAGCCTTGATAGGCCTTGACCCGCTGGCTAACTCCTTCAGAATTTGAAGGGATGACTGACAAGGTTGGCATTGACGCTCCCCTAGGAAGACGTTTCTTCTCGGTCATAAGCCTAAATCCTCAATTTTTGACCAAATACTTCCGTAGCAACTCATTTCACTGGTACCCGAGAAAGTTAGCCCCATACAGCGGCTAGTAATACGTCGAATGATCATGGAGCACAAAACAACCGCATACCTAGCGATGCAGCCCCGATCAAGGTAATTTAACTACAGTACAAAAACATCTTTGACACCTGACATGTCAAACACTCTATAAATAACCCGTTTAATCTTAACAAAACAGTCCCTCTATTGCGTCACGTAACCCATCGACTGTGGCAACCACAGAACGGTCTGGGGCACCAACGTCATGGTGAGCAGCGCTATGATGAGCAGCGCCATGAAAGGCACCGATTGCCGAATCATGCCCCTGAGCGATGTGCCAGTCATTGCGTTGATCACAAACAACAGCATGCCAAACGGTGGAGTGACGAGCCCGATCATCATGTTGACCACGACAATTACGCCAAAATGCACCAGATCAACACCAACAGCCCGTGTTGCAGGTAGCAGAAGCGGAATCAGCACCAACAGCATGGTCGTAGTATCTAGGAAGCAGCCGAGAATCAGGAAAACCAGGTTGATCAGCAACAGGTACTCGATTTTGGTGAAGTGATGCAGGGTAAACCAGTGAGCAACTAGATCCGGGATCTGTTCGGCAGCAATGGCATAGTTCATGATGAACGCGCTGGCGACGATCAAAGTCACTGATGCACTTTGTTTCAAGGACTCCTGCAACACATTCCACATGCGTCGCCACGACAGGCTGCGGTAATAAATGGCGAGCAGGATGGCGTGCAAAGCGGCGACGGCAGCGGCCTCGGTCGGTGTAAACACTCCTGAATAGATTCCACCGAGCAGCACAATCGGTAGCGTCATCGGCAGAAAACCTACCATCACAACCCGCGGGATATCTTTAAGAGGGGTACGCGGTTCTCGCGGAAAATTGTAAATCCGACCGAGGATGTAGATGCCAACCATCAACGCAAAAGCCATGAGGATGCCGGGAACCACTCCACCCAGAAACAGCGCTCCGACCGAGGTGCCCGAGACCAGCGCATAAATCACCAAGGGAATTGACGGCGGGATGATTGGTCCGATGGTCGAAGAACAAGCCGTTAAGGCACAGGCAAACTCGGGGGAGAACCGTTTCCGTTCGGTCATCATCCTGATTGACACCAATCCCGGTCCCGCGGCATCGGCGATGGCACTACCACTCATGCCGGAGAAGATCACACTGACGATCACGTTGACATAGGCCAAGCCGCCGCGAAAATGGCCAACCAACGCAATGGCCATGGCAAACAAGCGCTCACTGATAGCGCCAGCATTCATGATGCTGGCGGCCAGGATAAAGAGAGGCACGGCGAGTAGCACGTAACTGTTGTAAAGGCCATTGAGTACCTGATCGACCATCAAACCGACATCTTGGCCCTTGACAATCAGGTAAGCGATGCCACCGCCAAGCATACCAAAGGCGATTGGTGCACGCAGCAGCATAGTACCGCCCATCACTGCTAGCATTGTAATGAGTGCGTTACTCATTGTACGGTCTCCGAATTATGTGAATCATGCGGAATAGCCCCAACTTCAGCCCGCCAATTCGGCCCGAAGAGAACAATTAGTTTCCGTAAGTAAGCAACGCTGATAGCTATTAGAAATAGGACGAATGGAGCAAAAACCAGACCGAATGGCACGCCAAGCACCGGGGTGTCTTCGCGCATCATGAAACGAACATAGCTGTAGGATGCAGGAATAGCATAGAGGAAAAGACCGGCGATGATCATCGAGTAGGTGACCGAAAAAACTCGCTTACCCAGAGCCGGCAAGTGCTCATAAAGAAGATCGAGCATGACATGGTTTTTTTCCTCGAGCAGGAAAGCTCCAGCCCAGAACATGCTGAATACGTACAAAATGACGATCAACTCATCGCTCCAAGTCAGCGGTTTGTTGAATACGAATCGCATAATTACTTGATAAATAAAGGTCAGAAACAGGATGCCGTAACTTGCCGTACCAATGAAATCTGCGATTTTTCTTAACTGTTTTAACATGACAACCTCTCGGAATTTTCGGACGCCCTGCGCACCATCTTTCTTTGCGGAATAAGACTGACGAAACGCGCCCTGTAAGGGCGAATTCCGTCATGTGATGATTACTTCACGTCATTGATCCGTTGGAGCAAGCCCTTGGGCCAGCTTGCAGCGGCTTCCGAACTCAGGTATTTCGCCTGAACCGCCTTGCGGAATTCGGCCACATTCGGGGTCAGGACCTTCAGACCCTGTGCTTTAAAAAAGTCGAGTAGCGCCACCTCGTCTTTAATGTTGTTTTCATTGTTATATTTGGCGGCAGCCATCGCAGCAGCTTTAACTTTCTGCTGTTGAACTGGTGTCAAGGCGTTATAAAATTTGCTGGAAACGGACATAAAGAGACAATCGACCAGATGGCTGGTCAAAACAATTGTTTTACTGACTTCATAGAATTTCGCAGCTCGATCGGTTGCCAGCGGATTTTCTTGGCCGTCTATGGTCCCAGTTTTTAACGCTAGGTACACTTCGCCATAAGCCATCGGAGTCGGGGTTGCGCCTAGAGCGCTCCCAAGGAACAGCCACTCTTTACTGGCCGGCATGCGCAACTTGAGGTCTTTCAGGTCTGCAGGGGTCATGACTGTCCGATCTTCGCGCAACATCAACTGGCGTGTGCCAAGGTAGGCAGTCGCCAGGGGGGTGATTTCCATTTTCTGGGCCACCGGCTTGAAAACATCTTCCCCGATCGGACCATTGAAAACCTTTTGCTGATGGTCTGGGTCCCGGATAATGTAGCCTGCGGTGAAGATGTTGAAATCTGGAACGATCTTAGTTATATCCTGCGCCGAAACCCCTGCCATTTCGAGATTCCCTCGGGCCATTGCGGTCGACTCGGTACCTTGCTTGAAGAGTGAACCATTCATGTGAACCTGGATATCGAATTCGCCCGGCGCCGATTTTTCCAGCGTGTCTTTGAAGAACAGCCACGATTTCGTGATCCAATCTTCTGGAACAGCCGCGGTCGATATACGAAGGACCTGTTTGGTCTGCGCCATCGCTTGTGGTGCAGGAAACACCAGACCGAGCGCGACAGCCAAGGTAAGCGTCTTAATGACGGCGCTTTGTAGAATTTTTGCTAGCAGTTTGTGCTCCATGATTTTCCCCTCTTCTGTAAAAAAACTGTGGGCTTACGTGCCCGACCTTGCGTGGAGTAGTTCTACGTATGTTGCCCCTGGTAACTCCAACAATACTGACAACTCACAAGTGATATGAATTGCTTCTCTGCAAAGGTTTCTGCTGAGATCTTTCTGTGTCTACTCTTGGTTGGCTCTAGCTTGCTAGATGTCGTCTTGGCAATCGGAACTGTCAATAGACAGCCTTGATATCGAGTATGTAGCGGCCTGACATTTGCCAACATTCATCGTGGTGAGTCCCCTTTTTTTAGTACCCTGAGCTTTGTTACCTAAGCGCTGTCAGCAACGCTGCATCACTGGATAGCCGGATTATTGACATCTGGGGCACCTTCAATGATTTGTCTTAACTAGCTAACATGTCAGCAATGCTACGCGTAGTTAAAGATTGATGTCAACAGAAAATTTCGGTGATTATTACAGACGATGTTCTTCGATCGGAGAGTTGAGACTGTCGGCGCCGGTTGAATTTTGATCAGGCGTATCGGTTGAATTTTGACCAGGTACGTTAGCCGCATGTAGAGGATGCGGTTGTGGATAAGTGTATCGAATTATCGAGTTTGGTTCTCCTTGATTGAATGTATCGGAAGAGAGTGAAGTAGCGCAGGGGAAGGCGCGAAGGGCGTAGCCCGAAGCGGATTTCCCTGCGCGGCCCCGATCTATATCGTCTCCTCGGACGCGGATTCGTCAGGCGACGAGCGTCTGGCCTGCTCCCTGGATTTAATGCGGGTCTTGCTGGTGGCGCTGCTGTGCAGGAATCGCCAGGACTCGTTGCCGGTCTCCACGATGTGGCAATGATGAGTCAGACGGTCAAGAAGTGCAGTGGTCATCTTGGCATCGCCAAACACGTTGGCCCACTCGCCGAAGGCCAAGTTGGTCGTAATCATCACGCTGGTATGTTCGTACAGCTTGGACAGCAAATGGAAGAGCAGCGCACCGCTGGCTTGACTGAAGGGTAGATAGCCCAACTCGTCGAGAATCAACAAGTCGACATTCAGTAGCGAAAGCGTCAGCCGGCCTGATTTACCAGCAGCCTTCTCTTGCTCCAGGGCGTTGACCAGATCAACGGTGGAGTAAAAGCGTACCCGTCGGCCATGCTGGCTGATTCCCGAAACCCCGAGTGCTGTCGCCAGATGGGTCTTGCCGGTTCCCGGACCACCAATCAAAACGACATTGTGGGCATCATCTGTAAAGCCAAGGTCGGCGAGTTCGCTGATCAACCGGCGATCCACGGCAGACTGCTCAAAGTCAAAGCCGGCCAAATCACGATGAATGGGGAAGCGGGCGGCCTTCATCTGGTAGCCGATGGAACGCATGGCTCGATCGGTGCTTTCCGCCTGTAAGAGATGCTCGATCAGCCAACGCGAAGTATCCAGCGCGGCGAGGCCCCCTTGTGCAGTAAGATCGGTCCAGGCACTGTGGTCATGCCGTAAAGACGCAGGGCTTTCAGCTCAGCCGTCACATCACGCATGATTGACCTCCTTCTGCCGCAGGGCGTCGTAGCGACCGGTATTAGCTAACGGCGCCTCCTTGATCCGCAACGTGGTTTCTACCTCTTCGGGTAAGGTGGTTGAGTTGAGCCGGCTCAGTACATTCAGGATGTGTTCGGCACTGACGGCACCAGACTCCAGCACCAACTCCACAGCGACCAGGACGGATTCGAGGCCGGCCTTGGGTACGGCACAGAGCACCTGACTCATCACGCGATCACCGCCTTCGTGTTTCAAGAGAAGACGTTGCAAACGTACGAGCGGTTCGGGCATATCGCCGAACGGAGCACCATTCCGGAGCACACCGGGTTTGCGTTCGACCAGCGAAATGTAATGGCGCCAGTCATAGCAGGTCTGGCTGCGTTCAAACAAGCGCGGGTGGCTGGCCACCACCGTATCGTCGAACACCACGATAATCCGCTCCGGATAGAACCGTTTGCTGATCAGTTTGCCGGCCAGTTCGCAGGGCACCGAGTAATGGTTGCGTGCGGCGCTGATCAGACAGGTACTGGAGACCCGGCCGGGTTGTTCCACGTAACCGTCAAAGGGCGTCACCATCGGCATCAGGTGGGGCTGTTCATGTTCCAGCATCTCGGCCACGCTCAGTTCGCCGTACTCGGGGTGACGCACTTCTTGCCAGAGTGCTTTGCAACGATCCAGTAGCCAGTCGTTGAGTTCAGTAAAGGTGCTGAAACGTCGCTTGCCGGCGTCCTGCCAGATACGCCGCCGGCTGTCCTGAACGTTCTTCTCGACAATCCCTTTCTCCCAGCCCGAGGCGACATTGCAGAAATCAGCGTCGAACAGGTAATGTGAGCAGAGGGCCGAGAAACGGGAATTGACCACGCGCCCCTTGCCCTTCTTGACCTTATCGACAGCGGTCTTCATGTTGTCGTAGATCCCTCGCCGAGGAATGCCGCCCAAGGCCATGAAACTCCGGGTATGGGCATCGAACAGCATCTCATGGCCTTGGCTCGGGTACGCCACCAGAACAAAGGCTCGACTGGCGCACAGCTTGGTATGAGCGACCAGCAATTTGCGCCAGATACCGCCGATGACGAGGGCTTCCTCGCTCCAGTCAAACTGGAAGGCGTCTCCCAATTCAAACTTGAGCGGCACAAAGGCTCGTGTCGGAACGTTGGCACCAGCCTTCTCGCGCCAGTTCCGGATGAAGTCGCAGAGCACCGTATAACCACCGGTATAGCCTTGCGTCTTGATCTCGGCGTGCAATGCCTTGGCCGTGCGCCGGTCGCGTTTGGGGCGACGGGCATCGGCTTCGAGGGCGCGCAACAGAACCTCATGAAACGCCGACAGCTTCCCTGGCGCCTCCTGCCGACGGTATTTGGGTGTGGCTCCTTCGACGGCCTGAAACCACTTCTTGACGGTGTTACGCGAAAGCCCGGTTCGCCGTGCTATCTCCGAACGGGACAGCTTGTCCAGGTGAAACATCCTTCTGACCTTGCCTAATAACTCCATGGTGATCACCTGGTTTCCCCTGCCCAAGAAATAGGCAGGATAGGTTAAACACCCTGGTCAGTTTTAGACCGGTATACACCTTCTCATCTCTTCAATATTCGGCCGTCCACAACAAGATTAGGCGCTTTTGACCGCGTCGTCCCTGATCTTCTGCAACTTGACGCGCGCTTGATGCAGCTGCTCGTTGAATTCCCTGACGCCGGCGCAGGCATCGCCGCGGGTTTCGTCGACCAACCGGCGGCCCATTTCCTGGACGACGATCAGCAGGTCGGATAATTCGTCGATTGTTTCCCGCCGTTCACCTTCATTAGTTCCGTCTAACATGGCGATCCCCTTTGTCAGTGTCTGCGTACGCGGTGTCCTTAAATTCGGCGATGCTTTGTCACGCCCCCAGCGTAGCACGTCAGAGCCCCGCTGTTCCATCCCTGATGATGCCAAGCCAGGCAATCACCAGCCGCAGCGCAGCACCTTCTCGGCCCAGAACAAGGTAGTTATGGTCTTGGCGTCGGTAATCTCGCCGTCGCGAACGGCTTGCACGGCGTCGTCGAGGCTCAGGTTGAAGACGTCGAGCAATTCGCCGTGGTCAAGTTGCTGCCCGCCCGCATCGAGTTGCAATCCGCGCGCCAGGAAGATCTCGATGCGCTCGTTCGAATAGCCGACGCAGGGGTGCATCACCCCCAGATAACGCCACTCGTCGGCGCGGTAGCCGGTCTCCTCGAGCAGTTCGCGCTTGGCCGTCTGCAGAATTTCTTCGCCCGGGTCGATCTTGCCGGCGGGAAGCTCGAGCAGCGTTCGTTGCAGCGGGTAACGATACTGCCGCTCGAAAATCAGCTCGCCGCTGTCGAGCAGCGGAATGACGACCACCGCGCCCTGATGGACGACGTATTCACGAGTCGCTTCGCTGCCGTCGGGCAGCCTGACGCGGTCGAGGCGAACTTCGAGAAGCTTGCCGTCGAACATCTGCGTGCTGTCGATCTGTTGCTCGTACAAATGCGCGTGCTGATCTTTCATACCCGTCCCCCAAAAGAAAACGCCCCGACCGGCGGGGCGTTGATCGCTACTAAACCAATGGACTACAGCGAGCGCAGCAGCGCCACCGCGCACAGCGACATCAGCGTCTGCGGGAAGATGCCGATCGCGGCAACGGCCAGGCCGTTGGCCGAGAGCAGCAGCTTGACGTCGAGCGTCGCGTCGATGCGGTGCGCGTGCGCCGGCGGCGGCTCGAAGTACATCACCTTGACGACGCGCAGGTAGTAATACGCGCCGACCAAGGAAAAGAAGACGGCGGCGATCGCCAGCCACAGGTAACCGGCGGCGACGACCGCCTGCAGCACCGAGAACTTGGCGAAGAAGCCGACGAAGAACGGCACGCCGGCCATCGAGAACATCATCATCATCATCATCGCGGCGAACCACGGGCTGCGCTTGTTGAGCCCGGCGAAGTCGGAAATCTCGTCCGACTCGAAGCCGGCGCGCGAGAGCAGCATGATCATGCCGAAGGCTCCGGCGCTGGTCAGCACGTAGGTGATGACGTAGAACATCGACGAGCTGTAGGCGTTGATCGCGTAGCGCGCATCGCCGCCGACGACGCCGGTGATCAGGCCGAGCAGCATGAAGCCCATGTGCGAAATCGCCGAATAGGCGAGCATGCGCTTGAGATTGGTCTGCGCGATCGCGGCGAAGTTGCCGACCGCCATCGACAGCACCGAGAGAATCATCAGCATCGCCTGCCAGTCGGCCGAGGCGACGATCAGTCCATTGACCAGCATGCGGATGACGATGGCGAAGGCGGCGAGCTTGGGCGCGCTGCCGATGAACAGCGTCACCGCGGTCGGCGCGCCGTGATAGACGTCGGGAATCCACATATGGAAGGGAACGACGCCAAGCTTGAAGCCAATACCGGCGACCAGGAAGACGATGCCGAAACCGAGGATGGTCTTGTTCGCCTGACCGCCGAACAGGCGCTCGGCGACCGCCGAAATATCGAGCGTTCCGGTCGCGCCGTAGATCATCGACATGCCGTAGAGCAGCAGGCCCGAAGCCAGCGCGCCGAGAACGAAATACTTCATCGCCGCTTCGGTCGAAGCGACCGAGTCACGGTTGAGCGCGACCATCGCGTAGAGCGCCAGCGACAAGAGCTCGATCCCGATGTAGATGGTCAGGAAATGATTGGCCGAAATCATCACCATCATTCCCAGCGTGGCAAACAGCGTCAGCGTGTAGAACTCGCCCTTGGCCATGTCGGGGCGTGCCTGGACGTAAGCGCGCGAGTAGAAGAGGACGACCATCACCGTGACGTAGAGCAGCAGCTTGAGCAGATCGCCCATCAGGTCGCCGACGAACATGTTGTTGAAGGTGAAGAAGGTCTGTCCGGTACTGGTCATGGCCGTCGCCACGATCGCGCCGAGCAGCGTCAGCTGGGTCAGCACGAAGGTCGTGGTGCGCTTCTTGTCCTTGACGAACAGGTCGACGATCATGATCAGGCAGGTCATCGCCAGCAGGAATATCTCCGCAACGGCGAGGCGGAGATCAGGCGGTACAAATTGCATTTCGGCAAGCGTCATAGCGGATACCAATTATAGGATCTTGCTTACGGCGATGTGACGCAGCAGCTCATTGACCGAACTGTGCATGACTTCCGTGAAAGGGAGCGGGTAGAGACCCATGCCCAGCGCGCAAACGGCAAGCAGCGACAGAATCAGGAACTCGCGTGCGTTGATGTCGGTGAGCTCGGCGACATGGTGGTTGGCGACGGCACCGAAGACCACGCGCTTGTACATCCACAGCGTATAGGCGGCACCGACGATCAGCGTCGTCGCGGCGATGAAGCCGACCCAGAAGTTGAACTTGACCGCCGCCATGATGATCATGAACTCGCCGACGAAGCCCGAAGTCGCCGGCAACGCGGCGTTGGCCATGGCGAACAACATGAAGAAGGCGGCGAACTTGGGCATGGTGTTGACCACGCCGCCGTAGTCGACAATCTTGCGCGAATGGACGCGGTCGTACATCACGCCGATGCAGTAGAACATCGCGCCGGCGACGAAGCCGTGCGAAACCATCTGCATCAGCGAGCCTTCGACGCCGAGCGCGCTGCCGGCGCCCAACGCACCGGCCTCGGTCGGCGCGCTGAACATGAAGAAGCCGAGCGTGACGAAGCCCATGTGCGCGATCGACGAATAGGCGACCAGTTTCTTCATGTCTTCCTGAACCAGCGCGACCAGGCCAATATAGACGATGGCGATCAGCGACAGCGCGACCATCAGCCCCGAAAGTTCATGCGCAGCGTCGGGAGCGATCGGCAGAGAAAACCGCAGGAAGCCGTAGGCGCCGAGCTTCAGCGCGATCGCCGCGAGAACGATCGAGCCACCGGTCGGCGCTTCGACGTGCGCGTCGGGCAGCCAGGTATGCACCGGCCACATCGGCACCTTGACCGCGAAGGCGATCAAGGACGCGAGGAAGATCCACATCTGCGCGACCATCGGGATCGGCATCTTGTGCCAGTCGAGAATCGAGAAGCTGCCGCCCGACTGGACGAAGAGATAAATCAGCGAGATCAGGAAGAGCAAGGATCCCATCAGCGTGAACAGGAAGAACTTGAACGCCGCATAGACGCGCCGCGGTCCGCCCCAGACGCCGATGATCAGGTACAGCGGAATCAGCGACGCTTCGAAGAAGACGTAGAACAGCATCGCGTCGAGCGACGCGAAAATGCCGTTGAGCAGCCCCGACATGATCAGGAAAGCGGCGTTGTACTGTGCCACCCGGCTGTTGATCACCTGCCATCCAGCGAGCACGACAATCACCGTGATGAAGCTGTTGAGGATCAGGAAGAGCATCGAGATGCCGTCGACGCCCAGGCTGTAGTTGATGTTGAAGCGCGGAATCCACGGCGACAGCTCGACGAACTGCATCGCCGGCGTCGTCACGTCAAAACCGGTGTAAAGCGGAATGGTGACCAGCAGTCCGGCCAGCGAACCGAGCAAGGCGAGCATCCGCGCCAAG
>Ga0316604_10001849_pt1 | contig 17478 bp, 11 predicted proteins | sample OWC_soil_day20_C_FD_207650 | JGI IMG/M metagenome (GOLD analysis project Ga0316604, IMG submission 207650) | Wetland soil microbial communities from Old Woman Creek delta, Ohio, United States - OWC_soil_day20_CT | ecosystem: Environmental > Terrestrial > Soil > Wetlands | place: USA: Ohio... | reverse complement strand
CTCGCTTCGTCACCGTGGCGCACGACCAGTTCGGTCACCTGCGGCTCGCCGAGGGTCAGCGTGCCGGTCTTGTCGAGGGCCAGCACCGTGACCCGTTCGGCCCGCTCCAGCGCCTCGGCATTCCGGACCAGAATCCCGGCCCGTGCCCCCTGCCCGGTGCCGACCATGATCGCCGTCGGCGTCGCCAGGCCGAGCGCGCAAGGGCAGGCAATGACCAGCACCGCCACCGCATTGACCAGCGCCTCGGCAAAGAAGCCCGAATACCACCACCAGCCGACAAAAGTCACCAAGGCGATGCCGCACACCACCGGTACGAAAATTGCCGAAATGCGGTCGGCCAGTCGCTGCACCGGCGCCTTCGAACCCTGCGCCTCGCCGACCAACCGGATGATGCCGGCGAGCAGCGTATGCTCACCCACCCCGGTCGCCCGGCAGCGCAAGGCACCCTGGCCGTTGGCCGTCGCCGCGAACACCTGGTCGCCGGCCAGCTTGTGCACCGGCATGCTTTCGCCAGTCAGCATCGCCTCGTTGATGCTGGAGTCGCCCTCGACCACCTCGCCATCGACCGGCACGCTTTCGCCCGGGCGAACCATGAATATATCGCCCGGCATCAGGACATCAACCGGCATTTCGACCCACTGCCCGTCGCGCTCGACGCGGGCCGTTTTCGGCTGCAGTCTGATCAGTGCCTCGATGGCCTCCGAGGTCCGCGCCTTGGCTCGTGCCTCAAGCAGTTTGCCGAGCAGGACCAGCGTGATGACCGCCGCACCACCTTCAAAATAGACATGCTGATCCAGCGCAAAAACCGTCACCACAGCGGAAAACCCCCAGGCCATGCTGGTCCCCAGGGCGACCAGCACATCCATGTTGGCACCGCCGCCGCGCAGCGCCTTGAAGGCGCCGTCGTAGAAGCGCCAGCCAATCCAGAACTGGACCGGCGTCGCCAGCACCAGTTGCAGCCAGCGCGACAATTCGTTCTGGTGGCCATGCTCGCCGAACATGAAAAGCATCTGCCCAACCAGCGGCAAGGTCAGTGCCACGGCAATCCAGAAACGCTTGATCTCGCTGCGGTAGACCCGCATTTTTTCGGCTTTTTCACGCTCGCGGGTCTGGCTATCGACCAGTTCTGCGACAAAACCGGCCTTGGCGACCGCCGCCATCACCGCTGCTTCATCGGCCGCACCCAGCAGCCGCACCCGGGCCCGTTCCGCCGCCAGATTGACGTTGGCCTGCATGCCAGGCTGGCGATTCAGGACTTTTTCTAGCCGCGCCGAGCAGGCAGCGCAGGTCATGCCGCCAATGGCGAACTCGACGACCCGCCCGCTCTCGCCTTCGCTCATTTGACCAGCAACACCGGGCACTGAGTCAGATGCAGCACGCGGTTCGCCACCGAGCCCATAACCAGGCCGGCCACGGTGCCACGACCATGCGAGCCCATGACGATCATGTCGCACGCCAGTTCATGGGCCACCCGGGCAATCACCTCGGCCGGTTGACCGACGTGGATATGTGTCGTGTGAAAACGGCCCGCTGCATCGAGTTTTTGCTGGGCCTCGACCAGCTGCGACTGACTCTCTTCGAGGTAGTAGGCATGCAAGGTCTCCTTGTCGATATGCGCCTGAACGCGACCGATCGGAATCGGCGGATGAACATGCAGGAGATGAATTTCCGGTACCTCGCTATACCAGGCAAGGTGGGCAATCAGATGGTCGACAGCACGCAAGGCGCAGGCTGAACCATCAACCGGCAGCAGAATTTTCATAGTCATGGCGAATCCTAAATCCAGTGCAGCAAACGCAGCAGGCCAAGCAGGCCGTACAAACCGAAACCGAGAACGAGCAAGCCGGAAAAAATGCGCACCGACGGTCGACGGACGAACTCATTCATCCTCGCCAATACGATGCCCGCCAGCAACAGATTTGGCAAGGTCCCCAGGCCGAAAGCCAGCATCAGCAAGGCCCCACGCCCGCTCGAACCTGCCGTCAAGGCACTGGCCAGGGCGCTGTACACCAGACCGCAAGGCAGCCAACCCCAGAGCAGGCCGAGCGGAAAGGCCTGGGCCACGCTCCGCGCCGGGAGAAATTTTCTTGTCAGCGGCTGCAGCCGGCGCCAGAGATGCTGGCCGAGGCGCTCGCTGAAGGCCAGCGTCCGCGTCACGCCGAGCAGGTAAAGGCCGAGCGCGACCAGCATCAGGTTGGCCAGGAAATACAGCACGAGGCGCACCGGCACCTGGCCCTCCAAGCCCAGACTGGCCGCCCCGAGAGCTCCGGCGATGGCACCGGCCATGGCATAGGAGAGAACGCGCCCGACATTGTAGGCAAGGTGCATCGACCAGCGGGCCGGGCCGCCCATCGAGAGGGCCCCGACAATGCCGCCGCACATGCCGACACAATGGGTTCCGCCGAGCAGACCGACGAGAAAAAGCGCGAGATAGCCGGAATCAGGCATCAGTCAAAGCAGGGAGTTGGCAAAGCGGAGAGTTTAACCCGCCCCCTTCGGCTACAGGCGGCATTCCAGGACAACGCGCAGCGACACGATCCCGCCACCAGGCGGGATCGCAGCCAATCAGATGACTTTGGAGTAGCGCTTGCGCTGGCGATCGGCCCGCAGGTAGCGGTCGAACGCCATGGTGATGACGCGGACCAGCATGCGGCCCGGCGGCAGGACGGTGATCCAGTCGCGATCGATCTTCAGCAGACCGCCGCGCTCCATTTCCTTGAGGTCTTCCAGCTCGGCCTCGAAATACTTGTGGAAATCGATCAGGTGCGCGCTTTCGATGCTTTCGATCGACAGCTCGAAATGGCACATCAGGGCCTGGATGATCGAACGACGCAGAATGTCGTCGGCGGTCAGCTCAATGCCACGGAAGACCGGCAGCGAGCCGGCATCGAGACCGTCGTAGTATTCCTCGGCGGTCTTGACGTTCTGGTAGTAGGTCGGCCCGACCTTGCTGATCGACGAAATGCCGAACGACAGCATGTCGCAGTCGGCGTACGTCGAGTAGCCCTGGAAATTGCGATGCAGGCGGCCCTGGCGCTGGGCCACGGCCAGCTCGTCATCCGGCTTGGCGAAGTGATCCATGCCGATGAAGACGTAACCGGCCTCGGTCAGCTTTTTGATCGCCAGTGCCAGAATCTGCAGCTTGGTGTCGGCCGACGGCAAATCCTTTTCGTCGATCCGGCGTTGCGGCTTGAACAGGGTCGGCAGGTGGGCGTAGTTGTAGATCGACAGGCGATCCGGATCCATTTCCAGCACGCGCTCCAGCGTCCGGTTGAAGCCCATCACTGTCTGGTGCGGCAGGCCGTAGATCAGATCGACGGAGACCGACTTGAAGCCGTTGCCGCGCGCCGCATTGATCACGTTGGCCGTTTCTTCGACGCTCTGCACGCGATTGACGGCGACCTGGACGCGCTCATCGAAATCCTGGACGCCGACGCTCATCCGGTTGAAACCGAGTTCGCCGAGCAGCGCCACGGTCGAGTAATCCACCTTGCGCGGATCGACTTCGATCGAATATTCGCCACCGTCGAGCAGCTTGAAATGCTTGCGCGTCTCGCCCATCAGCTGACGCATCTCGTCGTGCGACAGGAAAGTCGGCGTACCACCGCCCCAGTGCAGCTGGATAACCTCGTTGCCGCCTTCCTGGGCATCGAGTGCCGCGCTCTGGATCGCCAGTTCCTTGGCCAGGTACTTCAGGTACTTGGCACTGCGCCCGTGATCCTTGGTGATGATCTTGTTACAAGCGCAGTAATAGCAAATGGTGTTGCAGAAAGGGATGTGGAAGTATAATGAGAGCGGTCGGCTAATACCGCCAATGTTCCGCTTGCCAAGCCACAGCTTTGCAGCGTCCGAGTCGAAAGCCTCGACGAAGCGGTCGGCCGTCGGGTAGGACGTGTAGCGTGGGCCGTTCACATCGAAGCGGCGAATGATCTGAGGATCGAAGACGAGGTTTTCAGTTGCGAAATTCATTAGACATACCACCAAATGTAGGTCGGATTATGTTCGGATGGCGCCGAATCGTGGTTGACTTGGATCAAGCGAACGCAGGTTGACTATGCCCCAACATTCCACCTCCGGGGAAATATCCCTTTCGGTCATCAAGACCGCCTGCTCCAACTGCAACCTGCGCGAATTGTGCCTGCCTTTCGGGCTCAATATCGAAGAATTGGAGCGGCTGGATGATCTTGTCTCCACCCGCCGCCGCATCAAGCGTGGCGACCACCTTTATCGGGCCGGCGAAGCCTTTGACGCCATCTACGCCATCCGAAGCGGTTTCTTCAAGACCGACGTACTCCTTGAAGATGGCCGCGATCAGGTCACCGGTTTTCAAATGGCTGGCGAACTGCTCGGGCTGGATGGTATCAGCACCGAGCACCATACCTGCAATGCGATCGCCCTCGAAGACAGCGAAATTTGCGCCATTCCCTTCTCGCGCCTGGAAAGCCTGTCGCGTGAGATTCACACGCTGCAGCACCATTTCCACAAGGTGATGAGTCGTGAAATCGTCCGCGACCATGGCGTGATGATGCTGCTCGGCACGATGCGCGCCGAAGAGCGACTGGCCGCCTTCCTGCTCAACCTGTCGCAGCGCTTCACGGCTCGCGGCTTTTCGCATGCCGAGTTTTACCTGCGCATGACGCGCGACGAGATCGGCAGCTACCTAGGCCTCAAACTCGAAACGGTATCGCGCGCCTTCTCCCGCTTCCAGGAAGAAGGCCACATCGCCGTCCAGCAGAAGCACATCCGCATTCTCAACGTGAATGGCCTGAAGGCCCTGATGAACCACCGCTCCTGAGCGGAGCGCTACGTCCAGGAACTACCAGCGCAGCCGGGCCAGCTCGGCGGCGCGGTCAACTATCTTGCGCAGCAGTTTTTCGGCGCGCCCCCGGCCGGCGCTGCCCTGCCCCGGCATCCGCCAGGCCAGCACGACCGCAGCCGGCTCGCCCGGCGTCGTATAGACAGCGATCGACAGCGGACACAAGGCAATCTGGCTGACATCCTCTTCCAGCAGTTGCCAGGCCAGCTGACTGCTACAGAACTGGACGATTTCGGCCCCAACGAACGGACTGGCGCTTTTGGCCAGATCGCCCGCCGTACGCGCCAGCATCTGGTTGAAGGGAATCACCGCGCTGACCACCAGCCCTTCGGCCTCGATGGCTTCGACCAGGGCTTCGCGCGTCGCCGAGAAATCGCTGCCGGCGACCACTTTCGTCGCCACATCGTCGGCCGCCAGGACCGGTGACCCCAGACAACAGGCCAGCCCAATCAGCAGGCCACACGCCGAGCGCAGAAAAAAAGGCGCCCCGAAGGGCGCCAACAAGAGCAAAGACGAGGGTGACATCCGGAACATGGCGGATATCGATTCAGCAAGAATCAGAAGAAGATGATGCCGCCAAAGGACAGGGTCCGGTTCTTGTTGTCGTAGTTGGTGTCAGAGACATTGGTAACCTTTTCATCGTTGAACTCACCGACCAGGGTGATGAACTTGTTCAGCGAATGATAAACGCCCAGCGTATAAGCGCGGTTCTTGATGCTGTTCATCGGGCTGGCGCCGGTCAGCGCATAGCCGTTCTTGTCCTTGTTCTCGCCGTAGTTCAGGCCAACCTTGGTGTCGCCGAACTTGTAGGTACCCTGCAGGAAATAGCCGTCCGAATCGGTCTTGTTGCCGGCGCCATTGCTGCCGCCGTAGAACTGGGCACCGACGGTGGACAGGCCGAGGCCGCTGCCGGTAAAGGCATAGGCGACCGCTTCGAAATTGCCGAAGCCGGCCTTGGCGCCGAGTTCGAAGCCATTGGCGCTGAACGAGCTGGTCGAGCAAGGGCTGACCGAGCAACTGGTCGTCTGGCTGACAAAACCGGTCCACAACTTGCCGCTGGCCGAGCTGCCTTTCCAGTCGTAGCTGGCCATCCCCTGGATGCCCGGCGCCTTCGTTTCGTCACCGGCGAACTTGCTCGGCTGGAAGATGCCGATCGCGGCCTGGAGGCCGTTCAGGTTCGGCGTCGTATAGGTGATCTGCGGCTGGAAGCCGGTGTACATGTAGCCGTGACCGATCATGCCGAAGGTGGTGTTGTACGGGATGCCGGCATTGCTGGTGCCGCCGACGCCGATCAGGGTCATGTCGGAGAGGATGATGTTCTGGCCGAAGAGACCGATGTCACGACCGAACTTCAAGGTACCCCAGCTGCTGTTGCCGAACTGGAAATAGACGTTGCGGGTGTCGATCTGGCTGTAGGGATTGGTCGTCCCGGCGCCACCGGCGTTGTTACCGATCGGCAGGCCGACGGTCTGCGAATTGTTGTTGATGCCGGGCGCGAAGCTGAAGTGCGCCTTGATGTCCTGGCCATTGGCCTGGGTCGTGGCGACAAAGTTGATCCAGCCCGGCAACAGGCCGTTGGTCAGTTCGCTGTTATTCGTCGTCGTCGAAGCGCCGGTGGCGCGGTTGATCGACTGGGCTTCGCGGTTGACGTAGAAGCCGTTGATCGTGCCATTGATATCGAGCGTGATGTCGTTATGGGTGAAGCTGACGGCCTGACTGGCGCCGCTCAGACTGGCAAGCATGGCGAAAAGCAAAGGACGAACGGTCTGATTGTGATTCATTGAATGTCTCCGGATGTTTGTACTTGAACCCCGCCGGCACCGATCCTTGGTGCCGGACTTCCCCGCTGCCACCATCTCGTGTGACAGGCTGCATCCCTGTTCGCGAAGCCCGTGCCAACACTTGGCAACAATTGCGAAAACGCCACCAGGCAAAGGTTTCAAGGGCATCCAGGCGAGTTTCACGAAACGCTGATGGAGCGATTCGAGCGCTCATTTTTCGGACACCTGTTCAAGCGCCTGAGCCAAAAATCAACATCCGCGCCGCTGGCGGTGGACGAAAAAAAAGCCCGGCGAACCGGGCTTCGAAGAGACAACGATCAAGTCATGTCAGAAGGCATAGCGCGCACTCAGGCCGAGCAGCCAATTGCGCCCCGGCGCCGATTCGTAATAACGGCCGTTGCTGTCGCCGACGACCACCGAGCCGACGTACTGCCGGTCGAAGATGTTGTCGAGGCGGGCAAAGCTGCGCAGGGTCAGCGCGCCGTAGCGCAGGTCGAAACCGGCCCGCAGGTTGGCGATGGCGTAGGACGGCGCTGCCGGTTGCGAATTGCTATCCTCGACATACATCTTGCTGCGCATGATGCCTTCGACGGCAGTATGGAAGCCACTGGCCGGGTGCTTCCAGGCCACTTCGCCGAACAGCGTATTGGCCGCGACGCCAGGCAGGCGGTTGCCGGCCGGCACGGCCCCTGAGGAACTGGTGAAATCCTCGTCGTAGCGGGCATCAAGGTAGGTATAGGCAACCCGGCTGCTGAAGTTTCCGGCCCAGCGCGAATCGAGCGCCAGCTCGAGGCCGCGCCGCATCGTCTGGCCGGCGTTCTGGTAACTGGTCCGTCCACCGCTGCTGGCAGCGACGACCAGCTCATCGGTAGTGCGCACCTGGAAAAGGGCCAGATCGAGCCGGCTGTCGTTGCCGACATAGGCCTTGAGACCGGTTTCGAGATGGGTGCTGAGTGCCGGCTTCAGGCTGTAGCTGAAACTGCCGTTGGCGCCGGAGTAGAACAGCTCGTTCAAGGTTGGCGTCTCGAAACCGCGGGCCGCACTGGCGTAGAGGTTGACCGCTGGGGTCAGCTTGTAAAGCGCGGCCAGCATCGGCGTCGTCTTCTCGTAGCTGACGTTGCCGCTGTCGTCGCCATTGCCGGTGGCGACGTAGTGATCATCCACCTTGAAATCGATCCGGCTGTGCCGCACGCCGCCGGTAAAGGCCCAGCGCTCGCCCTGCCACTCGGCCTGGGCGTACTGGTCGAAGCTGGTGACGCTATCCGTCTCCTTGCGGCGCAGCGCGCCCTGGACACCAAGATTGGTGGCGCTGGTGTAATTTTCGTAGCCGCGCCGCTCGTCGGTCGATTGTTCGTATTCCAGGCCGACGGTCGTCGTCAGTTTGCCGCCCGCCAGGTCGTAGCGGCCGATCCAGCGCCCGGAGAGGCCGGAGTAATCGCGGTCGAAATCGATCACGCCACCTGAGTGCTTGCGCTTCGGATCGTTGGCCGGCGTCGAGGGCAGGATCAACTGAAGCGAGCGGGGAATGGACTGGAACTGGGTCACCGAACGCTGGCCGGCATAGGCGGCGAGCTGGATCGTGCTGGTGCCGAAGCGGCGCTCGTAGCTCAGGCCGCCCTGCGTCTGGTCGATGGTTTTGCGGGTGTTGTAGAGCAGCGCGGCGCTTTCGACGCCGCGCGGATCGCTCTGGTACTTGTTCCAGGTCAGGCCGAGCGGATCTTCGGCTTTCTGCGAAAAGCCGTTGGCGATGAACATCAGGCGGCTGTCCTCATCCGGTCGCCAGGTCAGTTTGGCCATCTCCTGATTGCGTTCGGCGCTGCTGTGATCGCGATAGCCGTCGGTGATGAAGCGCGAGGCATCGAGCACGTAACCGACGCCGCCGGCTTCGCCCTGGGCCGAGACATCGCCCTTCCAGGTGCCGTAGCTGCCGGCCGTGAAACCGCCTTCGACGCTGGGCCGGCCCTTGCCGTCGGCGGTAAACATCTGGATGACGCCGCCGGCGTGGTTGCCGTAAACCGAGGACATCGGGCCGCGCATGACTTCGATACGGTCAGCCCGGTCGAGATTGAAGGTGGCGGCCTGGCCTTGGCCGTCCGGCATCGAGGCCGGGATGCCGTCGCTGAGCAAGCGTATGCCACGGACGCCGAAGGCGGAACGGGCGCCGAAGCCGCGCGATGAAATCTGCAGGTCCTGCGCGTAGTTCTGGCGGTTCTGTACCGAAATGCCCGGCACCGAGGACAAGGCTTCGGACGCATTGACCTTGGCCTGATCGGCGCCGATGCGTTCGGCCCCGACGACATCGACCGCGGCCGGCAGGTCGAAGCTGCTGTGCTCGATGCGGCTGCCGGTGACGACGACGCTGTCGAGGGTCAGCGGCTCAGTCTCGGCCAGGGCAAGACAGGGAAAGATGCTGGCCAGCATAAGGACCAGACGCTGCGGGCGATGTCTCATTATTTTCTATTTCTATTGGGGGTTGGCCTGGCGATTTTGCCTGAAAATATCAGGTCGACCGCAGCCATCCCTTGTTATAGGCGGCGACCAGGAAAGCCTGGGTGTCGCGGGCGATTGCCTCGGGCTGGCCGGGAAAGGCCTGGTCGAGATCGGCGACGATGGCGTCGGCCGTGCGCATGCCATCGCAGCGCTTGAGAATTTCTCCGGCTGCCGGATTGAGTTTGATCAGGCCTTCCGGGTAGAGCAGGATGTAGGCGTCCTGGCTGGCTTCCCAGCGGAAGACGAATTGCGGGCTGAGGCGCGGACGTTCATCGGTAATCATGGCGACACCTGCTCGGACGGGGAAACAAAAGGTGGCGGCAGCAGCAGCCGCCACCGGGGCGCCTAGCGAACGTAAACGTAGGCCGTGACTTCGAAGCCGAGGCGGATTTCGCAGTAAGCGGGGGTTTGCCAGTTCATGGTGTGTCTCCTTGTAGGTGTGAAACGACAGGCGCCGTTTCTGAATCCATTATTGAGAAGCGCTCCCGGCGCGGCGCCCGGGCATTTGCCAAAAGCGGCTCATGAAAATCATGAGATCGCTCAAGCCGCCTCGCCCATCTTCCGGTACGGCCCCCAGCCGTCGACCTGCATCGGGCAATGGGCGAGCAGCATGGCGTCGAGCATGCTCCACAGGATGTCGAGCTTGAACTGCAGGATGCTCAGCGCCCGCTCCTGCAACTCGCGGGTGTTGAAATGGCCGAGCGTGATGCGCAGGCCATGCACGACGTCGCGCGGCGCTTCGTTCAGGCGGCGGCGGAAGTAGTTGTAGCCCTCGGCCTCGATCCACGGATAGTGCGTCGGCCAGTGATCGAGACGCGACTTGTGGATGGTCGGCGCGAACAGCTCGGTCAGCGAGGCCGCGGCGGCTTCCTGCCACGGCCGCTGGCGGGCGAAATTGACGTAGGCATCGACAGCGAAGCGGACGCCGGGCAGCACATGCTGCTGCGAGATGATTTCCTCACGACTGAGGCCGACCGCTTCGCCGAGGCGAATCCACGCCTCGATGCCGCCCGCCTCACCCTCGAAGCCGTCGTGGTCGAGAATGCGCTGCACCCAGTGGCGACGCACTTCGCGCTCCGGGCAGTTGGCCATGATCGCCGCATCCTTGATCGGGATGTTGATCTGGTAGTAATAGCGGTTGGCGACCCAGGCCTGGATCTGCTGGCGGGTCGATTTCCCCTCGCCCATCATCACCTGGTAGGGATGGTGGATGTGGTAGCGGTCGCCCATCGCGCGCAGCTTGTCCTCGAAGACTGCTGCGGTCCACGGCTGCAAATCGTCCATTTTCATGTTGTCTCTCCGTACTCGATAAGCATCCCGTCCGCGGCCAGTTCGATGCCGGCCCGCGTCAGTTCGGCGCGCTCCGGCGAGTCCTCGTCGAGGATGGGATTGGTGTTGTTGATGTGGATCAGCAGCTTGCGCGGCTTCGGGTAGCGGGCCAGCAGCGCCATCATGCCGTCCGGCCCGGACTGCGGCAGATGGCCGATCGAGCGCGCCGTCTTGGTCGAAATGCCGAGGCGGATCATCTCGTCGTCGGTCCAGAACGTGCCGTCGAGCATGACGCAGTCGGAGTCGGCCAGGAACGGTTCGAGATGCGGCTCCATGGCGCCGAAGCCGGGCGCGTAGAAGACCCGCTGGCCGCTCCGCTCATCCTCGATCAGCATGCCGATGTTGTCGCCCGGATGCGGGTCGTGGCGGTGCGGCGAATACGGCGGCGCCTTGCTGGTCAGCGGCACCGGCGTCAGGCGCAGCCCCGCCGCCCCGGGAATGGAGAAGGACGACGGGGGGACGACCGACACCGGCTGCCAGCGCACGGTGCAAAAATGGGACAGGACGTTGAATACCGGGTTGCCGCTGGTCAGATCTTCATGCACCTGCGCCGTGCACCAGACGTCGAGCGGCTTGCCCTCGCGCAGCATGAAGAGGCCGGTGGTGTGATCGATCTGCGCATCCATCAGCACGACGCCGACGATGCCGGTATCGCGCAGGCCGCGCCCCGGCTGCAGCGCCGGGTTGGCGCGGAACTGGGTCAGGATGTCCGGCGAGGCGTTGAACAGGACCCAGTCGACACCGTTGGCGCTGACCGCGATCGACGACTGGGTGCGCGGCGTGGCCCGCAGGCTGCCGTCGCGCACCCCGGCGCAATTGCGGCAGTTGCAGTTCCACTGCGGGAAGCCGCCACCGGCGGCGGAGCCAAGGACAAGTATTTTCATGGCCCCAGTGTGCGCCGACCTGCTCCGGCCGGCCTGCAGGGAAGGATGAATTGGACCTCATGCTTTTCTGGAGTTGGCGGGCCGCCGGTTTTTGCCCTTTTTTACCGGTCGACCGCCGGACTCCGCTGCACCGCCCGAAAACAAGCTGTTTACAGCAGGTGCCCTCCAGGCGAATACTGCAAGCCACCTGAACGCCCCGCCCCGGAGCCCGCTTGATGCCCCTCCCCCAGTTTTCCCTGAGCAGTCGTTTATGGCTGGTGCTGGCCATGGTGCTCCTGCCGCTGGTCGGCCTGACCATTTACGACTACCAGAGCGAGCGCCACAAAGCCAACGCCAGCCTCGAACGCGAAGGCCGCTTGCGGCTCAACAAGGTGCAGGTCGAGGAAGAAGCCGCCCTGCGCCAGATCCGCCAGACCTTGCAGACGATGGCGACGGCCGACAACATGCAGACGCTGTCGCCGGATGACTGCAGCGCGCTGGCCGAACGCATGCTCAAGGCCAGCGAAGGCTTGGCGAACATCGGCGCGGTGCTGCCCAATGGCGATGTTTTCTGCAGCGCCAAGCCGTTCAGCACTGTTCAAAACGTCGCCGACCGGACCTGGTTCCAGAAGGGCATGCAAAGCCGCGAACTCAGCCGCGGCCAATATCTGCTGGGCCGGATCAGCAAGCAGCACAACATCACCTTCAGCTATCCCATGCTCGACGCCGACGGCAAACCACGCGCCCTGCTCTTCCTTGGCGTGACGCTGGATTGGTTTGACCGTTTCACGAAAAGCCAGGAACTCCCGGAAGGCTGGACATCACAGCTCTACAACGTCGATGGTACGGTGATCTCCCGTTATCCTGACCCCGAGTTGTGGCGAGACAAACAGCTGAAAGCGGAAAGCCTGGCGCGCTTTCTTGAGGCCCGGCGCCAGGGGAAAAACCGGGTCGTGATGACCGGCCTCGACGGCACCGAGCGGCTTTACATGCTGAAGCCGATCGGCATTGGCAACAATCAGCTCATCGTCAGCGTCGCCGCCCCGCTCAAGCAGACGCTGGCGCAGATCGAGCAGGCTTTCCGGCAGCGCCTTGCCGTGCTCGCCGGGCTGACGCTGCTTTCGGTGCTGTTCGGCCGCTACTATCTTTATCGGCTGATCGAAACCTGGGTTGAGCAGACGGAAAACGCTGCGCGGCGAGTGGCAAGCGGCGATCTGTCGACGCGGCTACCGAGCACCAAATTGCCGCAGGAGTTCGCCCTCCTCAATCAGCGCTTCAATGAAATGACCAGCGCCCTGCAGCAACGCGAAGCGCAATCGCTGACCGACCAGCAGGCGATCGAGGCGCTGAACCATGAACTGACCGAAAAACTGGCCACCCTGCAGGCTGCCGAACAGCGCCTGCGCCTGCTATCCACGGCGGTCGAACAGAGCCCGACGGCGATCATCATTACCGACGTCAACGCCAGGATCGTTTTCGTCAATGAGGCATTCACCCGGGCCAGCGGCTACAGCGCCGCCGAGGCGATCGGTGCCAACCCGCGCATCCTGCACTCGGGGGAAACCCCTCAGGAAACCTACGCCGAGCTCTGGCCGACACTGCTCGCCGGCAAGACCTGGCGCGGCGAGTTCATGAACCAGCGCAAGGACGGCTCACGCTACCTGGAGCGGGCGACGATTTCGCCGGTCCGCAATGCCCAGGGCGAAACCACCCACTATGTCGCAGTCAAGGAGGACGTCACCGAGGCCCGCCGGATCGAGGCCGAACTGGCCATCCAGCGCGACCGCCTGGAGCAGCAAGTCAGCCAGCGCACTTACGAACTGGCCGTCGCCAAGGAAAGGGCGGAAGCCGGCAATCGCTCCAAATCGGAATTCCTGGCCAACATGAGCCATGAAATCCGCACCCCGATGAATGCCATCATCGGTCTCAACTACCTGCTGCTGCAAAGCCCGCTGCAGCCTCAGCAAAGGGACAAGCTGGCCAAGGTTTCGGCGGCGGCCAATCACCTGCTGCACATCATCAACGACATTCTCGACCTGTCGAAAATCGAAGCCGGCAAACTACTGCTGGAACAAAATACGTTTTCGCCGCGCGACCTGCTCGGCACGGTCGCCGAACTGATCCGCGACCAGGCCGTCGGCAAGGGCCTGAGCGTCATCATCGACAGCGACGCCCTGCCGCGACTGGTCTGCGGCGACGCCAACCGCCTGCGCCAGATCCTGCTCAACTTTGCCAGCAATGCGCTCAAATTTACTGGTCAAGGCTCGATCACGCTGTCGGGCAAGGTCGTCGTCGGCGATGCGCAGGACTGGGTCTGCCGCTTCGCCGTCAGCGATACCGGCATCGGCATCGAGCCGGAAGACACCGGGCGCCTGTTCAATGCCTTCGAACAACTGGACGGCTCGACGACGCGCCGCTTTGGCGGGACCGGGCTGGGCCTGGCCATTGCCCGCCACCTGGCGCAATTGATGGGTGGTGACGTCGGCGTGGACAGCACGCCCGGCCAGGGCAGCACTTTCTGGATCACGACCCGCCTCGGCCGGGTCAGCAGCCCGCTGCTGGCCGACGAAGCACCGGTCGTCGCCGATTGGCAGCCGGCCCAGATGCAAGGCCGCATCCTGCTCGCCGAGGATGATCCGATCAATTGCGAAATCGCCGGCGAATTGCTGAGCAGCGCCGGCCTGCAGGTCGAAACCGCCGCAAACGGCATTGCTGCGGTCGACCTGTTCAAAGAGGCATATTTCGACCTGATCCTGATGGATGTCCAGATGCCGGTCATGAACGGCCTCGACGCCACCCGCCAGATTCGCGCCCTGCCCGGCGGCGGCGAGATCCCGATCATTGCACTGACGGCCAATGCCTTTAGCGAAGACAAGGAGCAGTGCTTCGCCGCCGGCATGACCGATTTCCTGGCCAAGCCGGTTGATCCCGACACGCTCTACCAGATGCTCGGCAAGTACCTGACCGAAACCCACCAGGCAACGGCTGGCCTGATCAAGGAAGCGGACAGCATCGACCGCGGACAGCTCAGCCAGCATCTCGACCGGCTGGCCAGCCTGCTCGCCAGCGGCGATGTCGAGGCCAGCCATCTTTTCGCCCGCCTCGCCGCAATCCTGAAAAGCGACTGGCCGGAGGATTATGAAATCCTGCGCCAGGAGATCAGCACCTTCAATTACGATGCCGCCTTCGAACTGCTGCAAGCGCTGCAGGAAAAAATTGCCTGAAAATTGCGCCAGGCGGCACGGCATCGCTTGTCGCGCCCGCCGAGTCGAGAGACACTGCTGAAAACAAAACAGACATGATCGGAGCGTAGGGATGAGACATCCGGAATGGGAGGCGCAGGGCGGCAGCAAACCGATCGTTCTGGCAGTCGACGACATCCCGGATAACCTCAGCGCCATTTCCGAAATGGTGCGCGCCCTCGGCGTCGATGTCCGGGCCGCCACCAACGGCCCGACCGCCTTGCGCTATGCCCGGCTCGAACCCCGCCCCGACCTCATCCTGCTCGATGTCATGATGCCCGGCATGGACGGCCATGCCGTCCTCGCCGAACTGCGGGCCCAGCCGGAAACCTGCGACATCCCGGTCATCTTCGTCACTGCCCTGACCGACCCCGAGGAAGAAGAAGCCGGCCTGCACGAAGGTGCCGTCGACTACATCACCAAGCCGATCAAGCCGGCGGTGTTGCGGGCCCGCGTCGAGGGCCACCTTGAACTGAAACGCGCCCGCGACCTGCTGGCCGGGCAGAAACTCTGGCTGGAACAGGAAGTCAGCCGCCGGGTTGCGGAAAACAACCAGCTCAACGCCCACCTGCAGGTTGCGCTGTCGACCTCCGGCTTCGGCACCTGGGAACACGACCATCAAACCGGCAGCATGCGCTGGAGCGACTCCCTGGCCCACATGCTGGGCCGGGAAAGCGGCCCGCCGAGCCTCGGCGAATTTCAGTCGCTGATCCATCCGGAAGACCGCGGCACGGCAGACAAGGGCATGGCCGAGGCGCTGACCGGGGGCGACGAGATTTACCTCGACGAAATACGCCTGCAGCATCAGGCCGGCCATTGGGTCACGCTGGAAGTTCGCGGCCGGGTCATTCGCCGCGATGCCGAGGGCAAGCCACAGCTCATCCTCGGCACGATGGCCGACATCAGCCGGCGGAAGGCTGCCGAGGCCGAACAGCGGCTGACCTCGGCGGTTTTTGCCGGGATCAACGACGGCATTTGCGTGACCGACGCCAAGGGCAACATCCTGCTGATCAACGCGGCCTTTACCAAGGTCACCGGTTACCGCCCCGAAGAAGTGTTCAACCAGAATCCGCGCCTGCTTCAGTCCGGCGTGCATGGCCCGGCCTTTTACCGGGAAATGTGGGACTGCATCAACCAGCACGGCAACTGGCAGGGCGAAATCACCAACCGACGCAAGGATGGCGAACTGATCACCGAGTGGCTGAGCATTTCGGCCGTCCAGGATGCGCACGGCCAGCCGATGCACTACGTCGGCATCTTCAGCGACCTTTCCGAACGGCAGAGCGCGGCCGAGCGCATCCAGTACCTGTCCAGCTACGACCCCCTGACCAACCTGCCCAACCGCAACCTGTTCGCCGACCGCCTCGGCCAGTCGCTGATCAGCGCTCACCGCTTCAAGCGGGAAACCGCCGTCATCCTGCTCGACCTCGACCGCTTCCGGCTGATCAACGACACGCTCGGACCGCCGGTCGGCGACGAGATCCTGGTCGAGGTCGCCCGCCGCCTCGGCCTGCAGGTGCGCGATGGCGACACCGTCGGCCGGCGCTCGGGCAACGAGTTCGGCTTCGTCATGGGCAGCCTCGGCCATGAACGCGATGCCATCGCCCTCGCCCAGCGCATGCTCGATGCGATCGCCGTTCCCTTCGAGCTCAACGGGCAGTCGGTCGTCATCACCGCCAGCATCGGCATCAGCGTCGCACCGCGTAACGGCGTCGATGCCGACGCCTTGCTGAAAAGCGCCGATGCCGCCCTGCTCCGCGCCAAGAAAGGCGGCCGCAACACCTTCCGCTTCTACTCGCCGGAGATGGATGCCGATGCAGCCCGTCGCCTCGGGCTCGAAGCAGCGCTGCGCGAGGCGCTGGCGCGCCAGGAACTGTCGGTGCACTACCAGCCGCAGATCAGCCTGGAAAGCGGCAACATGATCGGCATGGAAGCCCTGCTGCGCTGGAACAACCCACAGTTCGGCGCCATCTCGCCGCTCGAATTCATCCCGATTGCCGAAGAAACCGGACTCATCCTGCCGATCGGCGAATGGGTCCTGCGCACCGCCTGCCAGCAGACCCGGCAGTGGCTGGATCTCGGCCTGGCCAATCTGCGGGTAGCGGTCAACCTGTCCACCCGCCAGTTTCGCCAAACCAACCTGGTCGGCGTCGTCCGCCAGGTGCTGGCCGAAAGCCGCCTGCCGGCCGGCGCACTGGAACTGGAAATCACCGAAAGCGCCTTCATCGACGATATCGAGGAAGCCATCGTCCAGTGCCAGGCGCTGAAGGCGCTCGGCACCAAACTCTCGCTCGACGATTTCGGGACCGGCTATTCCTCGCTCGCCTACATCTCGCGCTTTCCGTTCGACAAGATCAAGATCGACCAGGGCTTTGTCCGCGACATCATCGAAAACCCGGTCAATGCGGCGATTGCCACCGCCGCCATCGTCATGGCGCGCAGCCTCAACCTGTCGGTCCTCGCCGAAGGGGTGGAAACCGAGGCCCAGGCCGACTTCCTGCGCGGCCGACGGTGCGATGCGATGCAGGGCTTCCTGTTCAGCCGCCCCTTGCCGCCCGCCGAATTCGAACAACTGCTGGCCAGCAACAAACGGCTGCCGCTGGTCGACAAGCCGCGCGACAGCGGCCAGACACTGCTCGTCGTCGATGACGAACCGCACATCCTGACCTCGATTTCGCGCCTGCTGCGCCGCGAAGGGTTCCAGATCCTGACCGCACAGTCGCCGGCCGAAGCCTTCGAACACCTGGCCAAACATAGCGTTCAGGTGGTGCTTTCCGACCAGCGCATGCCGGACATGTCGGGCACCGAGTTTTTTGCCCGGGTCCGCCAGCTCTATCCGGACACCATCCGCATCGTGCTCACCGGCTACACCGATCTCGATTCGGTCACCGGCGCGATCAATCGCGGCGCGATCTACAAATTCCTGACCAAGCCATGGGATGACGACCAACTGCGCG
>Ga0316604_10001848_pt1 | contig 17484 bp, 16 predicted proteins | sample OWC_soil_day20_C_FD_207650 | JGI IMG/M metagenome (GOLD analysis project Ga0316604, IMG submission 207650) | Wetland soil microbial communities from Old Woman Creek delta, Ohio, United States - OWC_soil_day20_CT | ecosystem: Environmental > Terrestrial > Soil > Wetlands | place: USA: Ohio... | reverse complement strand
CCTGGGTCACCTTGCCTGGCGGCTGGGCACGCGACTTGGGCATGTCCGCCGGACTCGAAAACAAGACCATCGTCAGCTGGCTGCGCCGCGTCATCCAGCCGGATCGGCAGCAGCTCATCACGGTCTGTGCCGGTGCGCTGTACGCCGCGGCAGCCGGCTTGCTGGATGGGCGCCGGTGCACGACCCACCATGGGCAGATCGCACGTTTGCGGGCGCTGGCGCCCCGCGCGGAGGTGCAGGAAAACCATGTTTTCGTGGAAGACGGCAAGGTCGCCAGCAGTGCGGGGGTCACCGCAGGCATCGATCTGGCCCTGCATCTGATCGCCCGGCATGTAGACCCGGCCTGCGCCGCCAAGGTCGCACAGAGCATGGTGGTGTACCTGCGCCGCGGGCCGCTTGATCCAGAGCTATCTCCTTTTCTGGCACACCGCAACCACCTGCACGCCGCGGTACACCGCGTGCAGGATGCTCTCTGCGCGGCACCACAACAGGCGTGGAATACCGCCACCATGGCCGCTGCAGGATGTGTATCGCCTCGCCACCTGACCCGGATTTTTTCGCAGCATGCGGGCGTTTCGCCCCACGATTACCTGCAGAATATCCGCCTGACCGTCGCTGAACAGGCCATCAAGCAAGGCGCCAGCCGCGCCCGGGCCGCTGAAATCGCCGGTTTCTCTTCCGACCAGCAACTCCGCCGCGCACGCCACCGCAGCCCATCACCCAAAAATTCATGACAAACAAAAACAAGCTCGACCTCTTTGCCATTTCCTGGCCGATCTTTGTCGAACAGTTGCTGATGATGGCCATCGGCACGCTGGGGCTGTGGATGGCTGGCCATGTGTCGACCTCGTCGGTTGCCATCTATGGTCTGGCGAATCAGTTGCGCGGCATCTTTGATCGCCTGTTCCGCGTGGTCGGCATCGGGACCAGCGTGGTCGTCACCCAGCACAAGGGCGGTGGCGACGACACGGGCGCGCGCGAAGTGGCACGTGCCGGCCTGGCCGCCTCGGTGTGGACCGGGCTGATCGCCATGGCCCTGATCGGGCTCGCGCCGGCCCAGGCGCTCAAGGTGCTGCGCCTGCCACCGGAGCTGTTCGAGCAGGCCATTCCGTTTTTCGTATTGATCGGTTTCGGCCTGCTGCTGGATTCGATCTTCATCACCATGGTTTCCGTCTTGCGCGCTTACACCTTCACAAAGGATTCGATGCGTTTGACGATGGCCATGAACATCCTGCAGGTGGTCGTGAGCTTCCCGCTGGTCTTCGGTTTTGCCGGCATCCCGGCGCAGGGACTGATGGGGCTTGGCTGGGGACAAGTGATTTCGCGGCTGCTGGTCATCGCCCTGCTGGGTCTGATGTGGTTACGCCGATTGCATATCCGTCTGAGCCCGGTTGATCTGTTCCGCCTGGCGCGCGGCCCGCTCTCGGGCATCCTGCACATTGGTCTGCCCAGTGCCGGTGAAAAGATCGCGTTCCGGATCGCGTTCCTGATGACCGTTTCGATGGCCGCCGGAATGGGCACCAGCGCGCTGGCGTCACATGCCTACGGCATGCAGGCTGCAAGCTGGGTGACAATGTACATGGTTTCGCTGGGCTTCGGCTCGGAAATCATCATCGGCCACCTGATCGGTGCCGGCAAGCTCAAACAGGCCAATGCCACGTTGTGGCGTGCGCTCTGGATTGCAATGGGCATCACCGTGGCCGGAGCCGTTGTGAGCTGTTTTCTCACGCCAGCCGCCATCGGCTGGCTCGCCAATGACCCGCAACTGGTCAGCCTGATCACGACCATCGTGCTGCTCGAACTGATCCTGGAACCCGGACGTTGCCTCAACGTCGTGTTGATGGGCGGTCTGCGGGCAGCCGGGGATGTCCGCTTCCCGGTGAAGTTCAGCGTGGTGTCCAACTTCGTTTTCGGTGCTGGGCTGGCATGGGTCCTGGGCGTCCATTACGGTATGGGGCTGCCGGGCATCTGGATCGCCTATGTTGCCGACGAGTGGGCACGCGGCTTGATCATGGGCTGGCGCTGGTACCGCCTGGGCTGGACGACCACCGCACGTGCGGCACGGCGGCGGATCCTGAAAAAGCTCGCTGCAGCCTGCTAGTGCGCCACGCCCAACTGCAGATTCGCGAGCTTTTCACGCACTTCCAGCAATGAGTGATGGGCATACACCATCGGCAGATCCTGGCGCCGCGCCTGCTCGCGCACATTGCGCAGGAGTTTGTGATTGATCCGGTCACAGATCACCACGATCAGGCGCGTCCCCGTCGGGATGGTGCGTTTCTCGTCACCCACCTTGCGCCCGGACCAATGTTCGGTCTTGGTGAAATGGGCGTGCTGCTCCAGTTCCTGGCGGATCGGTTCAATCCGGTCAGCCCCGACAATCAACGCTTTCATGGCATCTCCCCTTTCGTGACAATGGGATAGTCACACTGTGGGGACAAGCTTAGATCCTCGGACCCAGACACAGAACAAAGTTGTTCTTCTCTGCTTATTCAGCCAGACCTTTTATGCAAATCAGTTCTCTTGTGCAAACCGTTGGGGAAGGTCCGGGTTTCCGTTCAGGCCGCGACGCGATCCGCGCAGGCGACAGCTTTGCTTCAAGCCCGGCGTGGATTGCGCTACGCTGTGGGCTGTTTTGCAGATCTTGCCCAGGAGACTTCCCATGATCGTTTTCGTTACCGGCGCCACGGCCGGCTTTGGCGCTGCCATCACGCGCCGTTACCTGCGCGAAGGCCACAAGGTCATCGCCGTCGGCCGTCGCGCTGAACGCCTGCAAGCCTTGCAAGATGAATTCGCCGGCTTGCCGCTGTACACCGCAGTCCTGGATGTATGCGACAAAGCCGCCATCGACGCCGTACTGGCTGCCCTGCCCGCAGGATTCGCGGCCATCGACGTACTGGTCAACAACGCCGGCCTCGCGCTCGGTCTGGAACCCGCCCAGCGTGCCGTGCTCGACGACTGGGAGCGCATGGTCGACACCAACATCAAGGGCCTGATGTACGTGACCCACGCGATCTTGCCCGGCATGGTGGAACGCGGGCGCGGCCACATCGTCAATCTCGGCTCGGTGGCCGGCCACTACCCCTATCCAGGAGGCAATGTATATGGTGCAACCAAGGCCTTCGTGCGTCAGTTCAGCCTCAACCTGCGTGCCGATCTGATCGGCAGCAAGGTGCGAGTCACCGACATCGCGCCAGGCCTGTGTGGCGGCACCGAATTTTCCACCGTGCGTTTCCATGGTGATTCAGACAAAGCCGCCGGTGTGTATGCCGACACCTTGTCACTGTCCGCCGAGGACATCGCCGAGTCCGTGTACTGGAGCACAACCCTGCCCTCACACATGAACATCAACTTCATGGAACTGATGCCCACCACCCAGGCCAGCGGGCCGCTCAACGTGGTGCGCAGCAAGCAGTCGTGAGCGGAGCCTGGACCTGATGTTTTCAGGTCACAAAATGTAACAATCTCCAGCAAGAACGAAAAAACCCCGGAAAGCCGCATGCCACAAGGCTGTCACGCATGCAGGCATTTTCCGGGAGCCGTCATGGCCGGATTCAAGGTCTTCAGTTGACGTCAGAAGAACCGTTAGCAATAGGCAAGGCAGTAATCCGTTCCCGGCAATCCAGACATGCCCTGGAGAAAATCATGTCCATATCCTCTATCGTCTCTTCCAGCATCACTGCCGCCATCATGGCGAAGCCCGAGCCGCCTGTGCAGGCTGCAAGCGAGGCGACGTCCACGAACAGCGGCCGCAATCTCCAGAAGGATGGGGATCGTGACGACCGGATCGCCGCCAACCAGCCGCCCGTGAAACCCGAGGTAGTCGTCAACAGCAACGGTCAGAAAATTGGCAGCATCATCAACACCACGGCCTGAGCGGAAGTCCGCCTTGCTGGCAACAGCACGTGCCCCAGACAAAATGGCCGCCCACGCGGCCATTGTCTTGTCTGGGACGCCTCAAGCCTGCGGGAAGACCAGTTTGACGAGCAGTCCGCCCAGCGTTTGCGATTGATCCAGCACGACGCGAAGGTGATGCCGATCTGCAATCGCCTGCACGATGGACAAGCCCAGGCCGCTTCCGTCCGACGCCCGGGCGCTGCCGCGCTGGAAGCGTTTGAACACCTGCTCGCGTGCCTCGGCCGGAATGCCCGGGCCGCTATCCTCAACGACCAGCACGAGACCTTCCTCGCGCAACAGGGAAAGATTCACCACGCCCTGCGGTGGGGTGTATTTCACGGCATTTTCAAGCAGGTTGCGCAGCAGGATGCGCAAGGCGTCGGCATTGCCGGCCACGTAGAACTGCGCATCCGGCCCCGCATCCGCAAGGTTGGCGCCAATGTCGATCTGGCGCTGCTGGGCGAGCGGCAATACGTCCGAAAGCGCCAGCCGCATCACCTGGGGCAGGCAGACCTCCGCACGCTCAGGCACGGTGGCTTCTTCACGGGCCAGCACCAGCAACTGCTCGATCAAGCGGGTGGCACGATCGATCCCGCCCATCACCCGCTCGATCGCCAGTGCCCGCATTTCGTCAGAGCTGGCACGCTGCAGGCCCTGAACCTGCAGGCGCAAGGCCGCCAGAGGGGAACGCAGTTCGTGCGCCGCATCGGCGACAAAATTCTGTTGCGCGGCAAACGCGTTGCCAATGCGCCCGAACAATGCATTGATGCCCGAAATGAATGGCAAGATTTCTTCCGGCACACCCTCCGTGGACAAGGCCTGCAGATCATTGGCATCCCGCCGCGCAATCGCGTCGCGATAAAACATCAGCGGGCGCAGCGCACGCGAAATGCCCCACCAGACGATGAGCAACAGGAGCGGGCCCAGAATCAATGTCGGCAGGACTGTCCGCAATGCAAGCTTGCGGGCGGTGCTGCTGCGCACAGACATGTCCTGCATGACTTCGATCAGCCGGTTCTGCGCCGGAATCGCAAACACGCGGAATGTCTTGTCACCGAGCAGGCGGGTTGAAAACCCATGTTCGAATGGTGCTGAAGTCGCAAAGCGGCCGGGCGTATTCTCGTGTGCCAAGGCCCAGGCCTGCTGCTGTTCGGTCAGCGGTAAAAACTTCAGGCTGAAGCTCCGGTCTTCTCCACCTGCCGGGAAATGATCGCGGGGAGACAAGGCCGGATCCGGCACCCCACGCTTTACCGCAAAGGCGATCTGGAGCATGTGGTAGTCGGAAATATCATCGACTTCACGCAAGGCCACACGGTAGGAAATCCCGGCCTGTGCGAAGAACGCTATCGAGATGGCCAGCCCCAGCACAATGAGCAGGCGACGACGGATCGAATAGACGGCGTATTTCATCGTTAGGCTTTCGGCACCAGATAGCCAACGCCACGCACATTCTGGATCAGGCCCGCACCGAGCTTCTTGCGCAGGCCATGGATATAGACTTCGACTGCGTTGCTGTTGATCTCGTCTTTCCAGCAGAAGAGTTTTTCTTCGAGCTGGGCACGCGACAGGATCATTCCTGGACGCGCCAGCAAGGACTCCAGCACGGCCCATTCGCGTGCCGACAGAAGGATGGGCTGTGCATCGACGAGAACTTCCTTCGTTTCCGGATTGATGCTGACGTTCTGGTATTCATAGACCGGCTCGGCACGCCCTGCACTCCGCCGCAGCAAGGCACGAATCCGTGCCAGCAATTCATCGAGATCATAGGGTTTGACGATGTAGTCGTCAGCGCCGGCATCCAGCCCGGCCACACGCTGCGGAACCGAATCACGTGCCGTGGCGATCAGTACCGGGGTGCGCTGTTTGCGCGCACGCAAGCTACGCAGTACATCGATACCGTCCTTGCCGGGCAAACCTAGATCAAGCAGGACCAGGTCATATTCGTTGCCGCTCAGGGCCACATCGGCCATGCCGCCATCGCGTACCCAGTCAACGGCATAGCCATCGGCACGCAACAGATCCAGCACCGCCTCGCCGATCATCCGATCATCTTCGACGAGCAACAATCGCATTTTGACCATGCTCCTTGTGGCAGCTGCGTACATTGACGCAAAACCCATCACGACATGATGCCGCAAAACCGCAAGGAGTTCCTCTTTGAGGAAGACCGCGACAATCATCAAGCTTGGTCTCGCCCGGAAGCCCTGACAAACAGGTCAGGGCATTCACCCAAGCGCCGATTCTGCTGAATCGGCGGCGTATCAGGACTTCCGATGAAACCGGTATGACCGCGTCGGCCGCAGCACGATGTGCGCCTGCCGCCATACCGATCCGCATCGGCCAACGCAAGGGTTCAGTCGTCGGAGCTGACGTACACGTTGATCATCTTGCCGGCACTGTCCACATCAACGTAGACATGTTCCGGACCGACCGCTGCATCATTGGTTTCATACACCAGCGACTGACTGCCATCCAGCCACTTCGGCGTGTTCTCGGGTTGGCCCAGGCTGGCAATGATGTCGTGGCTTGATTCGCCGGCACTCAATGCATTCAGCTGGGCTTGCGTCACATGATGATCAGATGGCGTCAGTGCCGAAGCGGCACCGGACGCCAGAGAGATTGCAAGGCCGAGCGCTGCGGCAATGGAAACGAAACGGATAGGGGATTTCATGATGGACTCCTGTCAAGGAGACAAGCGGACTGCCTGTCTACGCTTTGCAATGTAAGCGCCTATCCTTAGGGGAAACTTAATCCGGCAGGCACGCCAGGCATCCAGAGACACACCGCACCATGCAGCTTACAGCTCCCGCAGCAGGTGCCTGACCAGGTTGAGACTGTTGTGGCTGGCACGCGGCAGGATCTCGTTGAAATCTGCCACCGCATCGTCATCGGCCATATCCGAAATCGTCCGCGCGACCAGATAGGGCACCTGATTGAGCGAACACACCAAGGCCACCGCCGCGCCTTCCATTTCCACTGCATCACCGGCCAGCTCGTCGTGCAGATAGGTATGACTGACCATCTCGCGATGGGTGATGAATTGATCGCCCGTACAGATCCGGCCAAGGTGAACGCGGCCTTCAGCAGGTTGGTAACGGCTGGCGCTTTCGAGCAAAGCCGGGTCGGGCACCAGGAAGCGGATATCGGTAAAGGGAATCTGTCCACGCGGCAACCCCAGCACCTTGCTCTCCAGATCATGCTGGACCAGATCGCGCCCGATCACCGTATCGCCAATGCGGATATGCAATTTGAGACTTCCTGCCAGACCGGTGAACAGCAGCGCGCGCGGCTGGGCCTTGTCGATGAAATGCTGGGTGCGCATGGCCGCCATGGCCTTGCCTACGCCCGTCTTGCTGACCAGGACAGGATGCCCGTCGATCACTCCGCTGTGTTCCTCGATGCCTTGCCAGGTCAAGGTTTCACGTTGTTCCATCACAGACAGGAATTCAGCAATTTCACTGTCCATGGCGCCCAAAATAACGATCAATTCAATTCTCCCGATTCTTCGTATTGTTCAGTGCCCGGTAAACCTGGCGGCCCGATTGCGGCCAGCATGGTACCGCCACTTCAGGAACCAGACACATGGAGAATGCGCCACAAGGCCTGGTAGTCCTCCGGTACTCAGCCCGCCGTATCCACGATTTCGAAACCGATGTTGATCTGCGCAGTGTGGCCGAGCATCGCGGTAGCCGAACTGTATTTCTCGGCAGACAGCTTGATCACGTTCTCCACCACATCCGGATCAAGATCACGGCCACGCACCACGTAGTGATAGTCAATGCGGGTGAATACTTTCGGTTCCGTCTCGGCGCGCTGGGCATCCAGTACCACCTCGACACCTTCAACCACATAATTATCCCGTTTCAGAAAAAGCACCACGTCATACGCAGTACAACCCCCGGCGCCCGCAAGGATCAACTCCATCGGTCTCGGAAACTGGTTGTACCCCCCCAGCGCGCCTGCACCACCTTCCATGGGCACCTCATGACCACTCCCGGTCGAAGCCACAAAGCGGGCCTCGCCGGCCCATCTGACCGTACATTCCATTCCGTTCTCCACAAAGTCCATCACACAACAAGCCAATGGCCGCATGAGCGGCCATTGGCTTGTTCATCACAACGAATCACGACCGGACGCAGCAGGTTCAGCGAAGCGCCCGGATCAACACTCAACGCCTCGAATTTGCCAGTTGATAGACCGTCCGCACCAGTCGATCCACTTCCTCGCAGGTATTGTAAAACGCCAGCGAGGGACGCACGGTGGCTTCCACACCAAAACGGCGCAGAATCGGTTGCGCACAATGGTGCCCGGTACGCACGGCGATGCCTTCACGGTTGAGTGCTTCACCGACTCACGAACCGTAAACTGCCGAAACAGCACTCGCGGGGGCATCCAGACTTTATACAAAATCTCTTCGCCATATATTTGTGCATATGATGTGCGATATCAGGCCACATAGAACCCATCGAACATTACTGGAGAGCGCTTTGAGAATCACCGCCTCACACATCATAAATTGGGTCGATAACCACTCAAAGGAAGCACAGGCAAACCTGCCGCGATGGATAAGGCGACTTTGCTTCGATCCGAACGCAACCCGCCAGCTGTCTTTCCCTTCTGGAGACTCAACCTTTATGCCTGGTTGGGATGGCGTCCTGTTCAGCGACCAAGGTAATGCATGGATTCCGAAAGGCGCATCCCGCTGGGAAATAGGATGCGATCAGACAGTCACTGCAAAAGCCAACAGAGAGTATCGAAAGCGCACGAAGAGTACATCGGATGAAGAGCGCCACTCCTGCACATTCGTGTTTGTTTCTCCCAGAAGATGGAAAGGAAAACGCAAGTGGATTGCCGCCCAAGAAGCGCGAAATGAATGGGCCGAGGTACGCGCCTACGATGCTGATGATCTAGAGCAATGGCTTGAGCAAACACCTGCGGTTGCTTTGCAATTTGGTGAAGAGCTAGGGTTGAGCGGGCCAGGCATTGAAAGCCTGTCACGCTATTGGCAGATATGGTCGCAGCAATGTGCTCCTGCCATTACTGCCGATGCGTTATTTGTTGACCGCATCAAAATACGGGATGAACTTTCCGCAAAATTATCAGAGGTTTCGCCTTCCTCTTCGTCACTGACGATTCGGGCAGAAAGTGTGGAAGAGGCCGTCGCCTTTTGCACTGCGACTGCCATACATCTCAGCAGTATTCAAGACGAAGCAGTCGTTGTGACGGACGAAACTGGTTGGCGTTACGTGGATGCAAATCCGCAACTCAGACTGGTCATTGCGGCAAACGCAGAAGTGGCGACTCGCCCCGTCTCTCGACCCAAGCTTCTTGTGGTCATCCCTCAGGCAACAGGTAACTGGACGGGTAAAACATATAGCGACGAGCTGACGCTGGAGAGACCCGGGATCTATGAGTACGAGAAGGCTTTGGTATCAATCGGCGTTGAAGAATCTGACGCCAGACGCCTGGCCTTGAATACGGGACGATCCTGGACTGTCTTTCGGCGGACCAATGCCATCAACCCGGCTATTCGTCACCCGGCATGGCTGGATACGCCTCAAGCGAACTGTCTGACCTTGCTGTGTTTGCTCGGAGCATGGAATTCACGCAAAGACGCTGACAAGGCAGTCGTGACGGATTTGGCAAACCGTTCATATGAAGACATTGAACAAGACCTGCACGCACTCGCAGCAATGGATGACGCCCCATTGTTGAAGATCGGGGACGTATGGAAAGCGAAATCACCTCTGGAATTATTGGGGCAAATCGGCAACCGCATCACAACCGGGCAACTGGATCGTTTTTTCTCAATAGCGAAAACGATTCTGGAGACCCCAGACCCACAGCTTGAGCTTCCAGATGAAGAACGCTGGAAGGCACAGGTCTACGGAAAAATTCACCTCCACTCAGGCTTATTGTTCGAGGCCATCTGCGATTCTCTAATCAAGTTGGCCGTTCGTGGCGTGGAACTCCCTGCCTTGCAAAACCTCCACATAGACGGCCGTGTAGATCGATTGATTCACGATCTTTTCGATACCGCAGATGAAATTCGCTGGTTGTCTTTGGCAAGCCATCTTCCTGCTTTGGCCGAAGCTGCGCCGGACGCATTTCTGAAGGCGATTGAAAAGAGTCTTCGCCAAGCCAACCCGCCTGTTCTTCACCTGATTTCCGAGACAGGCAGCACAACCGGATTTGGTGGCCGGTGTTGGCACGCAGGACTTCTTTGGGCTTTGGAAACGCTTGCTTGGGCGCCAAACCGTCTGACCCGCGTCGCCTTGATTCTGGCGCAACTCAGTCACGAACCTGTCAAAGGGAACTGGAGCAACACCCCAGCCTCCAGCCTTTTCGGCCTTTTTCGTTCGTGGCTGCCGCGTACAGCAGCAGGCCTACCGGCGCGAATCGCAACACTGGACAAATTGATTGCCCATTACCCTGATGTGGCATTTGATGTCCTCATCGCTCTCGGCTCAGGCGGACCGCAAATGGCAGGCCCTGCTGCACAACCGAAATGGCGCGAAGATGACGCGGGGGCAGGCCATGGCGTGACAGTTGCAGAGGTTCAGGCCATGCAGATCGCTGCGCGAGAAAGAATCATCCGACTGAGTCATCACAATGCTTCAAGAATTGCATCCTTGCTTGAACACAACGTACTGACGCACCAGGACGATATGCCAGAAGTTCTGTCTTTGATGGAACCATTCTCCACCAAGCAAGCGATTGATGAGGATCGTGACTTGCTGCGCAAAGCGCTCAGGAGAGTCATCCATTGGCGCCGCAACTATGACGATGCGCCGACAGAAGAGTTGGATCGATGGCTGAAACCAGTCGAAGAAATGTACGAACGACTCGCCCCGCATGATCTGATTGTTCGCCATCGCTGGCTATTCGGAAACCATTGGCCGGAACTGCCTTGCGATGACCGACTGAACGACTCGAACGCAAAAATAGAACTTGTCACGCGCGCCAGGATTGCCGCACTCAGTGAAATTTTTCGCGCTCAAGGCATGCCCGGAATCGAACACTTGATTGAAACAAGCACTGAACCAGGCTCTATTGGAAATCCATTAGTTCAGGCTGTGGGAAACACCTTTCCATGGTCGCAATGGATTGCAGATTTCGGTGGAGAGTTCCTGCCGATGGAAAAACATTCTTGGTGCATTTCCAGCCTATTAGGTTCGCCTGGCTTTGCAGATAACAAAGTGCTTTCATCCGTCATTGAGCTGGGCAAAACCAACAGCTGGTCTTCTGAAAAACTCGCACGCCTACTGGCTCTGGCTCCAATTCATACACAGACGTGGACACTAGCGCAGGAATGCGGCCCGGAAGTGGAAATGCATTACTGGCAACAGGTACGTCCAGGATACTGGCGTTACGACACAGAACTTGGCCATATTGTCGAAAGTCTGCTCCAAGCCAAGCGCCCGCGTACTGCACTGCATTGCTGCGAATTCGACCTCGATAAAATGTCATCGGGATTACTCATGGACGCGCTTCAACACTTATTGGCAGGTGAAGAGGCGGATGTAAACATGATCGATTCCTGGCATCTCGATAAGATGCTACAGCGCTTGGAAGCATCAAGCGAGATCGATAGAGCGACCTTGATTCAGCTTGAATTCAGTCTATTCCCTGCTCTGAGCTATGGCTATGAAGGCAGCGCCCGGGCGCTGTACGAAGGGGTCATGTCCGAACCAGAACTGTTCAAGGAACTCATCTGCTTGACGTTCAAACCTGATCATGGTGAACGCGAAGAGCTAACGGAAGCGACTCAAGCCAAAGCACATGTGGGATGGAAAATATTGCATGCCTGCAAACGACAACCCGGCACGCAGGACAACGGAAAAATAGATCCTGCTGAATTCGCTCGATTTATAGAATCCGCACGCAACCTATGCATGACTGTGGATCGAATTGGTTCATGCGACAGGGCCCTCGGCCAGATTTTCGCGCATGGCCCTGCGGACGAAGATGGGACTTGGCCATTCCTTCCTGCGCGAGAAATCCTTGACGGGTCTGACATGGACGAAATGCGTAGTGGATTTTACATTGGAACATGCAACAAGCGAGGGGTTACCTGCCGTTCACCTTGTGACGGCGGCGAGCTGGAACGCACACTCGCCACCTCCTACCGTGACCAAGCTGAACGAATGCAGAGTACTCACCCAAATGTGGCTGCGGTGCTGGAAAGTCTTGCTATCTGGTATGAACGTGACGGAGCACGAGAGGATGTAAATGCCAACCTTAGAAAGGAAGGTTTCTGAATCCTCTTAAATCTCATTCTCTTTGGTACAGGTTCATACAGGCAGGCCGGTTGCGTCGAAGAGACCTTCGAACAACACGGAGCTGAGGTAGCGTTCGCCCGAATCCGGCAGGATCACCACGATGGTCTTGCCGGCATTCTCGGGCCGCTGCCCCACCCGCACGGCGGCGGCCACGGCGGCACCACTGGAGATGCCGGAGATGATGCCTTCTTCGCGCGCCAAACGCCGGGCAAAAGCCAGGGCATCTTCGCTGCTGACCTGCTCGATGGCGTCGACCAGCGAGAGATCGAGCACTTGCGGCACGAACCCCGGGCCGATGCCCTGGATCTTGTGCGGTCCTGGCTTGACCGGCTCGCCATTGCGGGTCTGGGTCAGGATCGGGCTGGTCGTCGGTTCCACCGCGATGGAGGTGATGGCGCGGCCCTTGGTGTTCTTGATGAAGCGCGAGATACCGGTGATGGTGCCGCCCGTGCCCACGCCGGAGACCAGGATGTCGATTGCACCATCCGTGTCTTCCCAGATTTCCGGGCCGGTGGTCGCTTCATGAATCGCCGGATTGGCCGGATTCTTGAACTGCTGCAGCAGCACGTACTTGGGATCCGAAGCTGCGATTTCCTCGGCCTTGGCCACCGCTCCGGCCATGCCCTTGGCGCCTTCGGTCAGCACCAGCTTGGCCCCATAGGCCAGCAACAATTTGCGCCGTTCGACATTCATGGTTTCGGGCATCGTCAGGGTCAGCGGAATGCCACGCGCAGCAGCCACAAACGCCAGGGCGATCCCGGTGTTGCCACTGGTGGGTTCCACCAGCTCCTTGCCCGGTCCGAGCAGGCCACGCTTTTCTGCGTCCCAGATCAGCGCCGCACCGATACGGCACTTGACCGAATAGGCCGGATTGCGCCCTTCAATCTTGGCCAGGATCGTTGCGCCCGCTCCGTCCGCGATGCGGTTGAGCTTGATCAATGGTGTATGACCGATGGATTGCGAGTTGTCTGCAAATATCTTTGACATGCTTTACCTCCGACTGCTGATTGAAAATTTTTCAGAATCCGCTCTTCGTGCGAAATCCAGCATCAGTCCTGGATCCAGGGCAGCCCCCAATGCCGCCAGCCGTTGTGCTCACCACGCTGCTGGCGCTCATTCAGATCACCTTCAAAACCTTCGAGAACGTTGAAGACATTCTGGAAACCGGCTTTCGTCGCGGCTTCGGCAGCGAGCGCCGAGCGCTTGCCGCTACGGCACAACAGCAGGATCAGTTTGTCCTTGCCGGTCTTGGCCTCCAGCTCGCGGACAAAACGCGGGTTGCGCGTCAGCGCCGTGCCGGTTGCCCAGGCCACATGCAGGGCTTCCGGCACCTGCCCGACGAATTTGCGCTCTTCTGCACTGCGGATATCCACCAGCAGGGCCGTGCCTTGATTGAACAGTTCCCAAGCTTCAAGCGGCGTCACCCCGCCAGCGAAAGGCAATTTCTGCTCGGCGGCACGCTCACGGGCCCGCACCAGGATTTCAGCCGGATCCGCAGCGCCACCGCGGCGGTTGATCGACAATACGTTTGAATATTCCGGCCCGACAGAAGATGCCTGGATTGTTGCTGCACTCATTGCGTTCTCCTTTCATGTTCCCCTCGGGCTCCACTCGGGTCAGCACACAGGGGGATCGAATAGGTGTCAGCATATGAGGGTGAAATCCCGGACAAAACGAATAAAAAATTGTTCGCTTATCCGGATTACTGATAAGCAAGCGGCCACGTCAGTCCCTCCATCGAATTCAGGCGAACAGGCCCCGACCAGCCCCCAAAGCCCGGGTCGTGCGGCGCGAGACGGTACAATGGGTCATGACATCCACCCCAGACACTGCGGCTTTCGAGCCCGAGCAAAGCACCCCCATCAATGAACCCCGCCTGTGGGCCGACAAGGGCTGGACGGCCCGGGTCATCAAGAATCAGGACGACGACGGCTGGGCCGTGGAGATGATCCTGGATGGCGAGCCCGAGCCAGCCCTGGTCGGGCCGTGGACCATGGGCCGCGACAAGAAGAATCCCAAACCACTGGATGCGTTTGCGTTCAGCACCCTGGTCAAGACGGCCTCGGAAGTACGCCGCCGTCATGAGCAGCATCAGCACGCCATGCTGCACAAGAAACTGGTAGTGGATACCGCGTCCGGGCGGATCACGGTGAGCTTCGATATCGTGCCCGACGAAGATGATCCTTATGCACTGCTCGGCGCCGAGGATGAGGCCGGCGAACAGCTCGCCCAGGTACGGGTCGGGCCGGAATTCCGCTTCAACCTGGCCAATGCCAGTGCCTGGATCGAGGACGAATTCCGCCGTCCTGGCGACTGAGCCTGACTCAGGCCTTGCGCCGCCAATCGGCCGGGCTGGGCTTTTTGTCCACCGGAATCAGCTGCACCTGGCCGTGGCGCACGCCGGTTTCGGCGATGACGGCATGGGCGAACTCGGTCACTTTCTGCGTGGCACCGCGCAGGATCACGGTTTCGATGCAATCGGCATGGCTGATATGGGCATGCAGGGTAGCGATTGCCAGATCGTGGTGGTCGTGCTGCATGGTGGTCAGGCGTGAAGAGAGCTGCCGCTCGTGGTGGTCGAACACGTAACTCAGCACCGCCACGCATTGCCGTGAGGCGCCACTGCTCAGATCACTCTCGCCCAGCTCCCGGCGCAGCAGGTCGCGCACGGCCTCGGAGCGGTTGGCGTAGCCGCGCCGACGCATCAATTCCTCGAAGGCTTCGGCCAGATCATCGTCCAGCGAAATGGTCAGTCTTTGCATGATGGGCTCCCGAAAGGCAGATCCGGAGCATACCCGAGCCAGGGGACTGGCGTGTCTGCCGCGCAACTACGTCAGATTGCGGATTGACTCGGCCACCAGATTCATACAAAGTTCAAATTATTCATACAACCAATCCGTACCGGCAGATGTCGGCACTACGTGGAAGCACATTGAATCATGCACATCCCTGATGGTTATCTGAGTCCGGCCACGTGCGCCGTCACCTATGCTCTGGCCCTGCCATGCTGGTACCTGGCCTTCGCGCGGGTCAAACGCTTGCTGCACACGCGCACGGTGCCTTTGCTGGCGGTGTTCTCGGCCTTCAGCTTCGTGATCATGATGTTCAACCTACCTTTGCCGGGCGGCACCACCGGTCATGCCGTTGGGGTAACGATTGCGGCAATCGTGCTCGGCCCCTGGGCTGCGATGGTGGCCGTATCGATTGCACTGCTGATCCAGGCGGTGTTTTTTGGCGATGGCGGCATCACCACTTTCGGCGCCAACTGTCTGAACATGGCTGTCGTCGGTTCACTGGTCGGATACTGGACCTACACACTGATCGCCGGCAAATCGAGCGTCAGCGCAGCGCGGCGGGTGTTCGCCGCGGCACTGGCCGGCTATCTCGCGATCAATCTCGCCGCCTTGCTGACGGCCTTTGAATTCGGCATCCAGCCCATGCTGTTCAGCGATGCCAACGGCAGCCCCCTGTATGCGCCTTATCCCTTGTCCGTCGCCGTGCCGGCGATGATGCTCGGCCACATCACCTTTGCCGGATTAGCCGAACTGGTGATCTCTGGTGGACTGGTCGCCTACCTGCAGCGCAGCCATCCGGAATTGCTTGGCCGCACGCTTCCCGAAGCGCTGGCCGAACAGGCTCCACGCTCGGCCCGCTCCCTGTGGTTGGGGCTGGCCGGTTTGATGATCCTCTCGCCATTGGGCTTGCTAGCTGCCGGCACAGCCTGGGGAGAATGGGGCGCGGAAGACTTTGCCAATCCCGCAGCGCGTCAGGAGATCCTGCAAGCCTCGGCCAATGTGGCGCCGCCCAGCGCTGCACCGCAAGGACTGGAGCGCCTGTCCAGCGTGTGGCAAGCCCCGATTCCGGATTACGCGCCCAGCTTCATGCACAGCGCCAGCTTTGGTTACATCCTGTCGGCCGTGTTCGGCTGCGGGTTGATCCTGCTGGCCTTCCTGCTGATTTCGAAACTCCAGCGAGCGAAAACCTCGGCCGACCGGCACGAGCGCTGATGTCACAGCACTTCGCAGAAAAACTTTCGCGTGGCCTGCTGCAAGCCATGTCACGCGCCTTCGCGGCAGAAGCCCTGAGCGAACGTCCGGGCTTCTTGCAGGGGCTGGACCCGCGCATCAAACTCATCGCCTGCCTGGCACTGATCGTCAGCTGCGTGCTGACGCATTCCCTGCTCATGCTGAGCGGATTGTTCGTTCTGGCACTGCTTCTCGCACTGGCCTCCCAGATCCCGATGGCTCGCCTGTGCACACAGGTCTGGCTCGGCGTACTGCTGTTTACCGGCGCCATCGCCCTGCCCGCCCTTGTCCTCGTTCCCGGAGAAGCCCTCTGGCAACTTCCGCTGCTGCATGGGCAGATCACCCGGCAAGGGCTGCGCAGCGCTGCATTTCTGCTCGGGCGTGCCGAAACCTCGGCGACTTTCGCCGTACTGCTGATCCTGAGCACGCCTTGGCCGCATGTGCTCAAAGCCATGCGCAGCCTGGGCGTACCGGTGGTACTGGTAGCCATCCTGGGGATGACGCATCGCTATCTCTTCGTGCTCCTGCATGCGACGACACAGCTTTTCGAAGCCCGCCGCAGCCGCCTCGTGGCCGCCATGAAGGGAGCCCAGCAACGACGCCTGGCTGCCGCTGCCGCCGGGGTGCTGCTGAGCAAGTCGCTACAACTGAGCACGGACGTACATCTGGCAATGATCTCGCGCGGCTATCGCGGCGAAATCCATCTGCTCGATGAATTCCACACCCGGCCGCGCGACTGGGGCATATTGCTGTGCGCCCTGGCCGTTCCGGCCCTGATTCTCTGGTATCAACGATGAGCGATTGCGTGTTTGAACTGAACGAGGTTTCCTACGCGTACCAGAACCAGCTGGCGCTCGATGGCATTTCCATGCAGATCCGGGCGGGCAGCCGCGTCGCCCTGCTCGGCGCGAATGGCTCGGGCAAATCGACACTCTTGCGGCTGCTCGATGCTCTGTACTTTCCTGGCAAAGGCGAGCTCAAGGCCTTTGGCAAGGAACTGAGCGAGGCCGCTTTCGCGGATGACGAAGTCAATTTTGCGTTCCGGCGCCAGGTCGGCTTCGTGTTCCAGAATCCGGATGTGCAACTCTTCAACCCGACCGTGTTCGACGAGATCGCCTTCGGCCCGCTCCAGCTTGGCTGGCCGAAGGAAAAAATCCTGCCGGCCGTGGCTGACATGCTGGCCCGCTTTGCAATCAGCCATCTGAAAGACCGCGCACCGCACCGCCTCTCCGGAGGCGAGAAAAAACGCGTGGCACTCGCCTCCGTCCTGATCCTGGCAC
>Ga0316604_10001847_pt1 | contig 17489 bp, 17 predicted proteins | sample OWC_soil_day20_C_FD_207650 | JGI IMG/M metagenome (GOLD analysis project Ga0316604, IMG submission 207650) | Wetland soil microbial communities from Old Woman Creek delta, Ohio, United States - OWC_soil_day20_CT | ecosystem: Environmental > Terrestrial > Soil > Wetlands | place: USA: Ohio... | reverse complement strand
GCCGCCGATTTCTTTCAGATTCCACCTCGCGATGGACACCCTTATCTTAGGCTAACGGTTGGCACTATCAACCCCCGTATCGGACTTTCACCGACAAGTAAACGCCCATGCTGGGCACACCAAAAAACGGCCAGGATATAGTATCCTGGCCGCAAGAGCATCTTATGTAATTATTCTACAGAAATAGCTTTAGAACCTTCCCACAAACCATGAATATTGCAATACGCTTCAGCAACTAATGTACCTGCACTACTAAGTTTAATTACTGCTTTGCCAACTGGTTCAGTATAGACCGGCCCTTTATTAGCACCTTCGGTAGATTCACCGTGAGCTGCAAATTCAAAGTTAGCAACCTCATAGGGAAATTTTGCATTATCAGGCTTAAAATAGAGTTTTATCCAGCGAATATGGTGTTCTGTTGTATTCGGATGAGCAATTTCTTTACCGACACAAATCTCAACACTAACCTTTTCCCCGGCTTTTACTTTATCTGGTGCCTCTATTACCGGTACATGCTTCTCAGCTTTCCAATCAGCACTTTGTACTAAATCAGCCAGTTTCATTGAATATTCCCCCTTGAATTTTTTAGTATTCATTACCAACTATTCATTTCTAAGGACAATAATTCTCTATGAAAATTGAAATTCCTCTTGCTTTACAAAATTTTATTATTATCCAGACTTTATTTAAATATTCGCAACTTCAAACTTCTTACTTGTTGCTTATCTACATCTTCCCACTCAGGCGGATACAACATTTCTACCGGATAAAGTGTCAAGGCGGTATCACACTCGTATATGCCTGAAAATGTCTGTAATGCAGCAATAGCACTGCTAGCCCGATTAATACTAGCCACTTCTTCTTTGGGAACCTTTACAGATAAAATACAATCGTCAGTTAGCTCATTTTTTATAATGCCAGCCGCATAAGCGTCCTGAAAAGCCGGTATATTAGCCAGAACAATGGACACTATCTGCAAAATAACCGCTCCACATAGCTCAAAATACTGTTTATTAAACACCCGGGTATCTTTATCTTGAAATTGGAGACGACCGGAGGGCAGCATTTCGCAAGTTTGTTTGGGAATAACCGCTTTGGTTGGCAACCACACTTTAATAAAGGGAATATCTGCGTAAAAATCAATATCTACTTCAACAACTACCGGCAGTTTTAAATGACTTAAGGCTTCGTCGAGTCTAGCCCTGACTGCCCCCGGTTCTCCTGTCAGCAATTGTTGAATAAGTGCTATCCGCGAGGTTTCTTTTACTTCATGCTGGCGTTTCTTTTCTTGATAAACCAACTGTTCCTGCTCGTTACGCCGCGCCATTTCTTCCCTGGCTTCCTGCTCAGCCCCAATGATGGCATTCTCTCTGTCTTTTTTGGTAAAGTACAGTGATACAGCTGCCGCCACTGCCAGTGCTGCCGAAATCAAAAGAACAATCGGGCTGAAGAAAATAACTAATATGACCACTAACGAAACGATTATTGCAATTCTGGCTCCAATGGGATAATTATAGCTATCTTGTGCTTTAGTCACCGCTTTGCCAATAAGATAACTATGGTCTGTTAAAACGAGCTCTGGAAACGGTTCTTGCACAAGCAGCGAGTCATAGTTTGCCGGCTCGTAACTCAATTTGCTGACAGCAGCCAATTTAAGCTCATTGTCTTGATGCTGAATAAATTCCTTACGCCATCGCTCAAATTGCTCCTCGCCTTTAAAATACCGAACTTCGGAGCGTTCATTATTCTTATTTTTATCCTTTTCTCGCGTGGAAGTTGTCTCATCAGAACGTGCCAACATCGGGTGGCCTCCTTATTTACGAATTGTAATCCTAATAGTTTTGCGCATTATAACGTAACAAAAAGCCAGTACCCCACCTAATGTAAAAAAGAAAGCGACTGGCTTTATCATCATAATTTCTGAGCTAGCAATAAGGCTGAATAAAAGCGCCGTCATATAGGCCAAAAATAGTTCCCCATAACGCGGACTATTTACGCGTGGCGCAATAATTAACCACACTAAAAAGCCTATGAGAATTATATTACTGTTTTTCATAAACTCCATTGCCTAAAGGTTCACCTACCTAATTTCAATATTAGTTTTTATAATTCGTTGCATATTACTTTTTCCCTGCTTAACAACTATTTCCCTTTATTTTAGTTGAATTCATCGTTGAAATTGTTAACGGTTGTAACATTATGTTTTTGAACTTCATATATTGAAGTAGAAACAGGTATAAAAGAATTATAACTTCTCTTAAAGAAAATAAAGGAGGTCATTAATATTTATGGAAACTAAATATCCTCATTGGTATGGACCGGAAGATACAATGTGCTGCGACTATCCCGACAAAGAAATGATGTGCTGCGATGACCAATTGATGGAAGAATCCATGTCTTACAAAATGCAGCGTGATAACTTTAAAGACCGCCTGCTTTGTTTTTTAGGCGACGAAGTCCTCCTTGGTACTGACGCTATGATTGACCGCAAAGGTTCCACATTTTGCGGTACTGTCTGTTATGTCGGCTGCGACTACATTATTGTTAATAGTACCCATTGTCATCGTTGCATTTCACTACATGTACCTATTAAAATGATTCGTTTTATCGCTCCGTTTAAGGGTCGTCGGTAATATTCGCAAGCCTTGCAATGGGAGATGATATACCATGAAAAAAATATTTAGCCGCCGACCATTAACCGTTGACCCTGCGCACATGATTACTCTGCATCAAGAAGCCATTGAACAGCTTGAGCTTATGCGTACAGCCGTAGATGCGTCAGAGCACGCTAGTGACATTATGCGTGATACCCTTACCCGTATGGCCGAAAACCACTGGGAATCCTATTTGGATATCCTTCACATGGTTTGCCTACATGATGAAAGTTTTGCTGCCGTCATGAAAAAACACGGCTTTGAAGTACATGACAATGAATCTGCCGACACCGAGCAGCGACAATTCTATGCCAACCGCTTACTGATTCTAGCACTTCTTGTTGGGCTTATCCGCCGACACCATCGTTTTTCCTACTTCTACAGCTTACGGGCAAACCCCATGGGCGACTATATCAAAGAATCTGTAGCTATGGAACGTGAACATACAGCAGCAATGATTGGTATGGTACAAAACATGATGTAATAATCCCCCATCTACACGGAGGCAGTTTGCCTCCTGTATTTTTTTAAAGGATTTTTATTTTGGCAATACGAATACTAGAATATAACCAGTTAGCAAGGAGTCATTATGCCTGATTTCAAAGTACCTTCATCCTGCCCTGTCCTGCCAGTAAAAGACTTTTTGCGTCGACAGGCGGGGTTATCGTTAACCCTATGGCGAAAAATTAAAAATAGCGGCAGCATTCTCATTAATGCCCGCCTGGCAGCTGTTAACGACCTAATCTATCCTGGAGACATCATTACGGTTTCCTGGCCGAATAACTCCTCCCTTACTCCGGAAAATCTGCCGCTTACTATTTTATATGAAGATGAGTGGCTGTTGGCCCTCGACAAACCTGCTGGTATGCTTGTTCACCCAACATCAGGACAGCATTCAGGCACACTTGGCAATGCTGTCCTGCATTATTACAGCACACAAAACTACCTGTACGGCTTTCACCCCGTCAATCGTCTAGACCGCAATACTTCCGGTCTGGTATTGATCGCCAAACGCCCGGATATCCAGCATATGCTGAATCAGAACTTTCAACATATAACGAAGCAGTACCTGGCTATAACATCAGCAATCCCTAACCTGCACCAGGGTATAATTGACGCCCCTATCGGTCGGAAACCAGGAAGTATTATTGAACGTGAGGTTCGCGCTGACGGGCAGCAGGCAATTACCCATTATTCCATCCTTACCACCTTCAGCACTGCTTGTTTACTCAATATCACATTAGAAACCGGGCGTACTCATCAAATAAGGGTCCATTTAAGTTATATTGGCTGTCCCTTATTAGGCGATGATTTATATGGCGGTCCTATCAACCAGCTTGACCGTCAAGCTCTACATGCAGCAAAACTCAGTTTGCCACATCCGGTCACCAAACAACAACTTACTATTGTAAGTCCCTTGCCTGCCGATCTCACAAATTTGCTAACCCAGCTTGGCGGGTAATTTATAAATGTGCTATAATGTATACGAAATATGCTATACTATATGGTTTTCAAAAAATAGAGGAGGGATTTCAATGCCATTAGTCACTTCGAAAGAGATGTTTAAAAAAGCCTACGAGGGTCAATATGCTGTAGGTGCGTTTAACGTCAACAATATGGAAATTATCCAGGGCATTGTTGACGCCGCCAAGGAAGAACAAGCTCCGCTCATTCTCCAGGTTTCGGCTGGCGCTCGTAAATACGCCAAGCATATCTACCTTGTAAAATTGGTGGAAGCTGCCTTAGAAGACACCGGCTTACCCATTTGCTTACATCTGGATCATGGTGAAGACTTTGAAATTTGCAAATCCTGCATTGACGGCGGATTTTCTTCAGTAATGATTGACGGCTCTAAACTGCCGTTTGAAGAAAATATTGCACTTACTAAAAAAGTAGTAGACTACGCCCATGAACGCGGTGTTGTCGTCGAAGCAGAACTTGGCCGTCTGGCTGGTGTCGAAGATGCGATTAACGTCAACACCAAAGACGCTACATATACCGATCCTGATCAGGCCGTAGAGTTTGTTAAACGCACCGGGGTCGACTCATTAGCCATTGCTATCGGTACAAGTCACGGTGCTTATAAATTCAAAGGCGAGTGCAACCTTGACTTTGATCGCCTTGAAACCATTTCCAAACTTCTGCCTGACTTCCCGCTGGTACTGCATGGCGCGTCTACTGTACTGCCTGAATTTGTCGGAAAATGCAATGACTTCGGTGGACAAATTAAAGGTGCGCAAGGTGTACCTGAGGATATGTTGCTCAGAGCCGGAAAACTGGGAGTGTGCAAAATCAACATTGATACCGACCTCCGTTTAGCTATGACCGCTTCCATCAGGGAACATTTTGCGAAGAACCCCTCCGACTTTGACCCGCGTCAATACCTCAAACCAGCCCGCGCAGCCATCAAAGGTATGGTTCAACACAAAATCCATAATGTCTTAAACTGCAGCGGCCGCCTGTAAAAATCCCTGCATAGAATTTCTATAATCGGAAAAAGTAATAATACGCCGATTATAGAAAGGGGGGGTTCTCATGCAAGCTGACAATGTTAATTTTGCCACATTATCTACTGATGAACTTGATACCATTAAAAAGTTTGAAAAAGAATTTGCCACTAAATATGGTAATAATATTTTACTGCTAGCATTCAATCAAAAATAAATGAATTCGTTTCAGCATAGCTGACTAAAATAAGCCACCAAATTGGTGGCTTATTTTTATAAAAAATTTTCCGTTTGATTACAGAAATCTTCGAAAGTATTATTTGTAAAACAGATATCTGTCCCTAGAAAACGCTGATACCGTTCCTTTTCTTCGTCCATCTTTTCTGGATTTTTGCCAGGATAGTTATTAATCACCGTTATCTTTAGCTTATCACTCCTGTTAGTCTGAATTCGCTTTATTAGATACTTAATGTGCATATCTGCATCAGGAAACGAATAACCACAAAATATGAGATGCCCAACATCGTGTAAGCTTTTTTCAGTTTTGTGCCAAACGGTATTTATAAAACTATTCGACATATCCTTAAAAAATGTTGGCGGCACAATCACGGGAGCTCGCACCGATTGACACTTGGCGCATCGTGCCTGAGAAGGATCTGTTAACAACGTAAGAATACCCTGTTGATCATCAATTACTAGTAATGTATTGCAGGTAGGACAATAAGACCAGTTCAGTGAGCCATGCACTTTATAAAGTGTTACAAGTGACATACCTTTTGCGTTTGGTAACAATCCGTCATCAGGCATACCCTTAGTAAATTCAATCCCGTAGTCTATTGCAATACCGTCTCTACAAGATAACGCCCGGTCAATCAGGAGGTCATAATTAGTTGATATAAAAATCGTGTCTGTTAGACACCCAAATTCAATCAAGTGATCAACCAAATCACAGTGAAATCCTCGGACAACTGCAGTTTTATCTTCAAGTACTTCAGCCATTAATAGTACCAGATACTGCCTAATATAACCTATTCGATTAGAATTTGGGGCAAGGCTCTCCAGATCAAACGCTTTAAAAGACTGGCGCTTGCGTACTGCCAAATCTAAAAGACCAATTGCCTCCTCAAATGTAGGAAAACTAATCTTATCTAAATCATCCTGTAACACATCAATATAAAACATTTGTTTAAAGTATGCCTGCAGTTCACGTACCAGTGTACGGTCGCTATAGTTGTTTTCTGCACGGAGTGCTTTAAAATATTTCTTAAAAATCATACTTTGTACTGGTGCTCCCTCCGCTGCTGAAGCACCGCCGCCTAAAAAAATCGCCGTCTTTCTCATACAAAATTTTATTCTGTCCGTTCTGCATCGAAGTATGCAAAAAAAAGAATCGCACAGCATGCGATTCTTTTTATAATGGTCGGAGCGGCAGGATTCGAACCTGCGGCCCCCTGGTCCCAAGCCAGGTACTCTACCAAACTGAGCCACGCCCCGATTTTATAATGGGTAATCCAAAACGTCATGAATGCTTAAACTACCATTTCAATCACAAAATGGTATCTTACCGCGAAAATTATTATAACCTGTCACGTCTTCTTTTGCAATACCTTTTGTCTAAAAAAAATACTGGTTACCATCAAAAACATAGTATCTTTTTATCTAATATAAAACGAAAAACTGCTTTGCTTTCCATATATAACACGATTGTACACTACCATCATTACATAAAAAATAAGGTATAGGCTACTATATAAGCAATACCAATTAGCTTTATAAGTTCTATAAAACGGAGGAAAACATGGAGGGTAAAAACGCTATATCTCCTGATGATCTTATGTTAATTCTATTGGCAACGGCGATGGGAACATTAGCACGTTATCTTACTCTAAAAATTGACTACCGACAATACCCCACTCATCCCAACGGTTCCCTCATTCACCTAGTGATTGCCTTTATCGCCGCTGCAATCGGCGCTGTAGCCATACCGGCAATAAAAAGTAATAATTATACAGCGGTAACCTTTTTAGCAATTGCCATCCAGCATTTCCGCGACGTCCGGAAAACAGAACGTGAAAGCCTGAAAGACCTCGAGTGCACCGAATTCACCCCCCGCGGCGAAGCATATATTGACGGCATTGCCAAGACCTTTGAATCGAGAAACTATTTTTCACTTATTGTGGCTCTAAGTACAGCAGCAACTATAGAGTTGGTACGGTATTTGGGCCTAGCGCTCCCCTTTCAAACTGCCATTGGCATTATTGTCGGCTATGTGGTATTTATTGGCATAAGACGCTTTTCTCAAGGTAAAACAGTAGGTGACATTGCTTCAGTTAAACTTGGGGTAATCGAAGTTAGAGACTCCGAATTGTATGTTGACGGAGTTTTTGTCAGCAATACCATCGGTACAAAGAACGCACAAAAAATGGTACAAGCAGAGGGTTTAGCTGTAGTAATTGAACCATTGAAAGATCACTACAGAGTGACATTAGATAACTTCGGCCAACGCAAAGCTATGTTATTTGAAGCTACTCGTAGTGTAGGCGTAAAAAGGTATCACTACACCCGGAAAGATTACGAAAGCGGTAAAACAATCATTGTTCTTGTACCACTGCTACAAGATGCAGAGAAACTGATAAATATCGTACGCCATACGCCATTACTAGAGTCGGTAAAGAAGAGTCATTCGGTAATGAAATCAAATATCCTAGGAGATTGAGATAAAATGAAGCAAAACTCTATCATAGCTGCCATCACCCTTTCCCATCATAAAGTACCACACTCGGGCGAAGCCTTTATAATTGAAGCCAATAACGAGGAAGAACAATATACACTTATGCAAGATATTGCCAAAGCACTTAAAGCAGATGTGGTTAAATTAAGTAATGGCATCTTTATCCTGATAGGATAAATTGGCTGGAGAGATTCCCTTTTCCTTATTGTTCCATTCACACTTATCAAGAAAACTGCCTGGTATTTGGTAAATAGAATGGTGAAGCGGGCTTCTTGTAAAACTTGAAGCCCGCTTCGCCATTCTCAGTGATATAATGATAAGGATGAAATAATAAGAATAAACAAAGGAGGTCGCCCATGAAACTTGAAGTTCTTACACAAAAGCCAGATTCCTTTCAGGAGGAATGGCCTGGACACTACGAGGTATTTCATTGGTTTGAATTTGTGTGCGGTATTCCCCATCCGTTATTTATGCTTTCAACTTATAAAGACAATGGTCAGCCCAATGCCTGCTTACATTCCTGGAGTTCATTTTCCGGTGATGGTGGTGGATTTTATGCTGTAATGCCTGGCATATTACAACGGTCACATACCTATCAAAACATCTTGCGCACTAAAGCGTTTTGTATCAATTTTCTCAGTTCTGATTACCTTGAAATGTGTCAAAAAACCATTAGTAACAACGATGCTGAAACCGATGAATTTTCAGCAGGCGGTTTTACGCTTGAAACAGCCAAAACCATTAATGCTCCGCGTATAAAAGAGAGCTTTTTATCCTTGGAATGCAGCCTGGAAATGGAGAAAGATTTATCACACAAAGGGATGTCTGCGCTGATCATCGGGAAGGTACAGGCCATAGCGCTTGATGGAGATTTTGCCGAAAATGTATATAAACGCTATGGACCGGAGGGCTTTATGTTCAATATACACCAGCCGAAAAACCCGTTAAATGCAGAAGGGAACCTGTCGGGAATAGGAATTATTGATGTAATAAAGAAATATTAAAACTTGCAAAAGCAGGTAAAACTCAGTGTGAATATGAGTTTTACCTGCTTTTATTATTCTGAACCGACTTCTTTTTTCTTTTTCTTCCAATGCAACTTAGCCACAACCCATTCCACAACTACAAATAATACCGGGATGAGAAAAATGCCCAAGGCCGTAGCGATCGTCATACCGCCTACAACCGCAGTACCCATCGCCTTCCTCGCGCCAGCACCAGCACCGCTGGCCATCGCCAGCGGCAGGCACCCGATAATAAAGGCGAAAGAAGTCATCAGAATCGGGCGAAGACGTAATGCCGCAGCTTCGATAGCAGCTTTAACCGGGTCCATCCCCTTATCTACCCTTACTTTAGCAAATTCGACGATTAAGATTGCATTTTTTGCGGCTAACCCAATTAGCATAATCACTCCAATCTGCATATAAACACTGTTTTGCAGATTCATAGCGAATTGAGACAATAATGCCCCGAAAATGCCGGTTGGTACGGAAAGCAAGACAGCATAAGGAACGCTCCAACTCTCATACAGCGCCGCCAGACATAAAAAGACAAATACCAAGGCCATTGCCAAAATCTGCATGGTAGTACTGCCTGCCTTTTTTTCCTCCCGGCTTTGCCCTGACCATTCCACACTAAAACCGGAAGGCAGCGTCTCTTTAGCCAATTTTTCCATGGCAGCAAGAGCCTGCCCGGAACTGTAGCCTGCCCCTACAGATCCGTTGATCTGAATGCTGCGCGCAGCATTAAAACGAGAAATAATGGACGGGCCTGTGGTTAGCTTCGGTTTTAACAAGGTATCTAACGGAATCATAGAGCCATTTGAGGAACGGACATAGATAAAACGCGTCATGTCCGCTTCATTGCGAAACATTGTATCTGCTTGCATAACCACTTTATAGGTACGGTTAAACATGTTGAAATCATTCACCTGGGAACCGCCGAAATTGACTTGCAGTGCCGTGAATACATCGTTTAACGCAATGCCAAGATTTTTTACCTTTTCCCGGTCAACTTCAAACTCATAGCCGGGAGAATCACTTTTATACGTAGAGTATACCGCAGTCACTTCTGGAAGTTGATTGGCAGCACGCACAAATTTCTTCGTAATCGCATCCAGTTCTTCCTTGCTATGGCCGGACATATCCTGCAACACCATAGTAAAACCGCCGACCATGCCCAGACCTGGCAAAGACGGAATGTTAAAGGCCATAATAGATGCTTCCGGAAACAGGCCTGCTTTGCTATAAACCTGAGTAATAAGGGAATCAATCTGGGTAGCGGGATCCTTTCGCTTACTCCACGGTTCGAGTCCAACAAAGAAGACTGAAGCGTTGGGTTTGACACCATTTGATAACATATCATAACCGTCAACTGAAATAACCTGATTGACACCTGGCAGTACTTTGATTTCTTCTAACAGTCGTCCGGTCACTGCCTGAGTTCTGTTCATACTCGCACCTTCCGGCAGATTAACAACCGTCGCAAAGAACCCTTGATCTTCATCTGGTACAAACGTCGTCGGGACAACTTTGTATAAGTACACTGTTCCCACTAAGATGATTAATAAGAAAATACAACAATATTTTGCCTTAGAGATTAATGTTTTCACCGTTTCACTATAAGCGCTAGTGGTTCGGTCAAACCAGTCATTAAAATTGCCAAAGAGCCGACCTAAAACACTGCTCTTTACCTGTTCTTTGTGTGGTTCTAATAACAAAGCACACAGTGCCGGTGTCAGCGACAAAGCGACTACAGCAGATAAAGCCATCGATACCGCAATCGTCAAGGCAAACTGGCGGTAGAGAACGCCCACCATGCCACCGATGAAAGCAACCGGAATAAATACGGCGGCCAATACAAAAGCAATGGCAATAACCGGCCCCGATACTTCGTCCATTGCTCGTTTCGTGGCCTCTACAGGTGTCAATTTACTATAGCGAATGTGATGCTCGACCGCCTCAATAACGACGATAGCATCATCGACAACCAAGCCGATTGCCAACACCATTGCAAACAACGTTAATGTGTTGATTGAAAAACCAAGAACAATAAAGGCACCGAACGTACCAATTAACGATACGGGAACGGCCAGCATCGGGATCAGGGTCGCCCGCCAGCTTTGCAGAAAAATAAATACAATGAGCATAACAAGAGCCATAGCTTCAAGGAAGGTTTTAACTACCTCTGTCACAGATTCTGAAATATAATCCGTATTATCAAAAACAGATATGTATTTCATATCCGGTGGAAAATTAACTGCCGCCGCTGCCACGGCCTGTTTTACACCTTGGATGGTATTCATTGCGTTGGCATCACTGGTCAGTTGAATACCAACCGCAACCGCATTGGCTCCATTCTGTTTTGTTATATAATTCAATTCTTTCCCAGCATTCTCGATTCGTGCAATATCTTTCATATAAATAAAGGAGCCATTTGGCTGGGCCTTCACGATGATATTTTCAAAGTCAGCGATACTCGTTAAACGACCCCGCACTTTAGCAGTATATTGAAATTCCTGTTTTTGGGGTACAGGCATAGCGCCGATTGTACCGGCCGGTGCCTGTACATTCTGTTCCTTGACGGCCTCAATTACGTCAGCAACCGTTAATCCCAGTTCCGCCATGCGATCCGGATTGATCCAGATGCGCCGGGAAAACTCCGACCCAAAGACCATGACATCGCCAACACCATTGACCCGCTTAATAGCATCCTTTAAATACACATTGAAGTAATTAGTTAAAAATGTATTATCATAAGTACCTTTGGGTGAAAAGAAGCTCAGCATCGTAGCCATGTCAGACGATGCTTTTTTGGTGGTAATACCAGCTGCGATTACTTCTGCTGGTAAAGTAGCATTAGCCTGCGCGACACTGTTCTGTACCTTAACGGAAGCGATATCACCATCGACTCCGAGATCAAAGACGACTTCCAAACTGTAAGTACCCGAATCATCGGAATTTGAGCTCATATAGTTCATACCCTGTACACCATTAATCTGCTCTTCCAAAACCTGGGCTACCGTCTGATTGACCACTTCGGCGTTCGCCCCGGTATAGGTTGCCGATACTGATACCGTTGGCGGCTGGATCTGTGGATACTGGGCGATGGGAAGACTCAGTCCGGCAATCGTTCCCGCTATTACAATCATAATAGCAATAACAATTGCAAAAATTGGACGCTCTATAAAAAATCTTGCCACAATTGTTCACACCTCCTATGAGTTAATCGATAACTCCAACTCTTTCGGAGTAACGATTGTCACATCAAGCGCCACTCCTTCCTGAACCTTTGTCAGTCCTTCTACAATCACTGTGTCATTTACTGTCAGCCCTTCTTTTACAAGGTAATAACTGCCCACCTTTTCCCCTAAATTCACCGGACGGGGCTCCGCTTGATTTTCGGCATTGACAATCATGACAAGGGATTTATCCAAAACCTGCTGTACAGCCCGCTGTGGAACCAACAACGCATCCTTTATTGGCACGCCGGCGATTTTAACTCTAGCGAACATGCCCGGGATTAAAATCTCATTCGGATTGGCAAAAGAAGCTTTTAACGTCAGTGTGCCGCTATTATTGGCCAAGCTTCTGTCCGCCTGCGTTACTTTTCCCTTTAGCGGATACACTTCACCATTACTTAATGTAATCATGACATCTTCGCCCCAGCCACTGTTGGCAAGATTATTTTGCGAAACCTGCCGCAAGCTAAGGTATTCATTTTCGCTCATACTAAATTGTACAAACACCGGATCAAGAGCGCCTAACGTGACTAACGTGGTACTTCCTGCCTGCACATAAGTTCCCACGCCGACATCATTTACATCAATGCGTCCGTCTACTGGCGAAACAACCAAGGTACTGTTTACATCATCCTGAGCCTTTTTTACTAGTGCCTGGTAAGAAGCCACAATAGCTTCATTCTGGCGTTCGGTTGCTTTCTGAGTAGTCAGACGCTGTTCCGGAATGGCTGCCGCATTCAGCAGGTCTTGATATCGTTCTGTATCAATCCGTGAATTTTCCCAAGTAGCCTCAGCTTGTACCAGTTGCGCTTGAACAGAAAGCAATGTGCTTTCATATTGAATGCTGTCGATACGAAATAATGGTTGCCCCTTTTTAACGATATCACCGCCGGAAACCATTTTTTCGACAATATTGCCTGACACACGAGCCTGAATTTTCACTTCATTTTTTCCCTGTACCTGTCCTGCATATTCACTGACTCTCGTTACATCCTGCTGAATAACCTTTACGGCTTTAACTGGCACTGCTCTTTCCTGCATCGTCGTCTTCGTGCCACCACATCCTGTAATGATCAAACAAATCAATATAGCACTCAATCCTACATAGTAACTCTTCCTGAATTTTGTTAAACTCACAATTTCCCAACCTCCCTATTTGTTACTGATATTGCACATTGCTTTACTGTGCAATATAGTATATCGGCCCCGCTGGTTAATGGACTCCTAAAATTGACAATTTTGGAGCTATTAAACTATAATAGACTATACAGTAACTGTATAGTCAAGAGGAGATTTTATATCATGTATAATTTTTTACAAAAAGAATTTACTACCGGGCAATTTGCCGCTCTGTACGGCATTAACAAACGCACCTTAATGTATTATGACAGTATTGATTTATTTAAACCGGCTATCGTGAAAAAAAACGGATATCGCTATTATACCTATGGACAAAGCTGTTTTTTCGACGTAATTCAGTTGCTTCGCAAACTCCGTCTTCCATTGGAAGAGATCAAAAAACATTTGACACATTGCACTCCAGAAAAGACACGAACATTGCTGGACAACCAAAGTCAAATGTTGGAGCAAGAAATTGCCGAGCTTATGTGGCTGCAAAAGATTGTACAGAATAAGATTCGCCGCATGGAAGCTAACTTGGAAATGGATTGTTCTAAAATCGAAATTATTGAATCACATGCGCAAGCAATAGTAGTCAGTGAACCGACTTCCGAAGTATCCCTGGAACAATCAATGAAAGTTATACTGAAATTTATGCATGACTGCTATCATACCCGGACCTATAGTGGATACCCTCTTGGCTATATGATGGATGCAGAAAAAGTGCAACAGGGAAATTTCAGCCAATTGACCAATTGCTTTTACCATATTGATGAGAAAAACAGCGAAGCTATGAATTGGACGTATAAGCCTGCTGGTCGGTACCTTGTTGGTTATTACCGAGGGCCTTGGACGGAGGTGGACCCAACCTTTCAACAACTTACGGACTATGCAAATAATCACAGTCTTACATTCATTGGACATGCCTATCTGGAAAGTATCCTGGATGATACTATGGCAGTCGTTGAAGATCCCTACTATTGCGAAGCTAAAATTTCAATTTTATTGAAATAACTCATATTTATTCTTGACATTATTTTCAACTATGTTTATAATTTGAACATAATTCAAATTATCGAGGTGTACTATGGCCAGACCACCGCAAGATCCTCAAATTCGCATCAATGAAATCTTAGATGCTGCCGATCAGCTATTTTTCACAAAAGGCTACCATGCAACCACCATTAGCGACATCACCAAAAAAATGGGGGTTGCACAAGGAATGCTTTATTATTATTTTAAATCAAAAGAAGAAATATTGGAAACGCTTCTGGATCGACACGCTGCTTCCCTGATCTCAGAAATCAAAAATATATATTCTCTTACCACCACTCCTTCCGAAAAAATAGCCTTACTAGTATCTGCCGCATTACATAGAGCCAATTATAAAGACGGATTGCTTCTCAATATGCTATATGATGCTCAGAATTTGCAACTTAAAGAGGAATTGTTTCACCAATTAGAACTGGCGCTCTCTCCCTGGTTGTTAAAAATCATAGAAGCAGGAATAGCCAATCAGGATTTTTTTGTGTCTTACCCTCCGACCGCCGTAGATTATATTTTGGTTATTGTAGATTTTTTAAGTGAAGCGCTCTATCAAAAAACTTCTGACGAGATTTTGACTTTTCGCTTAACAATGGCAGAAGCTCTTATTGAAAAAGCATTAGGCGCACAGGAAAAAACAATTCATATCATGCTAACCAGATAAATCAAAACAGTAATCAAGGGAAAAATTCCGCCATACCCAATATTGGGATGAGCGTTTTTTTTAGAAAGTTAATTGAACGATATTCAATTAACTTTCTGTTTTAGATCAATGCTCAACTAATCAACAGCGTAAATTTAACAGTAAAGGAGCACATCACTCATGCAATCAGCAAAGCTAGTTAGTTACTTAAAAACAATATCAAAACAGAAATTATCTTATGTTTTAGCGGCAACCGCCTTATGCATTGCCGGTATTTTTTTCTGGAAAGCGCAGAGCCAGCCCGCCGCCACAGTTGAAACGATCCCCCTGGTACGCACTGCCGTAGTTGACGCCGCCGGGGAATTAAAAAGCTATACATATGCCGGGGAAGTGCGCGGCCGCTACGAAAGCCAGCTTGCCTTTCAGGTGGCCGGTAAAATTATCAAACGTAATGTGCAGCTCGGCAGTGTCGTCAATGCCGGTGAAGTATTGCTGGAAATTGATCCCAAAGATCTTAAGCAGACGGTCAACAGCAGTTCGGCTCAGGTCCGCTCCGCCGAATCACAGCTAAAGCTGACAGAAAGCAACCTGCAGCGCTACCGGCAATTATACTCACAAAACGCCATCAGCCGGGCCCAACTGGACCAATATGAAAGTGCGTATGAAGTGGCCCAGGCGGCCGTACAGCAGGCATCTGCCCAATATGGGCAAAGTTCCAATCAATTGGATTATAGCCAGCTCTATGCAGGTACATCTGGTGTCATTTCCAGCATCAATGCCGAGGCCGGTCAAGTAGTCAGCGCCGGTCAAACGGTATTAACCATTGTCCAAAACGGTGAACGCGAAGTGGAAATCAGTGTGCCGGAAAACCGCATCGAAGAATTACGCACAGCGTTGCAACTCACTATATCTTTTTGGGCTCTCCCTGACCTAAAAGTCAACGGTAAAGTGCGGGAAATCGCCCCGATGGCCGCTTCGACCACCCGCACCTACCAAGTGCGCATCAGTTTACTGAATCCACCGCCGGAAATCAATCTCGGCATGACGGCTGCCGTATCTTTGACCAGTGCCGGCGATCAAAAAGTCAACCTTATTTCTATTCCGTTATCGGCCATCTATCAGACCAATGACCTACCTGGCGTTTGGGTGGTAACCGATCACACCGCCCATTTGCGTACTGTCCAAATCGGTGGTCTCGGCAATAATCAAGTGCAGGTAACCGGCCTCCTTCCGGGTGAAATTATCATCACAGCCGGCGTACACAAACTCCGCGAAGGGCAGAAGGTGCGAGTATCGGCTGGTGACAGGCTGTGAAAACATTTAATTTAACAAGGTGGAGCCTCAACCACAAACAACTAATCTACTACTTCATTACCGTCATTTTCCTGGGCGGAATTATTTCCTATCAGAATCTCGGCCGAATGGAAGACCCTGACTTTACTATCCGCCAAATGATCGTATCGGTAAATTGGCCTGGCGCGACCGCCCGCCAGGTAGAAGAACAGGTAACCGATAAAATCGAAAAAAAATTACAGGATACGCCGGGACTGGATTATCTGAAAAGCTATTCTGTTCCCGGACAATCCGTAATTTACCTGTCCTTGAAAGAAGACGTTGTTGTTGCCGACAAGGTGCATCCAACCTGGGTGGAAGTACGCAATATGGTCAATGACATCAAAGCCACCTTACCGCAAGGTGTTGATGGTCCTTATTTCAATGACCGGTTTGACGATGTATTTGGCTGCATTTACGCCTTGACCGGTGATGGCTACAGCTATGAAGATTTGCGGGAACAGGCGGAAACTATCCGTCGCCTGCTGCTGGCTGTGCCCAGCGTTAAGAAAGTCGATTTGGTTGGCGTACAGGCGGAGAAAATTTATATTGAAATCGAATCCGCCAAACTGGCGCAGCTGGGTCTTGCTCCATCAGACATTACCGCTGCCGTACAGGCACAAAATGCCATGACGGCGTCCGGCATGATCGAAACAGCGTCAGATAATATCTATTTGCGCGTATCCGGCATGTTTGAAAATATCAATGACCTGAAAAATCTCTCGATACGCTCTGGTGGCCGTACCTTCCACCTTGGTGATATCGCCAAAATTGAACGCAGTTATATTGACCCACCGGAGCCGAAAATGGTTTATAACGGTCAGCCAGCAGTCGGACTGGCGCTAGCGATGGAGAAAGGCGGCAATATTCTTGCCTTGGGCAAATCTCTGGAACAAACGGTGGCCCAGATCAAGCAGGAACTACCCCTCGGGTTGGAGCTCCATACAGTTACCAATCAGCCCACCGTGGTCAAAGAATCCATTAATGAATTCGTCAAAACGCTGGCAGAAGCGGTAGGCATTGTTCTCTTAGTCAGTTTTGCCAGTCTGGGCCTTCGCTCGGGTGTCATCGTGGCGCTCTGCATTCCGCTGGTAATTGCCGGTGTATTCATTACCATGCACATGCTGGGAATTGCCTTGCATAAAGTTTCCTTGGGAGCTCTTATCATTGCTTTGGGACTCTTAGTGGACGACGCCATTATTGCCATTGAAATGATGATCGTAAAACTTGAGCAGGGCTGGAGCCGTTTTGACGCCGCCTGCTACGCCTATACCGCTAC
>Ga0316604_10001846_pt1 | contig 17492 bp, 15 predicted proteins | sample OWC_soil_day20_C_FD_207650 | JGI IMG/M metagenome (GOLD analysis project Ga0316604, IMG submission 207650) | Wetland soil microbial communities from Old Woman Creek delta, Ohio, United States - OWC_soil_day20_CT | ecosystem: Environmental > Terrestrial > Soil > Wetlands | place: USA: Ohio... | reverse complement strand
GGGCATCGCAATGAGCAATGCAATCATCACCAGTTTTACAAATTCTACTGACAACACGGTGGCTATACTTTGTACTGAAGCTCCCAGTACCTTCCGGATACCGATTTCCTTGGTCCGTTTTTCTGCTGCAAGTACTGACAAGCCAAACAACCCGATACAGGAAACGAAGATGGTAAGGATGGCGCCAAACAGGATGATCGATTTCCACCTTGTTTCATACTCGTAGTTAAGTTGGTTTGTATCCTTCATAAACCAATAATTATAGGGACTGAATGGGTAGAAGGTGTTATACTTTTTCTCGATAAATGCCAGGCCTCGTGCTCTGGTATTGGGTTTGAGCTTTATATTAAATGTACCATATGGATTCGCATTGTCCATGGTGAACAGCTGTGCCCCAATTGCTCTGGTAAGCCCTCCATAGTGATAATCTTTTACTACCCCAATCACCTGGTAGGTCTTGTTATCTTTGAAAGTAAAAATAACGGTTTGGCCGATTGGATTTGTCCACCCTGCATTTTTTACAAATGTTTCATTAACGATAACGGAATGTGCAGAGTCACCCGGAAAGCGGGTAGAAAAATTCCGACCCATCACCAATGGAATTTTTAAAGTTGAAAGATATGATTCGTCTATCGTCTCCCATTGAAAGTTAACTGTAGACTCATCCGCCAGTTTCACATTGGTGCCCCAGCTACCGCTGTTCTTAGGAGCAACGGAGATAATATCCGGTGACTTCAGCAATTCCATTTTGAATGTAGCCGCTTCTTCGTGGGTCATGTTTTGTTTATCGACCAACACAAGATTGGTGTCATCATATCCCAGGTCCGCCTTTGTGAGGTAATTGAACTGGGAATACATGGTAATGGTGGCGATAATCAGGAAGGATGCCAGAGTAAACTGCAATACCACTAGTGATTTTTGCAGCCAACCTTTCCCCTTCAGGGTAAACCTGCTATACAATGTATCAATGGGGCTATATCCTGATAATACCAGTGCGGGGTAAAAGCCCGCCAGCAAGCCTGTAAGCAGAAATAAACCAATGTACCCCAGTATTAAGCGCGCATCAAGCAGATAAGACATGGCCAGCTTCTTATTGGACAATTCATTGAAGACAGGCAGGACCAACTGAGCCACGGCAATGGCAAGTAAAAAGGCTATGCCACATAAAATAAAGGATTCACCGAGGAACTGTATGATGAGTTGACGACGATCACTACCAATGGCTTTACGGATCCCAATCTCTTTTGCCCTTCTTACTGAGCGTGCTATTGTAAGGTTCACAAAGTTGATACTGGCAATGAGCAGCACGAAGCCGGCAAGACCAGAAAGTATATAGGCATAAATAGGATCGCTGGCATTCTCCAGTCCATTGCTGGCGCCAAAATCCTTACTCATGTGAATGTCAGTCATGGGTTGCAGAAGGTACGTGCCTAAATTATCATCTCTGAAGTCACCAAATTTAGCGGTCATATTCGCAAAGCTGGCAGCAGCGTCTTTTTCATAGAACCGCTTCATCTGTGCGGTAACAGTCTGCGGATCCGCATGCTCGTCCAGTACGATAAAGGTATTGAGGTAGTAGGAAAACCAGTTGTCATTATCCTTGACAGCGGCGGCGTCATCTTTGGTCGGGACGAGTATTTTATATTGGATGGAGGAGTTCTGTGGACAGTTTTCGGTGACAGCAGTCACCTGGTAAGGCACAAAGGTATTTTTTTCACTGACCATCATAACTTTGCCGACAGCGTCGACAGTGCCAAATTGTTTCTTTGCTTCATCCTTTGTGAGTACGATGGAATGAGGGGATAGTAAACAGGTACTGGCATCGCCGTCTATCACCTTAAAGGTGAAGGTGGAAAAGAAATTTGGATCCACAAAAAGTACCGCCTTACCTTCCAGCGAAGTGGCGGTCTTAAAGTCCATACCACCACCCTGTACGCGGGTAAACGATTTGATGCCGGGAATATGCTCAGCGAATTTTGGACCTTGCAATACGCTGGTAAAACTGTTGTTTTGTTCTGCCCCCTTACTGGTGAATTTGTAGACCAGCCTGTATATATGCGAACTGTTCTGATGAAAGCGGTCAAAGCTGACTTCATCCTTTACATACAATAATATCAACATGGCGCAGGTAAGGCCAATGGTTAAACCCACTATATTGATGAGCGAATAAATTTTATTTTGCGCCAGATTGCGGATAGCGATTTTGAAATAGTTCCCGAGCATACGTGGTTTTGAATACTAAGGCACATCAATGCGTATGCCAAAATACAAATGTATGATTGCTAGTAAATTAAGGATGCCGAACTTCGAAAAAACTGTCCGGATAAGGACAGCCGTTGTGCGGGAGCGGGCAATTAAATTTATACATTTGATATATGGAAGATTACGTAATCATTGTCAATCGCATCGAAGACCTGCAGTTAACAAAAGATATCACGGAGTTGGAACTGATCTTTGACAGGGCAAAGCGCACCATTGTTGGTGGGCAGGATGTGATCCTTGTAAGACAAAACAGGAATGGTCAGCAGGAAAAGTTTCAGACTATTACTAACCAACAGGATTTTGAGGAATACAGGAAGCAGGTATTTAAATGGCTTTGATTCTTTTGTCGGGGATCTGCTACTTTGGGAGGTAAGCTAACGCTGAATGTTTCAGTTGAGGTCGGGTTCATCATACCTCAGGTATACAAAATTATCTGGCATAATTATACGGGTGGTATATTAAACGATTATTATGGTAGAGAAAATAACAGTTGATGGTAAAGATGTATGGTTAGATATAGAAACGCAGGAGGGGGAGCCCAATGTGATCCCTACAGAGTACTTCATCGTCTCTTATACTACAAAAGAGCATGAACCGGGTAGGATATTCAATGGAGAAGATGGTGCTCCTAAACGATTTACTTCACCTGTGGAAGCTGTGGAATATGCTGTAGAAAAATTGCCTGTTATTTTAGGCTAGTCATGTCCTTAATCACCCTATCCCTGTGATTTTTCCCCCATTCTGCCATATCATCCAAAATGGGTTTTAAAGATTTGCCATATTCAGTCAGTGCATATTCCACTGTGAGGGGTTTTGTCGCCATCTCCGTACGGCTGACGAGCCCGTTTATTTCCAGTTCCTGCAATTCTTTGGACAGCATTTTCGGGCCGATCCCATCTACCAGGCGTTGCAATTCCAGGTAGCGACGTTTGCCTGATCCCAGTATCCCCATGATCAGCATTTTCCATTTACCGCTCAGAATATCCTGTGTATCCTGAATGGCTTTAAAATGCCGTTTGCATTCATCTGATATGTGGCCGTTGGCAGCAGTGTTTCCCATAATGCAAATATAGTTGACTTCCTGCAAGGGAAGTACTTCCCTTGCAGGAAGTGACTAAGTTTTAGGCGTAAGGCCCGGTAATTTTGCAATCAAATAGGAATGTATGATTACAAATGTTGTATTGATTGAAGAAACAGATAAATTAAAATATCAGACTGTTGAATTAACGCCTCCCGGTCCACAGGAAGTATTGATCCGCCAAAAAGCCATCGGGGTGAATTATGTAGATGTATTTTTCAGGAATGGTACCTTCCCTGTCGATGCCTTTCCTGCGCCCATTGGACTGGAAGCTGCCGGTATTGTTGAGCAGGTGGGCGATGCAGTGAAGCACTTCGTACCAGGAGACCGGGTGGCTTATTATGGCACAGCTGGTACTTATGCGGAACACAAGGTACTGCGTGAAAATGAGCTCTATCACCTGCCTGATGATATAACTTTTGAACAGGCCGCTTCGGTAATGGTAAAGGGATTGACTGCACATATGTTGCTAAAAGCCAGTCATGTAGTGAAAGCCGGGGAAGTCTTATTGGTACATGCCATGATGGGAGGAGTAGGTTCCTTATTGAGTGCATGGGGGCGGTCAATAGGCGCTACTGTAATTGGTACCGTAGGTAGTGCGGCAAAGAAGGAACTCGCATTAAAGCTGGGCTTTCAAAAAGTAATTAATTTGCAAAATGAGCAGTTAACAGAAAAGGTGGATGTAGTATACGATGGCACAGGCAAAACTACTTTTCAGCAATCATTGGAGTTGATAAAACCCGGTGGCACTGCTGTATTATATGGTTGGCCTTCCGGCATGCCAGATATAGATACGCAATGGATGGAAGATAGAAATATCCATTTTGTAACGGCTGTCCTGAATCATTATCCTGCCTACCAGGATAAAAGTGGGAAAACGATGGAAGAGATCTTTGACCTGATCCGCAAGGGAGTATTTGAGATCAGTATGCCGGCTGTATATTCTTTAGCTGATGCCGCAAAAGCACATGCAGACCTGGAATCCAGAAAAACGACAGGTAGTATTATTTTACAACCATAAAAAATAAGTTATCTCATCTCAAAGCCATTTTTGAAAATGGAAAAATGGCTTTGAGATGAAATGTAGTGCTGACCAATCTGGCTGATGATGGCAATGAAATCCACGCTTGTGTCAAACATGTCTCCGGCAGCTTCCATCGTTTCCATGATTTGCTGTAGCCTAATTTCACTTATTGTAGGCTAAAAGAAAAGTTGCTACATTTAAAGAAAAAAAACATGATCAGGCATGCTGCCCTCACTGACCTACCAGCTATTAGAGACATCTGGAACTACTATATCCTGAATACCACTTATAATTATGACTTCGAGCCTAAAACAATGGAGTTTATGGAGAGCTGGTTTCATAATAAGGCGGAATTGGGATTGCCCATTTTTGTAGTAGAAGTAGATGGGCAGCTAGTAGGATATGGTGCTTATAGCCAGTTCCGGGAGCGGAATGCGTATGCTCATTCTGCGGAGCATGGTCTTTATTTTAAGAAAGATTTTCATGGGAAAGGTATGGGCCGGCAATTGCTGGAACGGCTCTTGTCAGACGGGAAGGGGCGGGGCTTTCACACGTTTATTGCGGTGATTGATTCTTCCAATGAAGGCAGTATTATCTTCCATGAGAAAATGGGGTTTGAAAACATTGGTAAAATAAAAGAAGTGGGCCGTAAAAACGGCCAGTGGTTAAACCTGGTTTTATTACAAAAGATCCTTTCTTAAGGTTGAACTATAGAGATTGCTTCTAATGTAAATGCACTACTTTAAGCGACAGGGAAAATTATCTCCCAGTGAAATGTGTGATCAAAAACCCGATATACTACAGCCACTATTCCGTCTGACAGGGATTAAACACGGTGTATGAACTAATTATTTTTACTGTACCTTTGCCGCCCAATCAGTAAACCATACCTAATGTTTCCAAAACTAGCATTACCTATGGCCGCCAGCATGCTATATGCTATGACGCTGCCGGCGCAGGATAAAATAAATGAATTAGACGCAGTTACAGTCACCGCCACAGTGAATCCGGTAGTGAGTTCTAAAACAGGTCGTAACTTATACGTAATAAAAGGAGAAGACATTGCTAAAATGCCTGTCCACTCAATAGATGAAGTACTCCGCTACCTGCCAGGTGTGGAAGTACAAGCCAAAGGCCCGATGGGGGCTGCCAGCGATATCGTGATCCGTGGTGGTACCTTCCAGCAGGTACTAGTGATCCTCGATGGTGTTCGTGTCAACGATCCGAATACCGGGCATTTCAGCAGTTACATTCCTGTCAACCCTGCCGAAATTGATCATATCGAAGTACTAAAAGGCGCTTCCTCCGCGATCTATGGTTCCGATGCAGTAGGTGGCGTGATCCACATCATCACCAAAACCTTTGCACACAACCAGCACAGCGCACCTGCCAGAAAGATCACAGCAGGTGCTACAGGTGGAGCATACGGACTGTTTAATGCAAACGCCAATGCTTATTATAGTACTGAAAAACTGGCCGTTGACATCGGCGGACAAACCAATAATGCAGATGGTCAGCCGCAGCGTGGTATTGATGGATATTTCCACCTGTACACTATTTCCGGATCCGCCAGTTATAAACTGAGTGATAACTGGAAACTCTCTTACCGTCTGAGCTATGACGATAGAAAGTTTGCCGCGCAGAACTTCTACACTACCTACGTTTCCGATACCGCCAACGAAAAACTTTCTACCTGGTGGCAGCAACTGAACCTCTCATATCGCAAGAATAATAATGCTTTTAGTCTGTTGGCAGGCTATAAGAATATGAACGATCACTACGTATATAATTCCGTTTCTGTTGCCAATGACAATCGCAGTAAGCTGTTGCAGTCCCTCGCTACTTACGGGCATAAGTTCAACGACGATATCAGTTTTGTAGCAGGTGGTCAGTTCCAGCAAAAGAGCATTGTCTCCAACGACAGAGGCAATCACATCGTGAACCAGGCAGCAGGTTTTGCTTCCATGACAGCGACAGTATCTGATGTACTCACACTGAGCCCGGCATTGCGACTGGACTGGGATGAGCGGAGTGGTTATGAACTGGTACCTCAGCTGAATGCCAGCTACAGAACAGGTCAGTTCCAGATCCGTGGTAGCGCGGGTAAAACTATCCGTAACGCTGATTTCACAGAACGATACAACAACAATAACAAAGCACTGGTTACAAGTGGAAAGATCGGCAACCCCGATCTGAAAGCAGAAAGCTCCTTCAGCTATGAAGCTGGTGCGGATTATTTTGGAAAATATCTCCGTGTTTCTTCTACCTTATTCCAGCGTAGGTACAATGACCTGATCGACTGGACCACTACGGCTTACGATAACATGCCTTACAAACATAACCTGTCACCTACAGGTGTATATTCACTGGCTACCAATATTTCAAAGATGGTGACCAGCGGTGTGGAAACTGATATCCAGTTTACCAGGACTTACCAGGAGAAGCATACCGTAAGTGCTACAGCCGGTGCCACCTGGTTGTATTCTGATATCCAGGAAGGTCAGCAGTCTTTTTATATCTCTTCACATGCACGTTTCCTGCTGAATGGTATGTTGTCATACCGTAACCAGTTATTTGGAGTGAGTGTAAATGGTTTGTACAAGGTAAGAGATCCTCAGGCAGCCAGCGGTATTGCTGGTATGGTCACAAAGGAATACTTTGTAGCGAGTATTAAAGCAGATATATTCGTGATCAAAAATAAACTTAGCCTGAACGTAGAAGCGGACAATGTATTTAATAAAACATACGCGGACCTTACAGGTGCTCAGATGCCCGGACGATGGCTGATGGGTGGGTTTAGAATAACCTTATAATGAATGAGGCGGTATTATAAATTTATGAAACCCCTGAGAGTCCCATAAATTTGAATCTATTCGTTATCCAAATTGAAAGAGTGTGTATCTAACTTTTGATACACACTCTTTTTTTGTATAATAATCTTAAAATTGATAACCCGGCTACGATGCATAACATCCATAATGGCCGGCTATTCAACTCCCCTGAATCATGTGGCATGAAGATGGAAATAAGTGGTAAGCCAATTCCACCACCCACAAAATAAGCTGTATTAATCAGGCTGGCAGCAATCCCCAAATGTTCAGGAGGTACATGCTCCATGGCGATCATTGTATACCCGGTATAGCAAAGCGTCATGCCTATCCCTGCAATAAAGGCGCCACCTGCCAGCAGGAAAACTAAATTATGAATCTGTACAGCAATGACCAACGAAAACGCGCCAATGAGCATTGCAACCGCACCCCCCATGGCTATCTTTTTAGGAGAAAATTTCAATGATAAACCAGGTAGTCCAAACCTTCCTAACAATATAGATATGATATTGAAGGGCACCATGAGAAACCCTGCCTCCGCAGGGGTAAAATGAAAGTTTTGTTGTACGAGAAAACTCATCAGGAATAAATATCCCGTGAACAAGGCGCCTAGTAAAAAAAACAATAAAGTACCTTTCCGTAAAGAAGAAAGTATTAATACCTTCAGATCTAATAATGGCACTGGCTGGGTTTTAAGCCTGCTATATAAATAATAACCGGCTACTATTAAAACAACCAGAGCAATCAACATATAACTACCTTCAGTAATTTTCGACAAACAAATCATGCCCAATACCAGCGCAATCGCAGCCGGAATATCCGGCAACCTGCTATCACTCTTTGTATCCTTTTCCAGATAGATATACGCAATCACAAGAATTGCCAACAGTATAGGCACATTCATCAAAAACACCCATGACCATCCCCAGTAATTGGCGATAATCCCACCTACAGACACGCCACCTGCTGCCCCTGTGGCCGCAAAAGAACCAAAGATCCCCATCGCCTTACCCCGTTCATGCGGCTCTTTAAAATAGTAATTGACGATAGAAAAAGCGGACGGCATTAATAACGCTGCCCCTAATCCCTGTAAAGCCCTGAAAAGGACCAGGGTATTGAGCGAATGTGACAATCCCGCACCCAGTGAGGTAATCAGGAAGATGCCACATCCTGACATAAAAATTGTCTTTCTACCAAGGTAGTCAGACAATTTACCACCAAGAATTAAAAAGCTCCCATAGATCAGGATATAGATACTTTGTATTTTATACCCGGAATCATTGCTCAATCCGAGGTCAGCTTCAATTTGTGGCAATGCCAGGTTTACGATGGCAATGTCGAGGGCTTCTACAAAAATGCCCATAGAGGCAATCGCTAAGACAAGGTTTTTATTCAGTAACCGCATTTTGTTCCGGCAGTAGTTTGGCGAGTGTATCAGTGATCGTGGAGAACTCATAGAAGTTCGGATGGTTAATTGAAAAGTCAATGCGTTCATGTTCCCACGTGGTATGAAAAGGAATATGGCCGCCAAAACCACCCAGTGAAAGTACAGGCAGTACGTCTGACTTCAGGGAATTGCCCAGCATCATAAATTCTGCTGGCTGTATATCCAGTCGTTTGATGAGCTTTGCATAATCATTCTCCTGTTTATCGCTCATGATTTCAATATGATGAAAGTAATGTTCGATACCGGAGAGACGCAGTTTCCGCTCCTGGTCCAGCAGATCCCCTTTGGTGGCTACTACCAGCCGGTAATGTGGCTGTAGTGCCTGCAATACCGTTTCAACTCCTTCCAGCATAATCACCGGCTTACTAAGCATATCCCGGCCTATCTGAATGACTTTGCCAAGGTAGGCGGCGGGAATATTGTTTTCTGTGACTCTTAGGACCGTTTCCAGCATCGATAAGACAAAAGCCTTTACTCCATATCCATAAAGGGACATGTTGTCCATTTCGGTCTTAAAAAGCTCTTTAATGCTTACATGTCTTGGCAGGAAGTCTTCCAGCATGATGGTAAACTGATCTTCCGCCTCCCGGAAGTAGGTTTCATTTACCCATAAAGTGTCGTCTGCATCAAATGCGATGACTTTAATATTGTTATGCATGATTTCTTTAATTAGAATCGAATGGCAAAATTATTATCTATTTTTGTGCGAAACCAGGACATTTGTCCCAACTAAATAAAAATGCTTAGAACAAATACATATTTCTTGTCATTTGCAGAAAGTTCGCCTGAGCAGCATATAAAATGTTTTAACGCAGGGGAGCGGTTGATGGTTCAGGACAAAAATGCCCGGGAGATTTTAATTTTGAAGAGTGGTGTGACCAAATGTTATCGGTCAGAGGAAAATGGCAAGGAATTGATATTTGAATTTTTGGGGAAAGGGGAGATCCTGGGGGATCTGGAAACGATTCTACATTCTGTTTGCCTCTGTAGTGTGGAGGCGATCACTCCTGTAGAAGCTTACTCTTTTTCCCTGGAGCAGTTTGATGCCATCATAGACAATGACAAGACATTTCACAGGAAATTGCTGGAGGAACTGGCGCTTCGTATTTATCAGACAGCTACACGTGCTTCTTACCAGCAGAATTATCCGGTTGAATATTCATTAGTCAGGTTCTTATTGATCCACAAAGAACAAAACCTTTCATTCAGCAAACAGGATATTGCCGATTACCTGGCGATAACGGTACGTAGTCTGAACAGAACAGTCAAACAGTTGCGCGAAGGGGCGGTGAATACAGATATTTCTGATGTTGAACTTAGGCAATTGTTGATTGGATTGTAAACAGCCGTTCTATTTTTCCTAATACCTGGTGTAAACATTATATTTTCTTTTTCACCCAATCTTTGGTAGCAGTTGTGAGCACAGGTATCATATCCTTATTCTTCCCCGCTTTGAAAGAGTGATCCGCGCCTTCCAGTTTTATAAGGGTGGCTTTCTTTAAGGACCTGCATACTTTTTCAATCAGGTCCCAGGTAGCCAGGGTATCTTTAGTTCCCTGTAGGAACAGCATAGGTATTTTTACTTCTTTTAAATGTTCCGCCCTGTCTATAGATGGTTTGCCTGCGGCATGCAGGGGAAACCCGTAGAAGATCAGGCCTTTCACATCCTTTCTGTGGTTCACCGAAAGATATTGGGATGACATACGGCCGCCAAATGATTTACCTGCTACAAATAGAGGAATGGCTGGGTACAATTCCCTCGCTTTATCGATAGCGGCGGCTATCGCTTGTTGTGCGACGGCAGGGGAGTCAGGGCGTTTCTTTTTTTGTTCTGTAAAAGGGAAATTGAACCGGAGGGTACCAATGCCTGCATCTGCGAGCGAAGTAGCCAGTGCTTCCATAAAAGAATGGTGCATGTCGGCACCGGCGCCATGTGCTAATGTCAGGATACATATAGGCTTTTCCGGGAGGGTGCAGATAGCAGAAACGGCTCCGGGTGCCGCAGATATAGTCAGTGATAATTGTTTTATTTCCAGCATGCAACAAAGATAATGATATCCCACCTTATGGATTTCACCCAATATTATATAACAGCCATCTTACTGGACAAACCATTTTCGAGCCTGTTACTTCCAAAGGAATATGCAAAGATGATCCAATACGTGGATTGTATGGTGGATACGTGTAGTGTTGTCATGGTGGCTCAAAAGTATGGTGAAGAAGACAATAACCAGGCATTTAAAAGTATCAAAGAATATGTGCGTAAGCAGAAGCATAATGGGACCAGTGAGTTTTACTATATGGATAGTGTAGATCAGCAATTCATTCATGATGAATATGCTACGAACAGGCAGGTCAGGAAATGGATGGATGATGCGGTGAAAAATGCATTGGATAGTGGCAATGGAGGATGCGAGCTGGAAGAAGTGGCCAGGAATATTTATTCAATGGATACGGTTTTGCTGTTGATGCGTTCCCGTATAGTGGTGGGACAATGTAGTCAGGACAGAGCACCCATTGAGCATGCACGGAATATTGCAGTTATGGCCTCTCAGGCACACCAATGGCCTGTCTTTATCAGGGCACACCTGGATATAATGAATGATCGTTTTTACCGGAATACAGATGGTAGTTACGCACAGGCAGGGCGTGGCACCTATCTTCGTGAGTTGGAAGTGCTGGATATTCCTACTCAACAGTTATTGCTGGGATCTATCTTTAGAGGGACTGATATTCCAAATAAGCATTATTATGGTAATTTAGGTCGCATTGGCCGTGCATTTACAGAATCTGCAAAGGCGGGTGAATTTGAAAAGCAGGTGAAGAAAATGATAAAGGATAAAAACCTGGATCCTTTTAACCAGTGTTTGTTTAGTATGGTGTATTATAGCTACTGCAACTGGCAATCTAATGCTGCTGATATGGTAGCGAAATTAACAGATTTTAAAAAAGATGTGACTGCTTGTCCTGCGTATATTAGAGCTGTGTTTAGGTCAGAGGAGTAATGATAGGATGAATAAGTTGACTGTCAGACGAGTAATGATAGGATGAATAAGATGATTGTCAGACGAGCAATGATGGCATGGATAAAATGTCGAAGACTGTCTGACCCGGTAGTATCCTGTACACAGGTATCTGGATGTTGTACTTTTTACATAATTCCCGTACACTTTCATCAATTTGTTCATTCGAATATCTGGATGAAAAATGCCCCAGGATCAGGGCTTCAATCTGAATCTCTGCGACATTTCTGAGTACATCTTCCAATTTACTATGTTTATTACGATGCGATTGAATTTCAACCTCATCCCCTAAAAAAGTAGCTTCGTGGATCAGTATTTTCGCGTGGTTCCAATAGCTAAAGTTTTCAGCCGGGGTATCTCCGCTGTAAGCCAGCAGGATGGTCTCTACGATATGGTGTGTCGCTTCTTTACCTAGGGTATCAATAGCCTTTTTGATGTCAAGAGGAGGGAGCGACACATATTCCTGCTTCAATTTGTATTTTACCTGTACGACTTTGAAGCCAAAGCTTTTGAATACATTTTCTGCCGCAGGCACGTGGTTATTTCTCAATGCTTCCACATAGATGTCTTTTTTAATCCAAACCCTTTCCATGTCCACAATAGGGTGCCATACTTTGCCCTTTACATGGGGGTCAAATTTCATGGAGAAATCACGGAGTGCGGGAAATGAACTACTATCCCTTGGGTAATGTATAATGGGAAAGCCATCTCTGGCATTGAGCTGATTGAGCTGTAGCAAACCTGTGAGGTGGTCTCTGTCGGGATGTGAGATAAAAACGTTCTCAATTTTCCTGCTCTTTTGTAAGAGGGCCGACATTAACCCATCCCCACAGTCGAAGAGCAGCCCTAATTCTTCAATGAAATACCATGTTGAAAATAATGCAGTCGAATATCCGGAAATTGTCAGGTTCATAATGTATAAAAATAGGATATTAGTAACATTAAAGCAAAGATCCGATATGACATATTTCGAGCAAATCAGGCATTTATATGGTATTGCAACGCAGGAGGGATTTGGTTTTGAAGCCACAGAACTAGTGCAGCCGTTGCCATTGATATTAAAAGGATATTATCTCACCTTAGGGAAGCATGCCGCTGTCAACTATTCTCATAATAGATTGTTGAAGCCCGATCAGATTGTTTTTTCACAGGATGAGTACCTGATCTTTTATGAAGAGAATCAGGGAGTGGTATTTTGGGGGATAAAGAAATCAGACCTCGCATTGCCTAACCCTCCTGTATATGGGAATTATTCTGGTGATGAAATGAATCCTGACTGGCACCAGGAATGTGCTACTACAGATGGATTTTTATTATTGATGGCAGTGTATAACGGTGTATTGGGTGGGCTTGAATTCAATGCTAATTCATTTGAGGCGGTGCCGCTGGAAACTGTGGTTTATGTGCAGGAGAATTATGTGGAATTGAAGGAAATCTCTCATGCTACTCAACGGGTGTTTACAATCGATTATGAAGAAATGGTGAGTTTGTCTTTTGATAAGGAAGGGAATTGTACGGGGACTTTTATTGGTACAAATGATGGGGAGCGGTTTGATAAAATGCTTGACCAGTTAGATATTGAGTGGAGTTATATTTCTTTGGAGGATGAGGAAATATGATTTCCCATCAGGCGTAGTCCCAATGATATATTCCCAATTCGAACATACAGGTACTCCGACTATTACCCGTAGGTATCCCGTAGATAACCCGCCTCTTTATAGATACGGGTTATCTACGGCTTATAGGCGGGATATAGGCGGCTTATAGGCGGGTTATCTCCCTGAATGTACTATGGATGTGCTATAGAGGAATAGGTTTAGAATTCTCCCTAAATATTTTTTCATCATAGGGATTTATGGATGATAAAAATATCTATTTTATATTGTATTGTTATGAAAAATTACACCATTTGTTTGCTCCTGTTGTTCCATGTGTATACAGGAGTGGCCCAGAAATCAGGTGATTTCATTGAACAGACTTCCTATAACGACGATAAAAGAGGCACACCCAGGACCCTGCAATACCACCCGGAAGGCCACGATTTTGTATGTATAAACGGTAAAAACAGGTATACCCGGGCTTTGTACGGAGGGCCGACGGCCTTCAGGCTGGAAACCAGTGACCGCCCCGTTTTTGCAGCATATATAGAAAAGAACAGCCAGCATATCGGTTTTTGGATAGATATACCCGGCAAGCCCTCCAAATGGCTTGATTCTACCTCTTTTTGCGAAGCCCGTTACAATGCAGGCAAAAGAACTTACTTCCTGAAAGATAAATCATGGGGGAAAGGGGAGTTACGTATCAGCGTATTAGCTTTATATGATAAAGAAGGTGCTATCTGGAAAATTGATTACAATAATATGCCGGCAGGAAGTAAAATTTCAGCAGCCATCACGAAAATACGCGCACAAAAGTTGTCCCGTTCAGGTGATATGGGGGCAGATCCTCCCGGTGTATTCGAAGCTGCTGACAACCCTGTATATACCAGTACCTGTCAGTTGAAAACCAGTGGTTATATCCTTTTAAATGGCCTGCAATTAACAACTACCAATGCCAATGATATTTACGATACGACTGAAAATGGAAGACTACAACTGGCGGAACGTATTCAGATCGAAACCCCTGATCCATATATCAATCCTATTGGTGGTGCATTGGTCATGGCTGCTGATGGCATTTGGGATGGCAAAAGCTGGTTACACGGTGCTATCGGTTGGCGTATGCCACTTACCGGCTGGCGTGCAGCCTATGCAGGTGATTTTTTAGGCTGGCACGACCGGGCCCGTATCCATTTTGATGGCTATGCTGCCAGCCAGGTCTCCACTGTACCTAATACCATTCCTCACCCTGCACAGGATACTGGACTGGATCTGGCGCGTGCGGTGAAACAATGGGGAACCCCTATGTATAGCAATGGGTATATTGCCCGTAACCCAAATCGTCCGGATCAGATGCATCATTATGATATGAACCTGGTATACATGGATGAATTACTCTGGCACCTGCAATGGACGGGAGATCTGGCTTATGCTAAAAAGATCTGGCCTGTGATCATCAGGCATCTGGCCTGGGAAAAACGCAACTTTGATCCTGACAATGATGGTTTATATGATGCCTATGCCTGCATATGGGCAAGTGATGGTATGTATTATAATTCAGGTGCCGTTACCTATTCATCGGCTTATAATTACCGCGCCAATACACTGGCAGCCGCCATCGCTGTAAAGATAGGAGAGGACCCGCAGCCTTATCGTACAGAAGCAGGTAAAATACTTACAGCCATCAATACACGTTTGTGGCTAAAAGATAAAGGTTATTGGGCGGAGTACCAGGATTATATGGGGCTAAAACGCCTGCATGAAAGTGCAGGTGTATACACCATTTACCACACCATTGACAGCGATGTACCTGATGCGGTACAAGCCTTTCAGGCCACCCGGTATATTGATACCAAAATTCCGCATATTCCTGTAAAAGCAAAAGGGTTAAGAGATGAAGGATATGCCACTATCTCTACCAGCAACTGGATGCCTTATACCTGGAGTACGAACAATGTGGCTTTTGCAGAAGTAATGCATACAGCATTGGCATATTTTCTTGCCGGTAGAAATGAAGAAGGTTTCAGGCTATTTAAAAGCTCAGTATTGGATGGAATGTATTTGGGGGATAGTCCGGGCAACTTTGGCCAGATTTCATTTTATGATGCTGCCAGAGGTGAATGTTACCGGGATTTCGGTGATGCTATTGGGATTGCCTCCCGTTTGTTGATACAAGGGTTATTTGGCATTCGGCCGGATGCGTTGAATAACCGTGTTATCATCAGGCCGGGATTTCCTAAAGCATGGCCATTTGCTTCCTTAAAAACACCGGATGTAACCTTTCAGTACAAGCAGGAGGGGACTCATGATACTTATCATATTGATACGCATTTTCCAATACTTGAATTGCAGGTGCCCGCAAAAAAGGATCGTATAAAAAGCATACTGGTAAATGGCAGACCGGCCAAATGGCAACTATCTCAAGCTGTAGCCGGTTATCCGCTGATAGCTGTTACTACGCAAACCTACAGTGCTGATATCGTTATTGAATGGGGAGGTAGTGATATTATCATACCGTCGATAACCGGCGAACAGACTTTCAAAACCGTCACACAGGGTGATATGACGTGGCTGGCAGCAGTATCGGTAAAACCGGCACAACCCGCACCAGCAAAGCCTGAAATTTATACTGCATTTTCTCACGTCATCCCTGAATTATGCGAGCCACTAAATATAGATACACAATGGAATGCCTCCGTCACGGACATTTTCAAAAATGAATATCGTTCACCACGCTCTCCTTTTACCACGCTTGAAATTCCCCTGCATGGAATAGGAGAGTGGACACATCCTAAGATCACGGCTGATATTGAGGATGTAGCGTTAAGAAAAGACACGGTATTAAATACCAATATTGGCGTGCCTTTTCGCACATCAGGAAAAGCATCCAAAAAAGATATCGCATTTACCTCTCTATGGGACAACTACCCGGACAGCATTCTGATAAAATTAGATGGCCATGCAGAACATGCCTACCTGTTACTCGCCGGTAGCACAAATTCAATGCAAAGCCGTATTGCAAATGGCCGGGTGACCATTACTTACACTGATGGCACAAAACAGATACAGGACCTCCTTAACCCCGAAACCTGGTGCCCTATAGAACAGGATTATTTCACTGATAACTTTGCTTTTAAAATGCAACAACCCAAACCCTGGCGCCTGCATTTTAAAACAGGATATGTATCACAGGACCTTGGCTGTTATCTCAAAATCAAGGGTGTCTATGGCCGGGAAATCGAAGGAGGAGCCGGCATGCTCCTGGATATTTTATTAAACTCAAATAAGGAATTGAAAACCCTCACCTTACAGACCCTTTCCAACGATGTGGTGGTCGGTTTAATGGCTATCACCTTGCAGTGCATTAATAAAAAAACTAATTTAACGCCGCAATTTATTCAGTAAACGTATGAAGCATCCGAGCATGATCACCTTGTTCCTGTTACCCGGCATGTATTTAACTGCCTGTCATTCAGCGACAAAAGAAAAGAATTCCGATTCAGCAATAGCAATAAAAGCACCTTTTAAGACTTCGCATATAGCTGGCGATAAGTACGTGGTCCTAACTATCCTTGCAGGTTCCAACTGGTCAGCCATTGGACCTGAAATGGTAAAAACAGATGCCGGCTTTTATTGTTCTAATGCATCCGATGTGCAGGTGGACAAAATTCCTGCACAATATTGTTCACTGCTCAATTAGCTGCTCTGGGTACAGTGGTGCTAACGTAATCTTGAAATGAAGGGATTGAAACCCACGACTGGAAGATCCCTTTTCACGATTATCCATGCTGATAAAAATAGATAATATACTACCACAATAAACCCATTTTAAATACTAAAATAGCACTTCTCCTACCTCCTGAAAGTTATATTACAAAAAATATTACATACTAAAAAATCCTTATAAGTTATTGACTTATAAGGATTTTTGGTTTATCCTACATTTTGTTATGAATTTGTTAAAAACTTGTATCTCGCTGAATGCCAACTGGTAGTGTAGTTTACCAATTATAAAATAGTAAAATATATCAAAACTATTTTATATTTGCTCGTTCGTATATAATTATCATTTTGGCCTATGAAACACATTTACAAACACCGGCTCGCCATCTGCAGAACTAATAGGATGGACTTTCGCCCTCAAAATTATGAAAACGCTCATTGGGTTACAACAGCCTGAAACTGAAGTTATCTGATAGTTTTTTTTCAAAAAGTACGAAGATGAAAAAGAT
>Ga0316604_10001845_pt1 | contig 17493 bp, 13 predicted proteins | sample OWC_soil_day20_C_FD_207650 | JGI IMG/M metagenome (GOLD analysis project Ga0316604, IMG submission 207650) | Wetland soil microbial communities from Old Woman Creek delta, Ohio, United States - OWC_soil_day20_CT | ecosystem: Environmental > Terrestrial > Soil > Wetlands | place: USA: Ohio... | reverse complement strand
GGGAAGACGCGAATGCTCTCGCCCGGCCGGACACGGGAATTGTAGAGGCGCCACAGCTCCGGCCGCTGGTTCTTGGGGTCCCAGGCGTGGGTATCGGTGCGGAAGGAGAAGACACGCTCCTTGGCCCTGCTTTTCTCCTCGTCGCGGCGGGCACCGCCGAAGGCCGCATCGAAGCCATGGGCGGTCAGCGCCTGCTTCAGCGCCTCGGTCTTCATGACGTTGGTGTAGACCGACGAGCCGTGGCTGAACGGCGTGATGCCGGCGGCGACGCCATCAGCGTTGGTGTGGACGATGAGGTCGAGCTCTTCTTTCTTCACCGTCGCGTCGCGGAAGGCGATCATCTCGCGGAATTTCCAGGTGGTGTCGACGTGCAGCAGCGGAAACGGCAGCTTGCCCGGGTAAAAGGCCTTGAGCGCCAGGCGAAGCATCACCGAACTGTCCTTGCCGATCGAATAGAGCATCACGGGATTGCGGAATTCGGCGGCGACCTCGCGGATGATGTGAATGGATTCCGCTTCGAGACGCTTCAAATGGGTCAGACGATCCTGGGACACCTGAGCTCACCTCATGCGCGACGGGCGTCGCGGCTTCGTTCTGCCGGTCCCCTGACCGGAGAAGTTGTCGAAGCGGTACCAAGCCCCCCTTTGGCTCTCAAGAAAGCCGGCACTCCGGCACAGGGAGAAAAGAGAAAATCTTTCCGTCCACAGCGTTTTGTTCTTCCAAACCGCTAATATTGACCGATAGTCTTTATTATCTACTAGTTTTATATTCTAATTGAACCCAGCCAGAACCACCGGCGAATGTCCGATGTCAGGCTCGTTCGGGGGCCGCCGCCGTTGACCCGCGGACGATCAGTTGCACCGGCCAGACCTCGGCGATCGCGCCCGGCTTCTGCCCGGCCACCCGGGCCAGCGCCATCTCGGCGACGCGAGCGCCAGCGGCGCGGATCGACGAGCGCGTGGTCGTCAGTTGCGGGTGGAACTGTTCGGCAGGAAAGGCCGGCATCTCGTCGTCGTGAGCAACGATCGACAAGTCGCGCGGCACGTCGAGGCCGAGTTCGGCAGCCGCCCGGAGCACACCCAGCGCCACCAGGATGGAGCCGCACAGGATGGCCGTTGGTCGCGCCTCGCTCTCCAGCGCCTGACGGGCACAGCGATGGGCGTTTTCGGCGGTCATTGGCATGAAATGCTCGTCGAGCATGTCTTTCGGCAGGCCGGCGGCGGCGAAGGCGACCGCGGCGCCGCGCGAGCGGTCCTCGACGAAGGTGAAGTGGTCCTCGCCATTGATCAGGGTGATCCGGCGATGGCCAAGCTGGATCAGGAAACTGGTCGCCTGCTGAAAGGCGCCGAAATTGTCGATGTCGATATAGGAGACGCCCGCGGGCGCTGGCGGCCGGCCATGCACCACGAAGGGGAATTTCAGTTCGCTGAGCAAGGCAATGCGTGGATCGGTGAGCTGAGGCGCCGTCAGGATGATGACATCGACCGTGCCATCACGGGCCAGCCGGCTGAAGGTGGTGATCTCATCACGTGGCGTCGACGGGCTGATGAGAATGTCGAAGCCCTGCTTGGCGCTGGTCTCGGCAACACCGGCGAGGTATTCGACGAAAAGCGGATCCATCAATGCGTTTCGCTCGGCATTGAAGACGACGCCCAAAGCGTGGGCACGACCGGTTGCAAGGCGCCGGGCGGCCGGGCTCGGTCGGTATCCGAAACGTTGCGCAGCAGCCAGCACGATTTCACGGGTTTTTTCGCTGACTTCCGGATATCCGTTGAGCGCACGGCTGACGGTCGTCTGCGACAGATGCAGCTCCGCAGCCAATTCCTTAAGATTCATTCTCATTTTCCGTCATCATCGGAGCCGCCTCGTTCTTCCCCCATGGACCGGGAGCCGACGCCGATGAGCGGGCCTTACCATTTGCAGCGATATTGTTACACCCATTGCCCGCCCTGCTCAAAGGACCGGCACGGCCGGAAGGGCCTAGCCGTCACGCAAATGCTCCCTGCAAACGGTTACATTGACCAGTTGACAGGCGTTCGCCTTTCAAGGATGATCTCGACGTTCAAAGCGCTTTGGAGGTTCCTGCGCTTTGTACCCAGTTGCGGCATTCGGGAGAAGTGCCGCATTGAAGGGAGGACTTGATGCATCACTCAGCCCTGCGTGCCGGTCTTTTTGCCGGCGCGGTTTTCTGCGCATCCGCCACGATGGCCGCCGAGCTTGCGATCGTGTCCGGGGACTCCGGCAACGGATTGGCTTTCTTGCAGAGCCAGCTGAAAGAGTTCGAGGCCAAGACCGGCAACACGGTCAAGATCGTGCCGATGCCGCCCTCGACCAGCGACCAGTTCGGCCAGTATCGCCTGTGGCTCGCCGCCGGCAATGCCGATATCGACGTCTACATGACCGACGTCATCTGGGCGCCGCAGCTTTCCGATCAGTTCCTCGACCTAACGGACGCCGCCAAGGACGTCGTCAAGGATCATTTCCCCTCGATCATCGAGTCGCAAACGGCCAACGGCAAGCTGGTTGCCATTCCAGCCTTCACCGACGCGCCGGCCCTGTTCTACCGCAAGGACCTGCTCGAGAAATATGGCAAGCCGGTTCCCAAGACCTGGGACGAAATGGCCGCCACGGCCAAGGAAATCCAGGACAAGGAGCGCGAGGCCGGTGCCAAGGACGTATGGGGGCTCGTTTTCCAGGGCAATGCCTATGAAGGCCTGACCTGCAACGCCTTGGAATGGGTGAAGTCGTTCGGCGGCGGCCAGATCGTCGAAGCCAATGGCGACATTTCCATCAACAATGAGAAGGCGGCCAAAGCCCTCGACACGGTCAAGGGTTGGGTCGGCACCATCTCGCCGCCGGGCGTGCTCGCCTATCAGGAAGAAGAGGCGCGCGGCGTCTGGCAGACCGGCAACGCCGTGTTCATGCGCAACTGGCCGTACGCCTACGCACTCGGCAACGGCGATGACAGCGCAGTGAAAGGCAAGTTCGGCGTGTCGACGCTGCCGGCCGCGACGGCGGACGACAAGCCTGCCGCGACGCTCGGCGGCTGGAACTATGCGGTGTCCAAGTATTCCAAGAACCCGGAAGAGGCGATCAAGCTCGCCCTGTTCCTCGGTTCGACGGAAGTTCAGAAGAACCGCGCTATCAACCAGACCAACCTGCCGACCATCGTCTCCCTCTACGATGATGCCGACGTAGCCAAGGCCGCGCCGATCATCCCGCAGTGGAAAGATGTGTTCATGAACGCCGTGCCGCGGCCGTCGGCGCCGACCAAAGTCAAGTATAACGAAGTCTCTTCGCAGTTCTGGTCCGCTGTCCACGACACGCTGTCGGGCAACGGCACAGCCGCAGAGAACCTTGAGGTTCTCGAGGCCAAGTTGACCGAACTCAAGGGCTCCGGCTGGTAAGCCAAGCCCGGCTTCGCCGGCCATCCGCCGTCACGCCTTGACGTCGGACGGCCGGTCTTTCCGGAAGCGGTTTTTTGTTCCGCCTGCCCGTCTGGACGCGTCTCCGGGCTATTTATTGCGCCCTTTTTCCAGGCGGCTTCAGCTGGCGAGACGGCTGCCGGCGACCTCTCCGTCTGGGAGGGCGCGGGAGTGGCGCCGCCGCCGTGGACCGATGCCTTTCGCTCTCCATCGCAGGAATTGCCATGGCCCCCACACAATCGACGATCCAGATCGTGCCGACAGGACCCGGGCGACACCCCAAGCGGGTCAAGTCCGAACTGATGCGCCAGCGCCTCAGGGCGGCCGGCTGGTTCCTGGTGCCGATGCTGGTCGCGCTCGCCATCGTCGCCGGATGGCCGCTGCTCAGGACGATCTACTTTTCGTTCACCAACGCCTCGCTGACCAATCTTTACGGCGCTGAATGGGCCGGCTTCAAGAATTACCTCAACTGGACGGTGCTGAAGAGCGGCCGCGTCATCTGGTCCGGCCTGCTCGCCGATCCCGTCTGGTGGAACGCCGTCTGGAACACCATCCGCTTCGCGGTGCTGTCGGTGACGCTTGAGACGATCCTCGGCACCGTCGTGGCGCTTGTGCTCAACGCCGAGTTCAAGGGACGCGGCCTCGTGCGCGCCGCCATCCTCATTCCCTGGGCGATCCCGACCGTCGTCTCGGCCCGCATGTGGAGCTGGATGCTGAACGACCAATTCGGCATCATCAACGACCTGTTCATGATGCTCGGCCTGATCGACCACAAGATCGCCTGGACCGCCTCGGGCGACACGGCGATGATCGCCGTGCTGATCGTCGACGTCTGGAAGACGACGCCGTTCATGGCGCTCCTCATCCTGGCCGGTCTGCAGATGATCCCGCGCGACATCTACGAGGCGGCGGCCATCGACGGCGTCCATCCGATCAAGACCTTCTGGAGGGTGACGCTACCGCTGGTGCGGCCGGCACTGATGGTGGCGGTAATCTTCCGCCTGCTCGACGCCATGCGCATCTTCGACCTGATCTACGTGCTGACGCCCAACAGCTCGCAGACCAAGACAATCTCCGTGCTGGCGCGCGAAAATCTCATCGACTTCGACAAGTTCGCCTACGGCTCGGCGCAGTCGACCATGCTGTTCCTGATCATCGCGCTGATGACCATCCTCTACATCTGGCTCGGCAAGGTACGTTTCGACGGAGGAGACCGGTGATGCTCTGGACCTACACCAAAACCACCTCCTTCTATCTGCTCGTGGCGGTGATCGTCCTCGTCTCGGTCTTTCCGTTCTACTACGCGATCCTGACGAGCTTCAAATCCGGCACGGCGTTGTTCGAGATCACCTACCTGCCGACCCACTTCAGCCTCGACAACTATATCTCGGTGCTGACCACCGGCTCATTCGTCCGTAACTTCGGCAACTCGATCCTGGTGGCAACATCAGTGGTGGTGTTGGCGCTGTTCCTGGCGGTGACCGCCGCCTTCGCGCTGGCCCGCGTCAGCTTCCGCGGCCGTGGCCTGCTGCTGATGACCATCCTCGCGGTGTCGATGTTCCCGCAGATTGCCGTGCTGGCCGGTCTGTTCGAGCTGGTGCGCGCCTTCGGCCTGTTCAACACGCCCTTCGCACTGATCTTCTCCTATACGATCTTCACCCTGCCCTTCACGGTCTGGGTGCTCACCACCTTCATGCGAGACCTGCCGGTGGAGATCGAGGAGGCGGCGATCGTCGACGGCGCCAGCCCGTGGGTCATCATCACCAAGGTGTTCATGCCGCTGATGTGGCCGGCACTGGTCACGACGGGCCTTCTGGCCTTCATCGCCGCGTGGAATGAGTTCCTGTTCGCGCTGACCTTCACCTCCTCCAGCGAAACACGCACCGTGCCGGTCGCCATCGCTCTCCTGTCGGGGGCAAGCCAGTACGAGATTCCCTGGGGCCGTATCATGGCGGCCTCGGTGATCGTCACCGTGCCGCTCGTTGTTCTCGTGCTGATCTTCCAGCGCAAGATTGTGCAGGGGCTGACGGCCGGCGGCGTCAAGGGCTAAGAGAAGGCGCGGCCTCCCGAGACGATGCGAAGCGGCATGACACGCTTTGCGCCCACAGCGCCGCGCGACCATGATGGAACATGCCGACGCCCTCCCCGCCGGCATCGACGAGAGAGAAAGACCAAGTGACAATGACCACGCCTGACAAAGCCGCCGCCAGCACCAACCGAGCCGCCGATCCCGACTGGTGGCGCGGCGCGGTGATCTACCAGATCTATCCGCGTTCGTTCCAGGATTCCAACGGCGACGGCATCGGCGATCTCGCCGGCATCACGGCCCGTCTTGGCTACCTCGGCGATCTCGGCGTCGATGCCATCTGGCTATCGCCCTTCTTCAAGTCCCCGATGAAGGACTTTGGCTACGACGTCTCCGACTACTGCGACATCGACCCGATCTTCGGTACGCTTGACGACTTTCGAAAGATGGTCGCCGACGCGCACCGGCTCGGCATCAAGGTGATCATCGACCAGGTGCTCAGCCATACATCCGACCTGCACCCCTGGTTCTCGGAAAGCCGGCTCGACCAGATCAACCCCAAGGCAGACTGGTATGTCTGGGCGGATTCCAAGCCGGACGGCACGCCACCCAACAACTGGCTGTCGGTCTTCGGTGGCTCGGCGTGGGAATGGGATACCCGTCGTTGCCAGTACTATCTGCACAACTTCCTGGCCAGCCAGCCCGATCTCAACTTCCACTCCCCGGCGGTGCAGGACGCGTTGCTCGATGTCCTGAAGTTCTGGCTCGACCTCGGCGTTGACGGCTTCCGGCTCGACACGGTGAACTTCTATTTCCACGACAAGGACCTGCGCCCCAACCCGCCACAGACGCGAGCGGTCGATGCGATCGACGCGCCACGGGTCAATCCCTATCTCCGGCAGGACCATATCTACGACAAGAGCCAGCCGGAGAATCTCGACTTCCTGAGGCGGATGCGCAAGCTGCTCGACCAGTATCCCGGCTCCACCATGGTGGGTGAAATCGGTGACGGCGATCGGTCGCTGAAGACGATGATCGCCTACACGTCCGGTGGCGACAAGCTGCACATGAGCTACACTTTCGATCTCCTGGGCGGAGAACCGTCGCGCGCCTATATCGAGAAGACGCTCAAGACCTTCGAGGCTGGGGCCGGTGACGCCTGGCCGTGCTGGGCGTTGTCCAACCACGACGTTGTCCGCCACGCAACGCGCCACCTGCCCTTCGCCCAGAACCCGGCGCAGCAGGGCAAGCTGATGGCCACCCTTCACCTTAGCCTGCGCGGCTCGGTCTGCATCTACGAGGGCGATGAACTTGGCCTCACCGAGGCCGATCTCGCCTTCGAGGACCTGGTCGATCCTTACGGCATCCGCTTCTGGCCGGAGTTCAAGGGGCGCGACGGCTGTCGTACGCCGATGGTCTGGGAGGCCGAGGGGGTGAATGCCGGATTCTCAACCGCCAAGCCGTGGTTGCCGGTGCCGCCCGATCACCTTGCCAAGGCCGTCGACCGGCAGGTGGGCGACGCAGAAAGCCAGTACGAACTCTACAAAGCGATGATCGCCTGGCGCAAGGCGAGCCGGGCGATGACCAAGGGCTCGGTGCGCTTCCTTGCCACCGATGGTGACATCCTCGCCTTCATGCGCGAGAGCGATGACGAGACGGTGCTTTGCGTCTTCAACTTCGGGTCGATGGGCGGTGGATTCCCGATGCCGGATGGTCTTTCCGTGGTGGCAACTGCCAACATCGGCTTCGCCTCGATGATTGTGGAGGGCATGGTGACGCTGCCGGCCGAAAGCGCCTTCATCGCCAAGGTGAAATGATCAGAACGAAGGCCGGCCGCCCTTTCGGGGCGGCCGGCTCCAGGAACCGGGTTTGGGAGAACCCTTCGGAAATTGCGGGAGGAATTGCGCATGTCAGCCGGACTGAAGCTCAATCAAGTCAAGAAGGCCTATGGCGCCGTGCAGGTCCTGCATGGCATCGACCTCGACATCAAGTCCGGCGAGTTCGTCGTCTTCGTCGGTCCATCCGGCTGCGGCAAGTCGACGCTGCTGCGGTTGATCGCCGGTCTTGAGGACATCACCGAGGGCACGCTCGAGATTGGTGGCACCGTCGTCAACACGCTGCCGCCATCCAAGCGCGGCATCGCCATGGTCTTCCAGAGCTACGCGCTCTATCCGCACATGACCGTCTACGAGAATATGGCCTTCGGGCTGAAGCTTGCCAAAGCATCGCCGGACGAGCAGGACAAGCGGGTGCGGGAAGCGGCGGACATGCTGCAGATCACGCCCTATCTTGATCGCCTGCCCAAGCAGCTGTCCGGCGGCCAGCGACAGCGGGTCGCCATTGGTCGGGCGATCGTTCGCGATCCGAAAGTGTTCTTGTTCGACGAGCCGCTCTCCAACCTCGATGCGGCGCTGCGCGTCGCAACGCGCCTCGAGATTGCCAAGCTGCACGAACGCATGGCCGACACCACGATGGTTTACGTGACGCACGACCAGGTCGAAGCCATGACGCTCGCTGACCGCATCGTGGTGCTCAATTACGGCGTGGTGGAGCAGGTCGGTACGCCGATGGAACTCTACCACACGCCCGCCAATCTGTTTGTTGCCCGCTTCATCGGATCGCCGGCCATGAACATCGTGTCGGCCACCATCACCAGCTCCGGAGCGCCCGCAACGGTCCAACCGAAGACCGGCAATCCGGTCACCATTAACGCCGAAGTCGACGCCACCTATGTCGACGCCGAGGCGACATTCGGCGTACGGCCGGAGGATCTTGTGCCCACCAACGGGCCGGGCCTGTTCACCGGCACCGTGTCGATCGTCGAAAAGCTTGGCGAGGTGACCCTGGCCTATCTCGACACCGGCCTTCCCGATCCGATCACCGTCAAGATCGACGGCGACGTGGAGATCATCAAGGGAGCGACGATGACCGTGACGGCACCGGCCGATCGGCTGCATCTGTTCGACGAGACCGGCGCGGCCTTCCCGCGCATGCAGTTCTCCCACGCCGCGGAATAACCGGCACTCGGCCGACGATGGAGAATTTCCGGAGAAATCGAGACGACCGGAAATTCTCTATCGCCCAGCTTCCACGCAATTCCTGATGGGAAGCCGCGAAACACTTTGGTCGAGGTGCCCAGGAGACGGCCGCTTTCCTTTTCAGAGAATGCCGACCCTCTTCAAGAACCACCAGGCACCCCACACCGACAGCCCGCCCATCAGGAATGCCAACAGCGTGCCGAAATGCTCGCCGGCAAACGGCAGGCCGCCGGTGTTCATGCCGAAGAAGCCGGTCACCAGCGTCGGCGGCAGCAGGAAAGCCGTCATGATCGACAGTATGTAGAGGTGTCGGTTGGTTTCCGAGGAGATCTTGGAGTCGATTTCCTCGTGCAGGAGGCGTGCCCGGTCCTGCAGGCCTTGCATCTCCTGTGACGCCGAACCGAGCAGGTCGGCGAGCGTCTCGGCCATTTCGACGGTGCCGGTGGGCAGCGGATCGGTTTCGTCCCAGCGCTGATAGCGACGGAACAGGGCCACCGAGGCCCTGAGCTGCCGGTTGAGCCGAACGACGGTACGGCGGACCGGTCCCAGGCGGCGGCGCTCGTCGCGCGGTGCCGTCTCGAACACATAGTCCTCGATGCGGTCGAGCTCGTCGTTCATCTCGCCGATAAGGGCGTCCACCACTTTCTCAAATTCGATGACGACGGCGGCGAACACGTTCACGGTGCCGTGGATGGTCAGGCCGCGGTCGACGGCAAGCCGCACCGCCTCGACGCAGCGCAAGGGGTGCAGCCGGGCAGTGACGATCAGCCGCTCGGACGCGGCGAAGCGAAACCAGCCGATATCGTTGGTATCATGATCGAAGGCGCGCTCGATGTCGGTGAAGACGCCGTGCAACACGCCGTCGTCGGAGGTCAGCACGACGTGATTGTCGCGGTCGGTCAGCGTCGCCCGCGCCGCGTCGGGAAGATCGATGAAGCCTTCGAGGAACTTTGGCACCCGAGCGTCGCTGAGTGCCAGATGCAGCCAGACGAAGCCCTCATTGACGATCAGCTCCTCGCGCGACGTGGTCGGCGGCAAGGGCCGGCCGATACCGGTTGCGGCGTCGAAGCGGTAGGCCCAGACGAAACCGGGAATTTCGGTGTTGAGCAAGGGCCAGCACTCCGAAGAGGCGCGGCGGACCGCGTTTTTCCTGATACCACGTTGGAGTGACAGTCTTCTAGCCGAGAGCGTTCCGGATTGCTTTGTTTGAACATCCGCTTATCAAGTTGGATCAGCTTGACAAGCGGACGCTCTCGACAGCCAGGATTCTGGCGGCGCCGGCTCAGTCCGGCAAGGCAGCCGTGATGATGAACTCGACCTTGTATTCCGGTCCAGCCAGCTTGGCCTCACCGGTGGCACGGGCCGGAGCGTGACCCGGCGCCACCCAGGCTTCCCACACCTCGTTCATCGCCGCGAAGTCGGCCATATCGGCCAGCCAGACAATGGCCTGCAGCGCGCGCGTCTTGTCGGTGCCGGCGGCGGCGAGCAGGCGGTCGACCTCGGCCAGTGCCTCAGCCGACTGCGACTTGACGTCGCCCTTCGGCGAGCCGATCTGACCGGCGAGATAGACGGTCTTGTTGTGGACGACGGCGGCACTCATGCGCTTGCCGGGCTCGATGCGGGTGATCGCCATGACGGGACTCTCCGGTTCCTGCGGCGGGCGGCCCATCCGCCCGCGGGGCTGTCCGTTGCCTATCTTCTCAGCACATTGCCCGCAACGGGAAAAATGCGCCGACCTCGACGCTGGACGACGCCGTGCCCGGTTGTGCCGGACCGCAAGCCAAGCCAGCCTGAAACATCGGATCGGCAAACGAACGTTCCAGTTTATTGCTGCAAGCCTGCCAGGCTCTGGATCGATTAGGGCCACCCGATCCGTTCGCATGAGCGCTGCCACGGATAGCCCTCCACGATCACGGCTCCTACAAGCCGTTGTAATGATCCGTCTCCCCTCCCGGAGGGCGGCACACGCGGAAGTTTTGAATGTCCTTCTTCGGTCCCTATGGTCCGCTCGACGCCGGTGACATCGCGGCGATCAACACCGTCGCGCAGTTTCTGGCGCGCGACGACCTCGGCGGCCGGAACAAGGACGATGCGCCCACCTTCGATCTGGTGGTGCTGGCCGGAAACGCGCTGCTGTGGACGCTGGAAGGCGCAGTGAAAAAAGCCCGGGCGGCTGGTGTGCCGCTGCTGATCTCCGGTGGCATCGGCCATTCAACCGGGCTTCTGGCCGCCGCCGTCGACGCCCATCCGGTCTATCGCAAGGCCTTGGCCGGCCAAACCTCGGAAGCCCGCCTGCTCGGCGACATCGCGGCCATGTTCCTCGGCTTTGATCAATCGCAGCTGCTGCTCGAGGATGCCTCGACAAACTGCGGCGAAAACGGCCTTTTCAGTCGCCGCTTTCTCGATGCGCACGAGCTCGCACCGGCATCGCTGCTGCTCATTCAGGACCCCTTGATGCAGCGGCGGACCGATGCCTCGTTCCGACAAGCCTGGGCGGATGCGACGTGTCCAGCGATCGTCAACTGGCCGGTACAGGTGCCGCGTGTCGGCTACCGCGCCAACCGGATCGACTATCTCCAAAGCCCGAACAGCCGCAAGTGGACACCGGAGCGCTTCCTGTCCCTGCTGACCGGCGAGATCCAGCGTTTGACCGACGACGAGAATGGCTATGGGCCGGCTGGCAAAGGGTTTTTGCCGCACATCGACATCCCGGAGGACGTGCAGGCCGCCTCTCGCACGATCACGGACTCTGGTAAGTTCGCCAGCTCTGTATTGGGACGTCCGGCCGGCAGCTGAGCCGTGTTCTGGAGCCTCCAACCGCAGGCTTGCGGCGATTGTGGGTCTTTGCATTGTTGGTAGACTAAAGATTCGCCATAGGTATCTTTACGCATAACTCCCGTATACGTAGCATTACACCTCACCCCATGAGTCCGGGTGGAACCGTCGGTCAGCGCGACCGCCGGGCGGACTGGGGCGAAGCGTCACGATTTGGGAGGAATTCTGATGACAGCAGTTACCGTCGACTCAACGAAGTCGCCCGGTTCGACCACGATGACGAAAGAGGAGCGGCGCGTTATCTTCGCCTCGTCGCTCGGTACTGTCTTCGAGTGGTATGATTTCTATCTCTACGGTTCCCTGTCAGCGGTGATTGCCGCTCAGTTTTTCTCAGGCGTCAACCCGACGGCAGGCTTTATCTTCGCTCTACTCGCTTTTGCCGCCGGCTTTGCGGTACGACCATTCGGTGCGCTGGTGTTCGGCCGTCTCGGCGACATGATCGGTCGCAAGTACACCTTTCTCATCACGATCCTGATCATGGGCGCGTCGACCTTCATCGTCGGCATCCTGCCCAATTACGCCACCCTCGGCATCCTGGCGCCGGTCATCCTGATCCTGCTCCGCCTCTTGCAGGGCTTGGCACTCGGCGGCGAATACGGCGGCGCGGCGACCTATGTCGCCGAGCATGCGCCCGACCATCGCCGCGGCGCCTATACCTCGTGGATCCAGACCACGGCGACGCTCGGCCTGTTCATGTCGCTCCTGGTCATCCTCGGTTGCCGCGCGGCGATGTCGTCTGAGGATTTCAACGCCTGGGGCTGGCGCATTCCCTTTCTGGTGTCGATCTTGCTTTTGGCAATTTCCGTCTGGATCCGCATGAAGCTGAGCGAGAGCCCGGCCTTCCAGCGCATGCAGTCGGAAGGCAAAACCTCCAAGGCGCCGCTCACCGAGGCCTTCGGCCGCTGGAAGAACCTCAAGGTTGTTCTGCTCGCCCTGTTCGGCCTCGTCGCCGGCCAGGCGGTGGTCTGGTACACGGGGCAGTTCTACGCGCTGTTCTTCCTGACCCAGACGCTAAAGGTAGAGGCCCAGACGGCCAACCTGTTGATCGCCGCATCGCTTCTGCTCGCCACACCATTCTTCGTGGTCTTTGGGGCGCTGTCCGATCGGATCGGCCGCAAGCCGATCATCATGGCCGGCCTGTTGCTCGCCTGCCTCACCTATTTTCCGATCTTCAAGGGCATCACCCACTACGCCAATCCGGCGTTGGAACAGGCCGTCGCCAGTTCGCCGGTGACCGTGGTCGCCGATCCGAACGAGTGCTCGTTCCAGTTCAACCCGGTGGGTACATCCAAGTTCACCACCTCCTGCGACGTCGCCAAGGCGGCGCTGGTCAAGGCAGGCGTGCCGTACAAGAATGAGACGGCGGCGGCGGGCACGCCGGCCAGCGTCAAGATCGGCGCCAATGCGGTCGCTTTCGGCAGCGAAGCCGGTGCCGATGGGTCCACACCGGCGCAGGTGTTCAGCAAGTCGCTGACCGACGCCGTCACCGCCGCCGGCTATCCGGCCAAGGCCGACCCGGAACGGATCAACCTCGTCATGGTGACGCTGCTGCTGTTCGTGCTGGTCCTTTACGTCACCATGGTCTACGGCCCAATCGCCGCCATCCTGGTGGAAATGTTCCCGACGCGCATCCGCTATACGTCGATGTCCCTGCCCTATCACATCGGCAACGGCTGGTTCGGCGGCTTCCTGCCGACTACGGCCTTCGCCATGGTGGCGGCGACCGGCGACATCTACTATGGGCTCTGGTACCCGATCGTCGTGGCAGCGGCCACGCTGGTGATCGGCATGCTGTTCGTCCGGGAAACCAAGGACAACGACATCCACGCCGACTATTGAGCGGTCGACGATAGCTTTGACAAGGACGGCCCGGCTGCCTTGGCCGGGCCGTTCCGTTTCCCTCAGGTGCGACCGGCGAACTGGTCGAGCGTCTTGGCCGGCGTCACGGCTTGCGGATCGAGGAAGCAGTGAACGATGGCCGGCTTGCCGGAGGCCATGGCCCGCTCGAAAGCCGGAGCAAATTCGGCCGTCGTCCGCACCGTCTCGCCGTGGCCGCCATAAGCCTTGGCCAGTGCCGCGAAATCGGGGTTCTTCAGGGACGTCGCCGAGACGCGACCTGGATAGTCGCGCTCCTGATGCATGCGGATGGTGCCGTACATGGCGTTGTCGACGACGATCACCACGACCGGGATGTCGTATTGCACGGCGGTCGCAAACTCCTGGCCGTTCATCAGGAAGCAGCCATCGCCGGCAAACACCACCACGGGCCGTTCGGGGAACTGCCGCTTGGCCATGACGCCGGCCGGCACCGAGTAGCCAACCGATCCCGAGGTGGGCGCCAATTGGCCGGTAAAGCTGCGATAGTGCCAGTAGCGGTGCACCCAGATGGCGTAGTTGCCGGCGCCGTTGACGACGATCGTCTCGGCCGGCAGGTGCTCACGCAGCCAGACCATGGCGTCGCCATACTGGAAGTCCCCTGGCAGCACGGTGGGCTTGTCGGTCCAGGCGAGAAAGTCGGCGCGAGCCGCCTTCGTCTCGGCCAGCCAGGGGATTTCGACCGGTGGATGTACGGTGGACAACGCCGAAGCAAAGGCGTGCGGGCTGGCGACGATGCCGAGCGCCGGCTGGTAGACGCGGCCGATCTCCTCCGGGTCTGGGTAGACATGGATCAGCGTCTGCTTGGGCTGGGGGATGTCGAGCAGCGTATAGGACGAGGATGGCGATTCCGACAGGCGTCCGCCGATACAGAGCAGAACGTCCGCCGCGCGAACGCGGGCAGCGAGCTTCGGGTTGGGGCCGAGGCCGAGATCGCCGGCGTAATTGGGATGATCGGCCGGGAACAGTCCGGCGCGGCGGAAGCTGGTCGCCACCGGCAGATCGAAGCGCTCGGCGAAGCGGATCACCTCACGGCGCGCCCGCTCGCTCCAGCGCGACCCGCCGAGCACGACCAGCGGCCGCTTTGCGTCCCAGATCAGCTTTTGCAGCCGTGCAAGGTCGGCGAGACCCGGCCAGATCTCCACCGGCTCAACCAGTGGCGCGTCGGCCACCTCGGCCGTCTCGGTCAGCATGTCCTCGGGCAAGGACACCACGACCGGCCCCGGTCGGCCCTGCGTGGCGACGCGGAAGGCACGGGCGATCAGTTCAGGGATGCGCGCGGCATCGTCGATCTCCACCACCCATTTGGCGATGGTGCCGAACACTGCCTTGTAATCCATCTCCTGAAAGCAGCCGCGTTCCAGCATGCCGCGTTCGGCCTGGCCGACAAACAGGATCAGCGGCGTCGAATCGTGTTCGGCAATGTGCAGCCCTGGCGCGGCATTGGTGGCGCCGGGCGCCCGCGTCACAAAGCAGATGCCGGGCTTGCCGGTGAGCTTGCCATAGGCCTCGGCCATCATCGTGGCCCCCGCCTCATTGCGACAGACCAGCACGTCAATCGGGCTGCCATGCAGCGCATCGAGAGCGGCGAGATAGGATTCGCCCGGCACGCAGGTCAGCCGTTCGACACCCTGGCGGACAAGCTGGTCGATCAGGATCTGGCCGCCGGTGCGGGGAAGAATGGAGGAGGACAAGGTGGGAACTCCCAGAACAACATGACCGTCACTTATCGAAGACGGCGCGAAAAGCCGAAGGTCGTCAGTCGATCAACAGGTCCAGCCCACGCCTGAGACCCGCCTGTTCCCGCACCCGCCGCACGGCGAGCAGCGTGCCGGCGACATAGGGAGCGGCGTCGGAGCCGGCGTCGTGACGAATGAGGAGCCGCTCGCCCGGCGCACCGAATTGCGCCTCGCAGGACAGCACGTAGCCCGGCAGGCGCAGCGAATGCACCTGCACGGCGCCGATGGCGCCGCCGCGAGTTTCGCGGACGCCGCCGAGTTCGTCCACCGACGTCGAGGTGGCCGGCTGGCGTACCGAGGAGAGCCGCTCAGCCAGCTCGCGGGCGGTGCCGGAGGGAGTATCCGGCTTGCCGGCCGAGGCGTAGTCGATCACCTCGACGTCGGCGACGTATTTCGCGGCCATCAGCGCAAACTTGGTCATCAGCGTGGCGGTGATCGAGTAGTTGCCGGCAGCGAACGCGCCGACGCCGCTCGCCTGTGCCGCCGCATCGATCTGGGCATAATCCTCCGCGGCGAGCCCCGACGTGCCGATCACCACGGCGACGCCGGCAGAAATCGCCTGGAGCGTATTGGCCTTCACCGCCGCAGGCGACGTGTAGTCGACAAGCACGTCGGCGCCGGCTTTCAACGCCTCCGCGACGGTGGCGACGGCCGTCACGCCGACGGCGGCCTCGCCCAGCGCTTCACCAATATCGCGGCCAGACGCCGAACGGGCGACAGCGCCGACGAGCAAAAAATCACTGGCGGCGAGCACCGCCTTCACCACGGCGCTGCCGGTCCAGCCGGTCGCCCCGGCGACAATGACGCGGATCACCATGGGTTCACTCCACGTCGAAGCTGACGCCCTGCGCCAGCGGCAGGTCGCGGCCATAGTTGATGGTGTTGGTCGCCCGCCGCATGTAGGCCTTCCAGGCGTCGGAGCCGGCCTCACGGCCACCGCCGGTCTCCTTCTCGCCACCGAAGGCACCGCCGATCTCGGCGCCGGACGGGCCGATGTTGACGTTGACGATGCCGCAGTCCGATCCCCGAGCCGACAGGAAGGTCTCGGCCTCGCGCAGGTCATTGGTGAAGATCGACGAAGACAGCCCCTGTGGCACGGCGTTGTGCGCCTCAAGCGCCGCGTCAAAATCCGTGTAGCGCATGACGTAGAGAATGGGGGCGAAGGTCTCGGTCTGGACCACCTCGGTCTGCGCCGGCATTTCGACCAGCGCCGGCCGGACATAGAAGGCGTTACCAGCCAGCTCCTCGCGGGCGCGTTCGCCACCGTGGATGGTGGCGCCATCGGCGCGGGCCTTCTGGACAGCTGCCTGCATGTGGTCGTAGGCGGCCTTGTCGATCAGTGGGCCGACCAGTGTACCGGCCTCGCGTGGATCGCCGATCGTCACCGAGGCATAGGCCTTCCTGAGGCGCGGCAGCAGGCTGTCATAGACGCTGTCGTGCACGAACAGGCGCCTCAGCGTCGTGCAGCGCTGACCGGCGGTGCCCATGGCGGCGAAGGCGACACCGCGCACCACGAGATCGAGATCGGCGCTGGGGGCGACGATAGCGCCGTTGTTGCCGCCGAGTTCGAGAATGGCACGGGCGAAGCGGGCGGCCAGACGCGGCGCCACGGCGCGGCCCATGGCCGTCGAGCCGGTGGCCGACACGGCGGCAATCCTGATGTCGTCGACCAGCGCCTCTCCGACGGCCCGGCCGCCGACGATCACGGACGACAGACCAGCCGGTGCGCCGGCCTTGGCCGCCGCCTTCTCAAACAGCGCCTGGGTGGCGAGCGCGGTGAGCGGCGTCTTCTCCGATGGCTTCCAGACGACGGTGTCGCCGCAGACCAGCGCGATGGCGGCATTCCATGACCAGACGGCGACGGGGAAGTTGAACGCCGAAATGACACCGACGACACCCAAGGGGTGCCAAGTCTCCATCATGCGGTGGCTCGGCCGTTCGGTGGCCACGGTGAGGCCGTAGAGCTGGCGCGAAAGACCGACGGCGAAATCGCAGATGTCGATCATCTCCTGCACTTCGCCGAGGCCTTCGGAGACAATCTTGCCGGCCTCGATGGTGACGAGGCGGCCGAGATCGGCTTTGGCGTCCCGAAGCTCGAGGCCGAACAAGCGGATCAACTCGCCGCGCTTCGGCGCCGGCACGAGGCGCCAGACCCGGAACGCGACCTCGGCAGCGGCGAGGGCGGCATCGCAGCCGGTCTCGTCTGTCTCGCGCACTTCGGCGATCCGTTCACCTGATATCGGTGACGTCACGGCGAGACTGCCGCCCGTATAGGCGCTTTCGGCGACCCCTAGGCGGGCGAGAAGTTCGGCGGTTTCCGTGGCGAGGCTGGGAGCGGGCATCGGGCACTTTCATCGGCGGCGCCGGCCGGAGGCGCGGCGGCACGTGGGGCTGAAGTCCCATAGGTTATTGTCCCGAGCCCCCTACCCTGCAAACGATGATTTCTGGTAAGGTCATGAGGAAAACTCATGATCGGATGCCCAGATGGCCCGCGATCTCCTGCCGTCGATCGGCGCGCTCGTCGCTTTCGAGAGCGCCGCCCGCCATCTCAGTTT
>Ga0316604_10001844_pt1 | contig 17495 bp, 17 predicted proteins | sample OWC_soil_day20_C_FD_207650 | JGI IMG/M metagenome (GOLD analysis project Ga0316604, IMG submission 207650) | Wetland soil microbial communities from Old Woman Creek delta, Ohio, United States - OWC_soil_day20_CT | ecosystem: Environmental > Terrestrial > Soil > Wetlands | place: USA: Ohio... | reverse complement strand
GTCGGACCGACGCAGGAAGTCGCCGACACGGCGTTCCAGCAGGCGTCCGGCATGATCGACGCCGACCCGGAAGGCTACCTTCAGAAGCGGTTCAAGGCCAAGGATCACAACAAAACGATCGTCGACCTGGTCAACCACTCGGTGCTCAAGATCAAGACCTTCGACATGAAGGTGATGACCGGTTCCAAGCCGGTCGGCGTGCTGCTCGACGAGGTGCATCTGATGTCGTCCATGTCGGGCGCCTCCCGCGTCGTCGGCCAGATCCGAGGCGGCATCATCACGCGCCCCGAAGGCTTCCTAATTATGATCACCACGCAGTCGGACGAGCCGCCGGCCGGCGTGTTCAAGGCCGAACTGAACCATGCCCGCAACGTCCGCGATGGCAAGATCAGGGGGGAAGCGGCGCAGATCCTGCCTGTGCTTTACGAGTTCCCCGAGGCGGTCCAGCGCGACCGGAACAAGCCGTGGCTCAATCCGGATCTGTGGCACATGGTGACACCGAACCTCGGGAGGTCGGTGACGCTCGACGTTCTGAAGACCGACTGCGCCATCTCCAAAGAGAAGGGCGAGGAAGAGTTGCGGCGCTGGGCTTCGCAGCATCTGAACATCGAGATCGGTATCGCCCTTCGGGCCGACCGTTGGGCCGGTGCCGACTTCTGGGAACAGAAAGCGCGGCCGATGACACTCGACGAGTTGGTGTTGCGCTCGTCAGTGCTGACGGTCGGCATCGACGGCGGTGGCCTCGACGACTTGCTATCGGCCTCGGTGGTTGGCCGCGACAAGCTCGACCCGCGTATCTGGTACGCCTGGGGGCATTCGTGGGCGCACACGTCGGTGCTGGAACGGCGCAAGAGCGAGGCGGAGAAGTTCCGCGACTTCGATGCGGCTGGCGAGCTGACCATCGTTGAAGAACTTGGACGTGATGTCGACGAACTGGTCGACCTGATTTCCGGGCTCGACCGGACCGGCAAACTCACCATGGTCGGCCTCGATCCGGCCGGCGTCGGCGCGATCGTCGATGCCCTCGCCGAGAAGGAAATCACCACGTCGGCCGAAACGGACTCCTCGGGAGAACCCCGCGTCGTCGGTGTCAGTCAGGGCTATCAGCTTCAGGGCGCCGTCAAGACGACTGAGCGGAAGCTCGCCGACGGCACGCTGTCCCCAGCCGAACAAGCGTTGATGGCCTATGCGGTCGGCAACGCCAAGACCGAGGTGCGCGGTAACGCTCTGATCGTCACCAAGCAGGCGGCCGGTACGGCGAAGATTGACCCGCTGATGGCGCTGTTCGACGCCGTCGCGCTGATGTCGAAGAACCCGCAGGCGGCCGGCGGCAGCCTCGACGACTACCTCAACTCCCTGGCGGCCTGACATGAACCTTTTGCGCAAGACCATGACGCTGCTCGGAAGGGCGGCGGGCCGGCCGCTGTCTCTGGAAGACCCCGAGCACTGGCGCAACCGGGGCGCGGACGGCTATGCCGGCGAGCCGGTCAACGAGTCGAGCGTGCTGGCGATCTCGGCGGCCTTTGCCTGCGTCAATCTCGTGGCCGGCACCATCGCCTCGCTGCCGCTGATGGTCTACCGGCCGGCCGGCGGCGGCCGGGATGTGGCCGGCGACCACCCGCTCTATCGACTGATCCATGACAGTCCGAACTATGACCAGACGGCGCTCGAATTCTGGGAGTTCGCCTGCGCGGCGATTGAGCTGCGCGGCAACTTCCATGCGCTGATCGAGCGAAGCGGTGCCAAGATCATCGCGTTGACGCCGATCTATGCGCAAGTGGTGCCGCGCCGCGAACGGGATGGCTCGATCTGGTACCGCTGGAGCGAAGACGGCCGCAGCTACAACATGAGCGACCGCGACGTCTTCCATGTGCGCGGCTTCGGCGGAACACCGCTCGGCGGTCTCTCAACGCTGTCGGTCGGCCGCAACGCCTTCAGCCTGGCAACGGCGATTGACCGGGCGGCGGGCACGACCTTCCGAAACGGCATGCGCCCGTCTGGCGTGATCGCCTTCGATAAGTTCCTGACCAAGGAACAGCGGGAGATTGCCGAGACACGGCTCACCGAGAAGTACGTCGGCGCCATGAACGCCGGCCGGCCGATGATCCTCGAAGGCGGTTGGAAATGGGCTTCGCTGTCGATCAGTCCGGATGATGCTCAGATGCTGGAATCGCGCGGCTTCTCGGTGGAAGAGGTTTGCCGCTTCTTCGGCGTGCCTCCGCACATGATCGGCCACACCTCGAAATCGACGAGCTGGGGCACTGGCCTTGAGCAACAGTCGATCGGCTTCCAGCGCTATGCGCTGCGCCGCCGCCTCAGGCGGATCGAGCAGGCGATCGGCAAGCAGCTATTGACGCAGGAAGACCGCACACGCGGCATCGTCGCTGAGTTCAACCTGGAAGGCCTGCTCCGCGGTGACAGCGCGGCGCGGTCCAACTTCTACGCCTCGGCCCTCAACAACGGCTGGATGACGATCAACGAGGTGCGCGCCCTCGAAAACCTGCCGCCGGTACCGGGCGGCGACGTGCCACGCATGCAGATGCAGAACGTGCCGATCACCGACGCCGGAAAGCAGTTGCCCGCCCCTTCGGAGAAGACGCCATGAAGACCGCCACCACTGAGTTCGAGACGAAGTCGAGTGCCGTCCCCTTGGAACTCAAGGCGGTCGGCGATGATGGCGTGATCGAGGGGTATGGCTCTGTATTCGGCGCCGTCGACAGCTACGGCGAAGTGGTGCAGCCCGGCGCCTTCGTCGATTCCCTGGTCGAAGCGCGCCGCAAGGGCCGCAAGATCAAGATGCTCTATCAGCATGATCCGCGCCGGCCTATCGGCTTGTGGGAAGACCTCGCCGAGGATTCCAAGGGGCTCTACGCCAAGGGCCGTGTCCTGAAGGACAGCATCCCTGACGCGGCGACGGCCTATGCACTCGCCAAAGAGGGTGTGCTCGACGGCCTGTCGATCGGCTATCGGACGATTGAGGCGGCGCCGCACCCTGACAAGCAGAATGTGCTGATGCTGAAGAAACTCGACTTGTTCGAGATCAGCATCGTGACCTTCCAGGCCTGCGAGCCGGCGAAGATCCAATCGGTGAAGGCGGCGGCGCTGCCGCTGATTGAGAAGCTGATGGCCGGGGACCGGCTGTCATTGCGCGAGTGGGAAGGCCTTCTGAAGGCTGAGCCTTTCGGCCTTTCCAATTCACAGGCTGAGCGCGCCGTGCGCGTCAACCTGAAGCGCGGTCAGGGGGAGCCTGACACCACGGCGCTGGCGTTCCTGGAAGCCCTCCGGACGCGCTGATCCCTCAGGAGAAAATCACATGCATGCCCTCACCAAGGCTGCCGGCGTTGCCGGCGGCATCGCTACACTCATGGCGTTTTCGACCGCGCTTCGTGGTCCGCGCATCGCCCTTGCCCCTGATGACGGCACCGGTACCGGCACCAAATCGGTCGCCGACCTCGCCGCCGAGATCAAGGCCGACCACCAGAAGGCCTTCGACAAGGTGAAGGAGATAGCCGAGAAGGCACTTGCTGACGCCAAGAGTGCTGGCGGCGTGGCAACCCAGACCAAGGAAGCGGCTGACGAAGCGCTGGTCAAAATGAATGGCCTTGCCGAGCAGCTTTCCACGCTGGAACAGAAGCTCGCTCGCGCCCCTGGTGATGGTGACGACAAGCAGAGTTCGCTCGGCGAGCAGTTTGTCGAGAGCGAAGAATTCAAGTCGTACGCTGGGTCCAATCCGCGTTCCGGCAAGGCCTCGATGCGGATCAAGGCGGATATCTCGACTTCGACCGCCAACGCGGCTGGCTCGATCGGCGCCGCCATCGCGCCTAACCGTTTGCCGGGCATTCAAGAGTTGCCACGCCGTCGCCTCACGATCAGAGGTTTGTTCTCGCCGGGCCAGACGGATAGTCCGCTCGTCGAATATGTCCAGGAGGTGGGTTTCAACAACAATGCTGCCGCGGTGGCAGAAGGGGCGGCGAAACCGAAGTCTGACGTTCAGCTCGTCGACAAGCAGACCACGACCAAGGTCATCGCCCACTTCATGAAGGTGTCCAAACAGTCGCTTTCCGATGTGTCGCAGTTGCGCTCCTACATCGACACGCGGCTTCTCTACGGTCTCGGCCTCAGCGAAGAGCAGCAGCTCCTCAACGGTGATGGTGTCGGCCAAAATCTCCTTGGCCTCATCCCGCAGTCGACGGTGTTTGTGGCGCCGATCGAAATTGCCGGCGCCACGTCGATCGACATCATGCGGCTCGCCATGCTGCAGGCGGTGATCGCCGAATATCCCGCGACCGGCCACGTCATGAACCCGATCGATTGGGCGTGGATCGAGACCCTGAAGGATGGTCAGGGCCGCTACATCATCGGCAACCCTCAGGGCACGGTGACGCCGACGCTCTGGGGATTGCCGGTGGTAACCACGCAGGCGATTGCTGTCGACAAGTTCCTGACCGGCGCTTTCGAGATGGGCGCGCAGGTGTTCGATCAGTGGGCGGCGGCGGTCGAGGCCGGCTTCGAGAATGACGACTTCACCAAGAACAAGATCACGATCCGCGCCGAGGAGCGCCTGGCGCTCGCCGTCTACCGGCCCGAGGCTTTCATCTACGGCGACTTTGGCCGCGCCGCCTGACCCATCATCGACCGAGGGGCTTCGGCCTCTCGGTCAACCTTCTGGGGGACATCATGACCGATCAGCGCCCGACCAAACCAAGCCCGGAAACCCTGCCGACCCGGCTTCGCCCGCATGAGGGCAAGGCGGCGCAGGATCTGCGCAACAAGGCCCTGCCGCCGCTCGACAACCGCGCCGCTGGCGTGAAGGACAGCAAATGAACCGCCCGATCGCTCGATTTGCGCCGGAGCGGCTGAAGCCATTGCCGGCGCTGCCGGTAACCCTGGCAGAAGCCAAGGCCTATTGCCGGAGCGAGGACGCGGACGATGCGATTGTCGAAGGGCTGATCAGCTCGGCCGTGGAAACGCTCGACGGTCCTTCCGGTAAGCTCGGCCGCTGCCTGATGCCGCAGACATGGCGGCAGCCGTTCGCTGGGTTTCGCGATCGGCTACCCCTGCCGGTGCCGGCGATCGAGGTTTCCGAGGTCGCCTATCTCGACAGTGACGGGGCGATGCAGACCATTGACCCGGCTCGCTACCAGTTGGTGGACGCCGCCGGGCTTCCCTATGTCGCCCGCGCCAAGGGCTACGCTTGGCCGGCGACCGTTGAAGGCGATCGTGCCTCGGTGTTCGTGACCTTCATGGCGGGCTACGAGACGTTTCCGAATCCGATCAAGCAGGCGATCTTGCTCGACGTGCGCCGCACCTATGGCGCCCTCAAAGCCGACGCCGATCTCAAGAAAGAGGTTGTGGAAGGCGTAGGCTCGCAGGAAAGGGATGTCTCCGGCTCGCTCGATGGCAAGATCGCCGACATCATCTCGCGCATGCTGGCGCCCTATTCGCGGCTTGGCTTGCTATGACACCCTCCGCTGCTCGCGCAATGTACCGCCGCCAAATGGCTTCCGGTGAGACGGTCTCGCTGGTGCGGGGCTTCGGATCGGCTACCCCTCGACGGGTCGACGGCCTGCCGGCCCGGATGCTCAAGGCCGGCGAACTGCTCGTTGCCGGCTTGATGCAGGGAGAGCGGGTGCTTTTGCTGCTCGCCGAGGACGTCGCGGCGTCAGACCTGGTTGCCCCTGTAATCAACGACCGGGTGCTGTGGAACGGCAAGGCTCTCGCCGTGAAGTTTGTCGACGACGCCAAGCGGCGCGTTGCCGGCGAGCTGATCGCCTATGAGCTGTATCTGGCCGGCGCCTGATGGTCCGAGGCCGTATCGACGCGCTCGACCGGGACGTGTCGCTGATCATCGACGAGGAGCTGTCGCCGGCAGCGCAGTCGCGGCAGGTGGCGGCCATGGCCCGGCAGCTCCGCGACGAGGCGGCGGCAACGAACCGCGCCCTGACGGGGCAGGAGCCGACATGGACGACCTCTGTCGACGGGAGGGCCGGCGCGACCGAGGAGACCGTGAAGGTTCCGGGGCGCATCGACTATGAATTCGACGCCGGCTCGGATGTCGTCTCCTACGTCGTCGGGCTGATCGTCAAGACCGCGCCGAAACGCAGCGGGCGCTATGCGAAGTCGGTGGCGATCTATGCCGATGGCGTCGAGGTGGAAACGCCTGGTGCCGCTTCCGACGCCGAGGAAATCATCGTCGTGTCGACGGTGGCCTATGCCCGCAAGATCGAGAGCGGCCGGAAGGGATACGCGCCCGGCGGCGTCTTCGAGGGTGTCGCCGCCATGGCGATGAGCCGGTACGGCAACATGGCCTCGATCAAGTTCACCTTCGCCGCTCCGCTCGGCGGCGGCACGCATCTTGAGGCCTGGGCGTCGAAGACCAAGCAAACGCGCACGCGGTTCCACGGCGGCGGCAAGGCGGAAGCCAGCCGCAACGGCTGGAACCGGCGCAACCCCGCAATTCTGATCCGGATGAGGTGAAGCATGGCGTCCGCGCCGGTGATGGTTGCCGTGAGGGAACGCCTCTCGGCAAGCTGGTCTCATACGCCTATCCGCCTGCCGAATGATGGCACCGGCACCCCTCCTGCCGATGGTTCGGCGATCCTCGATCTTGAGTTTCCAGTGGGTGACGAGGAGCAAGCCTCGATCGGCTCACCGGGTGCCGACATCTGGCGTGAGACCGGCGCCGCCCGTTTCATCCTGTGGCTTCCGGTTGGTGCCGGTACCGATGGTTGGGATGATCGCCTCGACGATCTCCGGCGGGCCTTTCGCGGCAAGGTGCTCGGCGAGATCCGTATGCAACAGGCGACCCCGCCCATTCCCTTCGGCCCGGATGACTCCGGTGCCTTCGCCCTCTTCAGCTTCTCGGTTGCCTACGAGTTTGACCTCGTCGGCTGATACAGAAAGGACAGACTATGGCCTTTGCAGACGGCAGCGCGCTTCGCTTCGCCTACGCGGCGGAATCGAGCTTCGGCGTGCTCGCGGCGGCGCCCGCATTCAAACTCCTCCGGATCGCCAGCTCCGGCCTCAAGACGGTCAAATCGACCGTGGAGTCCGACGAGATCCGCGCCGATGGCAACATCACCGACCTGATGCTCGGCGGTTATGACGTCTCCGGCGATATCGGCGGCGAACTCTCCTATGGCGCCTGGGACGACATCTTCGCCGTCGCCCTCAAGAACGACTGGACCGGCGATGCCCTGACAAACGCCATGCTGACCAAGTCGCTCACCTTCGAGGAGATGTTGGAAGCGGGCGAAGCCGATCTCTTCAGTCGCTTCAATGGCTGCATGGTCAACAAGCTGTCGTTCTCGCTCCAGCCCAAGAAGCCGATCACCATGACGGCTTCGGTCATGGGGCGGTCGGAGGTGACCGGCTCGGTGGAGATCGCGGACAGCACCTATGCGCCGGCGCCGACCAAGAGCGTCCAGGCCGCGCCTCGTGGTGTTGCCTCGCTCACTGTGGCCGGCAGCACCTTCCGCGTTCGCAGCATGACACTCGACATCAACAACAACCTGAGAACGCGCGAGGCGATCGACGATCTCTATTCGGCAGAGTTCGGCAAGGGCTCGGTCCAGGTCACCGGCTCGATCGAGGCGTATTTTGACAGCAATGAGGTCTACCAGCGTGCCCTCGATCACGAGAGTGCGGCGATCACCGCCGTGCTCGGCCGCGTCGCTGGTGAGAAATATAAGATCGAACTGCCCAAGGCGGTCCTCGGCGACGTCTCCAAGGGCGATCGGCGCAAGAACACCGACGTCATGATGACCTTGCCGTTCCAGGCCGTGCTTGACCCGGCCTCCGGCTGCTCGATCAAGATGACCCGCGCCGTCCTCTGATCGGACGCCAACACCTTCCTCCTCCTAACATCACAGGATCTCCAATGAAGCTCTCCGCTCTCAAACGCGACCATCGCCTTGGCCTCGGCGCCTGGGTCAACGACGTTCCGGACATGCCGGGCCTTCGCCTCAAGGTCGAATCCATTGATGGCTTCACGGCCCGCAAGGCGCAGGCAAGCGCGGTGCGCGACATCCCGCTCGGCCGCCGTGTCACCGCGTTGACGCCGGAAGACGCCGACCTCGTCGACACCGAGGTGCTTCTCGCCATCCTTCATGATTGGGATGGCCTCGACGAGGACGACGGCAGCGCCATCGCCTATTCGCCGACCAAGGCGCGCGAGCTGCTGACCAATCCGGACTATGAACCGCTTCGAAGTGCCATCCGCATGGCGGCGGCGATCGTCAAGGAAGTCGGCAAGCTCGGCACCGAGGACGCAGTAAAAAACTGAGTGCCGCGCTCGCCTGGCACCTCGAATGGGGCGGGCGCGAAGAGTTCCTGGTTGAACTCGCCGAGGACAAGCTCGATGCCGGCGAGGCACCGCCGAAAGCTCTCCTCGAAAGACCCGCGATTGCGCCGGGGCTTCAGCTCTACCTCGATGCCTTCATGGATCTCGATCAGGATCGACCGGTCGGCCTCGGCGGCATCGGGGCCATTCCCTTCACATCCATCGACACCTACGCCCGGCGCATCGGCTTCGACGCGCCGGACGACTTCCGCCTGTTCATGACGCTGATCCGCCGCATGGACGCGGTGCTTCTCGACGACTTCCGCCGTCGCCATCCTCCGGAGAAATGACAAATGGTTGCTCTGTCGCAGATCCGGCGTTTGACGATCGAAGCGCGGTCGGACGGCGTCGACAAAGTGGCGCGAGATCTTCAGGGCGTCGCCGATGGACAGCGCGCCGTTGCCGAGACAGGCGCGTTGATGGCGACGAGCGAAGACAAGGTGAGCAAGTCGACGCTGTCGGTCGAGCGGCAGCTTCAGCGGCTTCAGGGGCGTATCGACCCGCTGTTTCGGGCAACGCGCGAGCTGGACTCCAGCATGCGCTTGCTCGATCGCGCCGTCGCGCAAGGATCGATCACCGAGACTGAACACGCCCGCGCGCTGGGGCTCGTCCAAACGCATTACGAGCGAACCGCTGTGGCGGCAAAGAACCGGGTCGCTGGTGCCGGCCGATCGGTCGATTATCGGAACCTGTCGTTCCAGCTCAACGACGTCATGACCATGGGGATGATGGGCGCGAACCCGTCGCAGATCATCGCCTCGCAGGGCGGGCAGATCTTCCAGTCGCTCCAGATGGCAAAGGGCGGCGTTGTCGGCGGCCTCAAGGAGATCGGCTCGGACCTGATGTCTCTAGTCGGTCGCTTCCCCCTGGTGACGGCGGGAGCGCTCGCGGCCGGGGCGGCGATGACGGTTTTCTACGCGGCGACGCGCAACGGCATGCCGACCGCCGAGCAGGCCCTGGAGCGTCACGCCGAGCTGGTCAAACAGATCGGCGAACAGTATCGGCAGTCGGGCGCCGCCGTTGAGAGTTTTGCCGTCGGTTCGCCCGATGGCGTGCTCAAGGCCTACGCCAAGCAGAACGAGGTTGTTCTCCGTGCTCGCTATGACGAGGCGGCGCGAGATCTCGCGATGCAAAATCGCCCGATGACGGGTATCGCGGCGGCCAACGACGTGGTGCACAAAAGCGCCCTGGCCGCGCCGGTCGATGCTCTGATGGCCTCGGTGAGGAATGGAAAGCCTGACGTCCTGGCGTTCCAGCGGGCGATTTCGGAAATCTATCTCAATCCGCAGACGCCGGAGCGTGTCAAAAACCTCGCCATGGAACTCCTCAAGAGTTCCGAAAACGCCTCCAAGCTCGCGTTGATGCTGCCGCAGGCGGCGCAGGCGATCGATGCGGCCTCGCGGCGTGCCGACGCGCTCGCGGCCAAGATGCAGGCGTTTCCGGAGGCGCTGAAGGCGCTCGCCGATCTGGGGCGGGCGGACGTGACGCCTTATGCCGCGATCGATCAGCGCGCCGCCCTGGCGATGGGGAACGCGACCAACCGCGAGGAGCGCGACGACGTGACGGCCGCTCGCTCGGCGGCGATCGGCCAACTCAACCGGCAACTTGAAATCACCCGCCAGTTCGACGAATTGGGGACGCGAGCCGTGCTCGCCCGAACGGTCGCCGAGAAAGCCGACATCGCTGCGACGCAGGCGCGCCTTCAGGCGATCCGGCAATATGGCGCCGCTGGTGCCGACCTGCCGGAGACGCGACAGGCGGAATCCAACGCGCGGGCGCAGGTGGCGGCGGATGCGCTTTCGTCGGCGCGGCGCACGCTGGAATCGGCACAGACCTCGGCGTCGCAAGTCGGCCTCGTGGGACTGCCCGCGCAAATCGCGGCGATCAACGCCCGATACGCGGAGACCATCAGGGATGCGACCGGTGCCGCCGAGGCGGTCGAACGGCTTGAGCGGGCGCGGGGACTGGAGATCGCGACGGCAACCCGGTCGGCGACGATCCAGCCGTTGCAGGATTCTGCCCGCTCGGCCGACGAACTTGAACGGTCGCTCGCCCTCTCACAGGCCACCTTCGGCCGCTCTGTCGGCGAGACCGCCGGTCTCAATGAACAGATGCGCCTCTACAACCAGTATGTCCGGTCCGGGGTGGAGATCACGCCGCAGCTTGCCAACCAGATCGCCGCCGCCGGTGACCGCTATGGAGATCTCGCCGGCAAGATCGATCAGGTCAACAAGGTGCAGTCCGACGCGATCGGCCGCATGGATGGCTTCCGTTCGGCGAGCAAGTCGGCGATCGGCAGTCTGATCAACGGCGACTGGTCGGGCGCGCTGTCGAGTTTCAGCAGCTTCTTCGTCGATCAGTTCTCGACGCAGCTCACGCAAGGCCTGCTCGGCCGGGATGGCGAGGCCGGCGGCGGCCTGTTCGGCAACTCGGTGATGGGCTTGCTCGGCGGCGGCACGCGCGGCGCCTCCGCCAGCAATCCGCTCTATGTCACCTTTGGCGGCGCCGGGGTTTCCTCGCTGTTCGGCGGCACTGGTACCGTCGATGACGTCTGGTCGAAGGTGCTGCCGTCGCGTGCGGCCAACACCAACGCTCTCGGCCTCATTGGCGGTACCGATGCCCTGTCGATCTATCGGCAGGCGATCTCGGACATTGAGAGCCGCGGCAATTACGGCGCCCTCGGCCCACTGACCAAGAGCGGCGATCGGGCCTATGGCGCGTATCAGGTGATGGGCGCCAACGTCCCGAGCTGGACCAAATCGACGCTCGGCTATTCGATGTCGCCGCAACAGTTCCTCGGCAACCCGCAAGCCCAAGACGCCGTCTTCAATCGCTACTTCGGCTCCTACCTGTCGAAGTTCGGCAACGCCAACGATGCCGCCTCGACCTGGTTCACCGGCCGGCCGCTCGCCAACGGCGCCGGCCTGTCCGATGTCACCGGCACCACCGGCAGCGTCTATGTCGACCGCTTCAATCAGGCGCTCGACCGGGCGACGAGTGGGCTTGAGGGCTTTGCCTCGTCGGCAACGAACAACGGCAACCAGCTCGGTCAGGGCGGCAGCTATCCGGCGAGCCTGCCGCTCACCTCGGCGCAGGCCTCCATGATGCCGGCTGGCGTGTCGCCCTACGGCACCGGCTGGGCCAATGAGCAGCTTTCGGGGATGTCGGGGGTGTTCCAGCAACTCACCAACGGGCTCGGTGGCCTCGTGGACAGCTTCTTGCCGGGGTTTGGCAACATCCTTTCCATGCTGCTCAACGGCCTGGGGACCGGCGGCGGCTCTGGCCTGTTCGGCATGCTCGGTGGGCTGTTCGGTGGCGGCTGGGGTCTCTCCGGGCAAGGGGCCGCCTTCGGCCTCTATGCTGATGGCGGCGTGCCTCCTGGTGGGATCTCGGCCTACCGGAACACCATCGTCAATCGCCCCACCATGTTCGCTTTTGCCAATGGCGGCGGCGTGATGGGCGAGGCCGGCGAGGAAGGCATCCTGCCGCTTCATCGCAACGGGCGCGGACAGCTCGGCGTCTATGCGGCGATCGGATCTTCAGAGGGTGGCGGTGGGGGCTCGGTGAACCTCTCCATCGGGGACGTGAATGTCACCGTTCCCGAGGGCACCGACACGCAGGACGCGGCGCGTATCGGCAGCTCGGTACGCCAAGAGCTGATGAAGATCGTTGATCAACGGATAGCCGATCAATCCCGCTCCGGCGGGTTGTTGTCGCGGAGTGCGTTCAAATGATCGAGACGTTCACCCCGCCCAAGGCGCCGTCGTTCGGGACGTCGAAGAACGTCGAAATGAAGACGGCGGAATCGACGTTCGGAGACAATTACACCCAACGCGCAGGCGACGGCCTCAACCCCGAACAGCGGAAGTTCTCGGCCGAATGGAAGGCACTCGACATCGCTGATGCCGATGCGATCGAAGCGTTCTTTCTGGCTCACCTCGGGTTCAAAGCGTTCCTGTGGAAGGGGCCGCGAGACGGGGCAGAACGGCGCTACCGTTGCAAGAAGTGGTCGCGTGACAACGTGTCGGCGCTGGTCGACAGCATCCGGGCCGAAATCGAATTGGTGCATGACCTATGACGGTGCCGGCTCTCGTTTCCACGACAGCCCAAAGCCTCGAGGCGGATCAGATCGTGCATTTGTTCGAGCTCGACCTGGCGCTGATCGGTGGGCCTGTCTACCGCTTCACGTCATCGACCTTGGAGACAAAGCCGGTGTCGTTCGGCGACGAGATCTATTCGCCGTCGCCGGTAGAGGCGTCCGGCTTTGAGATGACGTCGCAAGGCACGTTGCCTCGGCCGACGGTCAAGGTCGCCAACGTCGCCGGCATCTTCTCGGCGGCGATCAACGAGTTCGGCGACCTGGTCGGCTGTGTCATCCGAAGGATACGCACCTTCCGGCGGTTCCTTGACGGCGCGGCCGACGCCGATCCGGATGCACACTTCCCGATCGACGTGTTCCGGATCGAGCAAAAGACCAACCAGAACCGCGTCTATGTCGAGTGGACGCTTGCTGCCGCCTTCGATCAGGAAGGGCGCATGCTGCCAGGGCGTCAGGTGCTGCAAAGCGCTTGCCCACTGATCTATCGGCGATGGACCGGGACGGCCTTCGATTATTCGGCGGCGACGTGCCCCTACAGCGGCTCGGCGTGTTTCGACGCGACCGGCGCCGCGACGACGCCGGCCAAGGATCGGTGCAGCAAACGGCTCAAGTCGGGCTGCATCAAACGGTACGGGAGCCGACCGTTGCCGTTTGGCGGATTTCCGGGGGTCGGGCGGGCTTCGCAAACCTAACCCTGGGCTATTCATCGCCCTTCACCCAGATCGCATAGATACGCTTGATATATTCCGGGGAGATGGAGTCGGATGGCTCGCCGATACCCATGCCAAAGACAGTGTGCCCCACGTCCATATGGCGGCACGCACTTTCGATGGCCATCTCGGGTGTGAGGTGCCATTCGAGAGACGCGGTTTCGCCTGCGACATAGCTCACATGCCATTTCATGAGCCTATGTTTCTCAGATCGCGAGTGGGCGGCAAGTGCCGGAATTTACTCAGACGCACCCCGTCCGGTTCCGTGGAAGGGCTCCCCCACCACTTAATGTACGTACCAAGCCCGCCTCCCGGCGGGTTTTTTCATGAGGATTCCCATGTTCGGTAACGACGTCTTGCGGACGGCGCGCGACCACGCGCTGTCCGAATGGCCGCGCGAGTGCTGCGGCGTGGTGTCAGGCGGAACCTATCGCCCGGTCGCCAACGTGGCGGCCGATCCGCTCAACGCGTTCGAGGCGCCGGCCGGCGTCTGGCTCGACCTCGCTCCTGAGGCAGTGATCCATAGCCATGATGCGACGACGGTAAAGGACGAGAGCGGCCGCGCCCGTCCGCGCCATCCGCATCACCCGAGCCGCGCCGACATGGAAAGCCAGATCGCCGCCGGTATCCCGTTCGGCATCGTCTCGACCGACGGCGAGGCGGCGAGCGATATCCTGTGGTGGGGCGATCACGTGCTCGACGAGCCGCTGACCGGTCGAAGCTTCGTTCCCGGCGTCCGCGACTGCTACGCCTTGGTACGGGCTTGGTACCGGCAGCGGCGCGGCGTCAGCCTGCCGGATTTCGCTCGTGATGACGGATGGTGGGGCTCCGGCGAGAATATGCTCGTCGACCATTTCCGGGACGCCGGCTTTGTGCTGCTCGACGGTGACAATCCCAAGCCCGGCGACGTGTTCTTCTCGCGGGCCGGCTCGCGCGTTCCCAGCCATTCCGGCGTGCTCGACGATAACGGCCTGCTCCTGCACCACCTCGACGGTTGCCTGTCTTGCCACGACGTGCCCGGCCGCTGGCGGGCGCGGATCACGCATTGGGTGCGCTATGCGGCGTAAGATCCATCTGCATGGCGCGCTCGGCAAACGCTTCGGGCGGCTTCATTGCCTCGACGTGGCGACGGCCGGCGAGGCGGGACGGGCTCTCGCCGCCGTGCTGCCGGGCTTTCGGGATTTCGCGGTCGGCAAATGGTTCCGCGTGGTGCGCGGCGATCGGCGCGCGGGCCTTGTGATCGGCGAGAATGAACTCACCTTCGAGCTGGGCTCGGCCGATCTCCATATTGTGCCGGTGCTCGCCGGTCGTGGTGGGCGCGGCGGCCTCGGCAAGATCATTGCCGGCGTGTTCCTGATCGGCGCCGCCTTCTTCTTCCCCGGCACCATCGCGGCGATCGGCACCTCAACCGGGCTCGGCATCACGGCGGCGCAGGTGGCCGGCCTCGGCGTTGCCCTGGCGCTGTCCGGCCTCGGTCAAATGCTGTCGCCCAAGGCCAAGTCCACCAAGGATCAATCGTCCTACCTGTTCGACGGCGGCGCCAACGTCACCACCGAGGGCGGGCCGGTGCCGCTCGTCTACGGGCACTTCCGGGTCAACCCGGTGCTCGTCGGCGTCGGCCTTTCCACCGAGGATATTGCCGTATGAGCTTTCATGATCTCCGCCTCACCGGTGCCGGCGGCGGCAAGTCCGGATCGGGCGGCTACTCGGAATCGCCGAACACGCTGCGCGCCAAGCAGACCTTGCGCCTGCTGACGCTGGTGTCCGAGGGCGTGACCGGCGGCCTCGTCGATGGCGCCAAGTCGATCTATTGCGACGACGTGCCGGTGCAGAATGCCGATGGCAGCTACAATTTCGAGGGTGTGAGCTTCGAGACGCGGATCGGCCTGCCGGATCAAACGCCCATGTCGGGCTTCCCGGCCGTCGAAACCGAGGTGTCGGTCGGCGCAGAGGTCAAAAAGAACGTCTCGATCACGCAGGCGATTACCAATCTCGACGCCACGGCAGCGCGCATCTCGATCCGGGTTGCCTCGCTGACCAAGACCGACACGGACTCCGGCTCGGTTAACGGCAACTCGGTGACCATCGCCATCGACTGCCGCACCGAGGGCGGCACCTGGGCCGTCGTCCGCACCGACACGATTTCCGGCAAATGTACCTCGCCCTATGTCCGTGCCTATCGCTTCGACCTTCCGGGGAAGGGGCCATGGTATGTCCGCGTGCGGCGGCTGTCCGAGGACTCCAACGGCACGACGTCGCTCAACGCCACCTACTGGTCGTCCTTCACGATCATTGAGGACTACCAGCTCATCTATCCCGACAGCGCCTTGCTTGGCCTGGTGGTCGACGCGTCGTCGTTCGGCTCGTCATCGATCCCGACCGTGACGGCCGATTGGGCGGGGATCGAGATCCAGGTGCCGGCGAACTATGATCCCGAGACGCGGGGCTATTCCGGCATCTGGGACGGCACCTTCAAACGGGCGGTCTCCGACAATCCGGCGTGGATCTTCTTCGACCTGATCGACAACGATCGCTACGGCCTCAAGAAGTATCTGGCCGGCTTCGCCATCACGTTTCCCGATCTCTATTCGCTGACCAAGTGGGAACTCTATGAGATCGGCCGCTATTGCGACGAGCTGGTCGACGACGGCTTCGGCGGCAAGGAACCGCGCTTCACCTTCAATGGCGCGATCTCCGACCGTGACGAGGCGATCAATGTTTTGACGGCCATGGCCGGCGTCTTCCGTGGCGTCGTCTATTGGGGCGCCGGCTCCATCATGCCGGTATGCGACAAGCCCTCGGAAGCCCGCAAGCTGGTGACGCGGGCCAACGTCATCGATGGCGCCTTCACCTATCAGGGCTCCTCGCTGAGTGCTCGCCATAGCCAAGTGCTTGTCCAGTGGTTCGATCCGGAGAACAGCTTCAAAACGGCGATCGAGGTGGTCGAAGATCCGGACGCCATCGCGCTGTACGGCGCCCGTCAGACAGAAATCCAGGCGATCGGCTGCACCTCGCGCGGACAGGCGCACCGCTACGGAACGTGGTTGCTCGACACCGAGCAGAACGAAACTGAAGTCGTCACCTATCGCGCCGGCCTCGACCATGCCGACGTGGTGCCCGGCGACGTGGTGCTGATCGCCGATCCCTCCTATGCCGGTGTTCGCTTTGGCGGCCGGCTTGCCGGGGTCTCGGTTGACCTCATGACGCTGATGCTCGACGCACCGGTGACGCTTGGCGCCGGTGAGAGCTATTCCGTCACCGTCGTTCTGCCGGACGGTTCTCTCGCCGATCGCGACGTGACCAGCGGTGCTGGCGAAACGCTGACGCTGTCGCTTGCCTCGGCGCTGCCGGCGGCGCCGATCGCCGGTGCGCTGTGGCTGATGACCGGCTCCGACGTGGCGCCGCGTCCGTTCCGGGTGCTGTCGGTCACCGAGGCGGAAAAGCATCAGTTCGATATTTCGGCGCTGGTCTATGACGAGACCAAATATCCCCGCGTCGAACAGGGCCTCGTTCTCGAAAAGCCGCCGTTCTCGGCCTATCCGAAGGGGCCGCTCGCCGCGCCGACCAACATCAGCGTGCGCGAATATCTCTACCTGGCCGGCGGTACGACGATCCGCGGCGCGGCAACGATCGGTTGGACGCCTCCGGTGGATGCCCGCACCGAACGGTTCGAATTGCAGATCAAGGCGCCGGATCTCGAATGGGCGCCGGCCGGCTCGACGTCGTCGGCCTCGATCGACGTCTCGGATCTTCTGCCGGGCCTCTATCGCTTTCGGGTGCAGTCGGTCGCCTCGCTCGGCGGTCTTCGGTCGCAATGGCTGGAAACGCCCGCGCTACTGATTTCCAGCATCAACGCGCCGCCGGCCGACGTCGACGGCTTCGGCATCGCCGTGCTTGGCGATATCTCCACGCTGTCATGGCGGGCGATCGCCTCGCTCAACCTGTCGCACTACCTGGTGCGCTATACGCCATCCACGGGAGGGGCGACCTGGGGCAGCGCCGCCGTTCTGCTGCCGCGCGTGACCAGCACGAGCGCGCAAGTGCCGACCCGGCCGGGAACCTATCTCATCAAGGCGGTGAGCACGCAGGGCATCGAAAGCCTGTCGGCGGCGCTGATCGTGTCGACGGTGGAGGGGGCGGCGCGCAACGTCGTCGACCTGATCGTCGAAGATCCCGTTTGGACCGGCGACCATGACGGCACCTTTGCTGCCGGCGGCACTCTCCGGCTCGAGTCCGCCGACACGCTGGCCGGTTGGTCTTCGCTGGCGGCGGTGAAGAGCATTGCCTTTGGCATACATGGCATTCGGCCGACCGGCATCTACACCAGCGCGGCCGTGCTCGATCT
>Ga0316604_10001842_pt1 | contig 17500 bp, 18 predicted proteins | sample OWC_soil_day20_C_FD_207650 | JGI IMG/M metagenome (GOLD analysis project Ga0316604, IMG submission 207650) | Wetland soil microbial communities from Old Woman Creek delta, Ohio, United States - OWC_soil_day20_CT | ecosystem: Environmental > Terrestrial > Soil > Wetlands | place: USA: Ohio... | reverse complement strand
TCGCTACGGAGACGCAGGCGGCAACGGTCATGACTCGCGCCAGCGTCTCGACTGTCTTGAGGTCATCGGGCTGCACCTTGCCCTCCCGTCAGACGAGAACGCGTGGGACGTTCAACTTCGGCCACCGAGCGTCACACACTGTCTTTGAGGCGAAGCGAAGCCACCTTGTCGAAGAATAGCGCCTGCGAGATCACAGCCTTCACCATCTCCTCACGAAACGGTTTGGCGATCAGGAACGTCGGTTCAGGGCGCTCGCCGGTCAACAACGATTCCGGATAGGCGGTGATGAAGATGACCGGCACCTCAAAGCTGGTAAGAATGTCATTGACCGCGTCCAGTCCCGACGAACCGTCGGCAAGGCGAATGTCAGCAAGAATAAGGCCGGGGCGCTCGCTATTGGCCATGGCCACAGCTTCGTCACGGGTGCGAGCGTTCCCCACCACGGTGTGGCCAAGCCCCTCGACCAATCCTTCCAGATCCATGGCAATGAGCGGTTCGTCCTCAATAATGAGGACGCGAGAGGCGACCTGCTCGCCGATCTGCCGCGCTGCCTCCGACAACAGGGCTGAGAAGGCCTCGGGCCCGACGTCGAGAATGCGCGACGCGTCGAAGGTGGAGAAGCCCTCCATGGCGGTCAGCAGGAATGCCTGTCGCGGCAGCGGCGTGATGGCATCAAGGCGCCGGTCGGCTGGCGGCCGGTCGCGATCATCGACACGCACGTGGTTCATGGGGTTGGCGTTCCAGACCGCTGAAAACAGTTTGTAGACGCCGAGGCGCGGGTCGACCGACTGATCGAATCCATCAGGGTCGGCCACCAGTTGTTCCAGCATGGCGACGACGTGACTGTCGCCACTTGCCTGACCACCGCTCAATGCTCGCGCATACCGACGGAGAAGGGGAAGCTGCGGGGCAATCAGGGCCGTGATAGACATGGGAAGCCTTTCCAACGCTCAAGCAGACAATGAATTACGAAGTGCGATCCATCGCTAAAACGCGGGAGGAAGTCGCCGGTTCCCTTGTCCGGCGAATATTTTTCTCGCACACCCGGAACCGGAAACCGCCGAGCGCGTTCACGATTGGATGCAAAGCGAACATGCAGCCTTCGCACCCGGACCGTCGATAGGACTGTTGTCTTGAAGTCGTCCTGAAAGAGCCACCATGTCAGATAAAAAAGAAACTCCCGAACGCCCGGCCCTGGAGCTGCCAATCCAGGCGCATCTCGGCGATCAACTGAAGAAACTTTATGGTTCGATTCTGTCTGAACCCATTCCTGAAAGACTGACTCAGCTCCTCGACCAACTTGAAAGGGCAGAAAGAAAAGAGCGGGATGGGCTATCGGAAACCTCCGATGGAGGTGGCGATAAATGACAGCCCTCGTGGCCTTCAAGTCCGCGCTTCTGGCTGAGCTGCCGTCCTTGCGCGCCTTCGCCATTTCACTCTCGGGCAGTCATGATCACGCCGACGATCTGGTGCAGGAAACGGTGATGAAGGCATGGAGCGCGCACGCCAGCTTCTCGCCGGGAACCAGCATCAGAGCCTGGCTGTTCACGATCATGCGCAACACCTATTTCAGCCAGTATCGCAAGGCGCGGCGCGAAGTTCAGGACAGCGACGGCGAAGCCGCTGCCCGCCTCGTCTCGGCGCCGGCCCAGAACGGACATCTCGACCTCGCCGATTTCCGCGTGGCCCTCGAAAAGCTTCCCGATGACCAACGCGAAGCGCTCATTCTGGTCGGCGCGTCCGGCTTTTCCTGTGAGGAAGCCGCAGAGATTTGCGGCTGCGCCGTCGGCACCATCAAGAGCCGCGTCAATCGGGCCCGCCAGAAGCTGATGCAGATGATGGCGATGCAGAACGCCGCCGATCTCTGATTTCCGCTCCGTTGACCTCCTCGATCGCAGTACTGGCCGGCGCTCCCTGCGCCGGCCTTTTTTGCCTACGCTCAGGACGGCAGCGTCGGCCGGCTTTCGGCCTTGAATTCACTGCGGATCGTCCGGGCAACCAGCAGCAGCGGCACAGCCAGTATGGCGCCGAAAGCACCCCACATCCACGTCCAGAAGATGATCGCCACGAAGACGAGAAAAGGATTGATCTCGAAGCGCCGCCCAAGGACCGCCGGGAGGACGGCGTTTTCGCAGACCAGATGGACCACCATGAAGGCTCCGACCGGCCACAGCACGGACAGCAAGCCGTAGTCGAGCATTACCCCGCCGGATGCGAGGGCCATCGACACAACGGCCGGCCCAAGAAACGGCACAAAGCTCATGGCGAAGGCAAACAGGCCCCAGAGGATCGGGGCTGGCAAACCCGCCGCCGCGGCGATCAGACCGGCTGCGAGCCCCACGCCGGCGTAGATCACCGACGTCGTGCCGAAATAATGTGTCAGCGAGGCTTCCGTCGCGTTGAAGATGCGGATGGCTGCGAGGCGTTCCTCACGCCCGCCGAACGCCAGGATGGATTGCCGCCTGAGCTGCGCCCGCCCGGCGACATAAAAGACAAGGGTGGCCAGAAAGATCAGGAACTCACCAAAGGCCGGCGTCAGTCCACCGAGGAAGCCGGTCACCACGCCAAAGTCCAGCGACGCCAGCATCTTCTCAAGACTGGCCAGGCCGTCGGCGGTTGGACTGGCACCGGTGAGCCGCGCCTGCAGCGTGGTGAAGGGGGCCAGCAAGTCACCGACGGCGGCGGCGAGACGCGGCAGGACCAGCGGTAGCCGTTCGATCAGCGTCGAGATCGGCTCGGCCACCGCCTCGAACAGCAGGAACATGCCGGCACCCAGCACGCCAGTGAGCGCGAGACCGGCGACCATCGGTGGGATGCCGATGCGTTGACCGCGATCACCGACATGGGCGACCACACTGCCGACGATGATCGCCGCCATCATCGGCACGACCAAGGAGGCGGCAGCATGCAGCGCCAACAGCAGCGCCAGCACGAACAGCCCGATCGTCGATAACTCGGCGAGGGTTCGACGCGTCCCGGCCCATCCCTGGTCCACCCGCGCCGCGGATGCCTCTGGCAGTTGCCGGTCGAAAGGAGCCTGGCGAACGATATATTTCAAGGAGGAACTCCGTCGCATGAGGTACCGCTTCCGAGGGAAGCGACGGCATATCCCCACCAATGCGCCAGCGGCGGTCCGGTTCCTTGCCCGTGCGTCGACAATCTGGGAACCCGATGCGGATTTGGACGTTGTTCCGGCAGACGCTCGTCCGGACCAAGCGGGCCTGCCAAATGCCCCGCAGGACCGGACTCCCTGACGCAGACGAGTAGAGAAGGATCAAGCCGATGGCTGTCACTGATTCCCCCGCCGCCAAGATCGTCGCCGACAATGCGGCAAAGATTAAGAAGGACATTGGCACCGCCGGCAGCGATATCGCCGACAAGGCCGGCGATGTGGCGGTCGCCGCTCAGGAAGCGCTGGCCGAGATGCGACGGATTATCGATCAATTCGCCGCCAAGACCGGGGTCAAGGCCTCCGAAGCAATGGAGACCGTCAAGACGACAGGTTCCGAAACGGCCGATCACATTGGCGTTGCATTGAGCGGCGCCAGCGCGCTGGGCAAGGAAGGAATTGATGGCGTGGCCGACGCGGTCGCCAAGCGGCCGATGACGGCTATGGCTGTCGCTCTGGGCGTCGGCGTGTTGGTCGGCCTGGTCTCGCGTGGCAGTTCGCGCGCATGAGCGTCGCGCGACTTTTCGGCATAAACCTGCCCCATCTGCGGCGGCGCGGCAGCTTTGCTGTCGCCGCTTCGCTGATTGCCATGATGATGGCGATGTTGGCCGTCGGGTTTGCCGCATTCGCCGGCTACATCGCGCTATCCCGGCACTATGATCCCGAGATCGCGGCGTTGATCATGGCAGGATCACTCCTGCTGATAGCCGTGATCGCCCTGCTGGCCGCGCGGTATGTGCTGAACAAGGCGCAGCGTGAGATGAAGGCGGCGGTTTCTGCGAGCGCCATCGTCGCCTTCGCGCCGACCGCCGCTTCCCTGGCGGCCCGACATACACGCGTTGCGGCGGTCGTCGCGGCGGTGGGCATCGGCTTCTGGCTCGCCCGCAACGCCGTCCGGCGCTGAGGAGTTGCCGCGTGCGCAGGCACACACGAAAACCTGACGGCGCCTGGAATGTCGTGTCCTAAACTCCTTTGTCAAGCAGCGGCTTATCCGGTCGATCTCGCCCACAGGCACCCTAAGCTGCTCAGCCTGCAGGGAATTCTATGCAGACAAAGGTACCGGGATTTCTCTGAGTATAGGAAAGCTCGGCGTCAAGATTGCGCGACATCGCCCGCAGCACCTTCGAACCAATACCCGTTCCCTGGGCCGTGCCAGTGCCGTCCCAACCGATACCATCGTCCTCGACGCAAATCCGCAGCCGGCCATCGTCCAGTTTGCAAGAGCTGACACGAATTTCGCCGCCCACGTCTGGTGGGTAAGCGTATTTGAATGCGTTGGTCACCAGTTCACCGACCATGACACCAAGCGTCACGGCCTTGTCGGTCGGAAGAGACACGGGGATGAGTTCTGTCTTGACCATCCGCAAGGCGCCATTGCCGGCCAGCGACGCCGACAGCTCCCCCACCAGGTGGCCGAGATAGGCACCGATATCCACCTCCCCTATGTTGTCGGAGGTGTAGAGATGGCGATGGACGCCAGCCACCGCTGAAATTCGGCTCTGGGTCTCTTCCAGGGCATGACGAGCATGCGGATCGCTGACGGCCGCCGCTTGCATGCGCACCATGGCGGCCACCAGACCGAGCGAGTTGGCGACGCGGTGGTTGACCTCCTTCAGCAGCATCTCGGCACGGTCGCGTGCCTCGCGGATCAGCTGCTGGTCGCGCACGCGCGCGGTCTTCAGCCGCCAGCGCTCATAGGCTTGCTCGAGGGCGGCAATCAGAAGGTCGAAGAATTCGGGCGATGTGTCCTTGATGACGTAGTCGTCGGCCCCGTGTTTGAGAGCCTCGATGGCCAGCCGCGCATCCATGGAGCCGGTGACATAGACGATGGGCGGGCGACTTCCGCGTGGACCGAGGCGGTTGAGAATGTCGAGGCCCGTCTCGGCAGCGAGCGTATGATCGAGGGCGACGATGTCGATACCACCGTCGGCAATAAGCTTCAGCGCCTGATCGCCCGTCGTTACGTGGACCGTCTCGTGGCCACGGCGGGCCAAAGCCTTGCGGACCAGCACGGCAAGGGCGACGTCGTCCTCAACATGTAGAACCGTGATAGGCTCCTTGAGATCGGTTCCATAGGGCATGTTCAATTCAGCTCCGGAATCTGCATCACCGACAGGAACAGGCCGAGCTGGCGGATGGCGTTGGCGAAGCTCTCATAGTTCAGAGGCTTGGTGATGTAGACGTTGGCGCCCAGATCGTAGCAGCGCTGGATTTCCCGCGCGTCGTCGGTGGTGGTCAGAACGATCACCGGTGTGCGGCGCGTATGCTCGTTGGCCTTGAGGCGGGTGAGGATATCGATGCCGGTCATGTCGGGCAGGTTGAGGTCGAGCAAAACCAGCGATGGCCGGCCAATGGCCGCCAACCCGGTCTCGTCGGCGCCCAGCAGATAGGAGATCGCGCTGGTGCCGTTGCGAAAGGAAATGATCTCGTTGGTCACGCCAGCACGGCGGATGTTCTTCTCGATGAGACGGGCGTGACCTTCGTCATCCTCGATCATGATGATTGCCACGGGTTTGGGCTCCTTGCTCATGCTTCGTTTCTCCCCATACGCAATACCAGGTCGCGGGCGATCGTCACGATGAAGGTCGTCCCCGTCTCGCCGTCGCTCTTCACGCACACATCCCCACCGAGACGTCGGCTCAGCATGCGCGTGTGGGCGAGGCCGATACCGTCTCCGGGCTTGTCCTGGGTGCCGGCACGCCGGAACAATTCAAAGATGCGCTCGAAATCCGTTTCGGCAATGCCACGGCCGTTGTCTTCGACCTCGAACACCGCCGTTCCGCGATCGAGGCGACCACGAACGACGATCTGCCCTGGCTGCCCACCCTTGAGATATTTGGTGGCATTATCCAGCAGGTTCGTGAAGATCTGCTGCAGGGCCGACCGGTCGGAAACGACGTCCGGCAGGCGGCCTTCGATCCGCACCTCGGCGCCCGCCTCGGCAAATCGCTGGCGGATGGAATCGACGCACTCGGAGACAAGGCTATGCATGTCGAGAGGCACCGGGTCGAGCACCCGGCGGCCGGCGCGCGACAGCTTCAGGATTTCATTGATCAGGCTGTCCATGCGCGTCGTCGAGGATCGGATGAAGCCGAGCGCCTCCGGAATATCCTCATCGACGGCAATGAGAGCGTCGGCCCGGTCGGGATCGTCGGCGTCGCCACCAACCCTTCGAACGTAGGCGGTGAGCTGCTCGGTCGACGATTCGAGCTCGGAGGTGAAACCCATGATGTTGACAAGCGGCGCCCGGAGATCGTGGCTGACGATGTAGGCATAGCGCTGCAGTTCGTCGTTGGTGCGCATCACCGCCTCGGTGCGCTCGCGTACCCTGGACTCAAGCTCCTGGTTGATATCCATAAGCTCGCGTCGTGCCTCGTCGATCTCCTTCACATGTCGAATCATCACCAAAGTGGCGCCGGTCGTCAGGACGACGATCATGGCAACGCCGAGGCTGATCATGGTGGTGAGCAGCGTGGCGGCGTCGCGCATGGCCGCGGCTCGGGCAATACGAACCGAGGCAGCGACATCACGGATGACAGCGCCCGCCTGGCGGATCTGATCCATCAATATCCGCCCACGATCCAATGCAGCGACCATCTGGGTCGACTCGAAGTTCCCTACACGGAAATTGGCAAGGTTGTGCCCGATGAGATCCATCCTCACCTGGCCAAGCTTGATCAGCTCTTCGACCGGTTCGGGCGCGATCGCCTTGCCCTCGTCGACTTCCGCCGCGCGCAATCGGAGATCGGCCGAGTCCTTGGCGAACTGGCCGAGCGCCGCTTCATAGGGCTCGAGATAGGCCTCCTTCCTGGTGATGATGAAGCCGCGCTGGGCGGTTTCGGCATCGACCAGATCGGAGATGAACTCCAGCACCAGCCGATCGACGCGGGCCGCCCGGAGCGATTCGGTGGCGTGGACCTGCGAACGAGCGGAAAAAATGAAGGCGGCCGAGACGATCATCAACAAGACGACCGCCCCGCCCGCCAAAAGCAGGAGATTATAGCCGATGAATCGACCGGTACCCGATCTCAGCATCTCCCTGTTTTCCCCCGTCCACCTCGAAACACTAAACATATTCTGCCTGCGAACAGGGAAACTTCAAGTTTCATCGTGTCGACCGCATCTTTTTGGGGCGTGAAACCCGTCGGGACTCGTCGTCAGGCATGGAGCAACTGGAAGACGAAGCTCACGACGAACAGGATGAGGAACAGGCCGAACAACACGCGGGCAATTCCGGCCGAAGCGGCAGCAATGCCGGAGAACCCGAAGACGGCGGCGATGAGGGCCACAACAAGGAAGACGAGAGACCAGTAAAGCATGGCGAACAACTCCTTTTGTTGACTTTCGGCAGGGACAACGCCGGATCGCCGTGATGGTTCCGGCCGGAAATCGTTCTCCCCAGAATTTGCAGCCGCAGGAATATCGCCAACGAAAACAGTCATCCGAGAGCCGCCGGAACCGACGCGCCGGTGCCGCGTTGTAATCGTCGAGCCCGCAGACAAGGGACCGGTCCTCGCCGGGCGTTCCGATCTTCACCCCCAAGCAATGGAGCAGGCACCATGCGAAGCATCCTTCTCTGGTTTCTCGGCATTCCGATTCCGATCATCATTCTGATCGCCCTGTTCGTCCGCTGACGTTGACACCGGCCAATGCGCCGGTGCCCGACAACGGCCGCCATCTTCGCCGCCGGCCCTCTGCCCAGGGCCGGCGGCTTTTGCGCCGGTGAGAGTCCGGCACATCACGAGCCCCCGCCAATCGGCGTGAACCGACCGACCGGAAGGCGGCTGCTCAGAAAAAAATCTCGGGCGGAGACAACGATGCGGCTCTTTTCCTGCGACGGTTGCGGCAACACCGTTCATTTCGACAATGGGGCCTGCATAGCCTGCAACAGGCGGCTGGGCTATCTCCCCGGTAGCGCGCGCATGACGGCCCTCGAACCGTCGGCAGACGGCTGGATCTCTCCCGCTCTCGGCCAAGGCTTCGTCTTCTGCGCCAATGCCGAGATCGCCGCCTGCAACTGGCTGTTGCCGGCCGAGGCACCGGGCGGGCTCTGCCCGGCCTGCCGGCACAACCGCACCATTCCGGCATTCACCGATGACAGGGCAACCAATGCTTTCCGGCGCGTGGTGTCAGCCGAGCGGCATTTGTTCTATTCGCTTCTCGCCTGGCGCCTGCCGGTCCCCGACAAGAGCGAAGATACAGAGGCCGGCCTCGCCTTCGACTTTCTCGCCGACGAGATCGGTCCAGACGGCGTCGTCGTGCCGGTGATGACAGGACACGCCGACGGCGTCATTACGCTGGCCATCGCCGAGGCTGATGACGCAGCGCGCGAGGAGCGCCGTGTCCAGCTCGGAGAGCCCTACCGGACGCTGCTTGGTCATTTTCGCCATGAGATCGGCCACTATTACTGGGACCGACTGGTCCGCGATGGCAGTCGCCTCGACGCCTTCCGCGCGCTATTTGGAAACGAGCAGCAAGACTATGGCGAGGCGCTGGAACGGAACTACCGTGACGGACCGCCGGCCGACTGGCGGAACCGATTTGTCAGCTCTTATGCCTCCTGTCATCCCTGGGAGGATTTCGCCGAGACCTTCGCCCATTACGTCCACATGGTGGATGCACTCGAGACGGCCCACGCCCTCGGCCTCGTGGTCTCCCCGCGGGTAGCAGCCCCCGAACAGCTCGACCTCCTGGTGGATTTCTCGCCTTACCATCAGCGGGATTTCGCGGCCCTGGCCAACGCCTGGCCGCCACTTACCGTGGCCGTCAACGAAATCAACCGATCGCTCGGCCAGCGGGATTTCTATCCCTTCGTCCTGTCCGAGGAGATCCTGTCCAAACTCGAGTTCGTGCATGCGCTTGTCGCACCAAACCGCTCACCTCCAGTCGACTGACGCAATCAACCCATGAAAAAAGCCCGACTCGTCAAGAGCCGGGCTATGGGCAGGGCCGAAAAACACTTGGCCTCATCTGCCGATCTTCCGTTGGCGCGCCGTCGGACGGGCAACGATTTCAGCGGCCGGCATGCCACGTCCACCAGCTGACAGGGCGGCCACCAGCAGGATTACGGCGGCAACAAGCGGCGCCAGTGCCAGGAATTGCGCGGCCAAGGCCGTCACTTCGAGGCCGGTCACCGCCGGCAGGTGGGAAAGAGTGGACTGCTCGACGATGGCGAGGGTGGACATGGCTTGATCCTCTCTCTGTGCCGACCGGAATCGTAAGGCCAAGTGGCGGTGCCGATTACGGACAGGGACGGGCGACCTGTTCGTCGCCGGCTACTTTCCTTCGACCGAAACGCCATGTTCACCGATCGAGATTTCGACACCGTCCGGCTGCTTCTTTTCTTCATAAAGTTGGTAACCGAGCACGCCGATACCGGCGGCGAGCAGAACAATGACGGTAACAAGAATCTGACGGTTCATGACGTCTCCCCGACTTGAAGGCCGGATCGTATGAACCGGCGTGACAGGTGAAGATCGGTGGTGATCCGATCTTCACAGGAGAAACACCCCCAACGATCAGTTGGTTCCCGCCGGCCGGAAATATTCGCCCCATTCCGCAAGGAACGTCGGAAAGGCAACACGATCGGACCAGACAAACAACACGCCGGACCGCAGGCATGGAACATGACCGACCCCGGCGCTCCTGTCCGGAGCGCCGGGGTCGGTCGCGGCATCAGAGGATTACTGGCTTTCAGGCCACTGCGGCTGTCGCCTGCCTTCTGGGGCGAAAGATCACCAACAGTACCAAGGCCCAGTAGCCGACGAAGACAACGAGTTCCATCAGGTTGGGCGTTGCCCGATAGCCGGTCAGTGCCGAGATGAAGCCGCCGGTCGCATCGCCGTCGGAGAGAAGCCAACCGCTGTCCCAGAGGCGACGGGACAGGCGCGGCAGGATCTCGAGGTCAATCAGGCCGTCGATGCCGGTCATCAGCAGAGCACAGGCGAGGAACAGCAGCATGATCTCGGTGACGCGGAAGAACAGTCGCCAAGACAGCACGCGGCTACCAGCCTGCAGCAGGCCATAGCTGAGGAGCGCCAGGGCAAAGCCGAACAGGCCGGCGCCGACGCCGGAGAGCAGATCGCCGGCAGCACCCGACGACAGGATGCCGTAGAGAAAAATGACCGTCTCGCTACCCTCGCGGGCGACGGCCACCAGTGCCAGCACGAAAACGCCCCACCAGGAACGACGGATGACGGCGATCGACAGCTGCGTCTGGAGGTCGCCTTTCAGGGACCGGCCGTGTCGGCGCATCCAGAACACCATCTGGAGGATCAGCGCAGCGGCGAGCAGCACCACGGTCGTGGTGTAGGTGAGCTGGGCTTCCTCGGAGATGGCATCGCCGAGCTGCACCAGCAGCGCGGCCAACAGACCGGCGAAGGCGAGGCCGGCTGCAACGCCGCCCCACAGGAACAAGCGAGCGCGACCGGTATCGCGCGTCTCGGCGCGCAGCCAGGCGTCGAGAATGCCGATGACCAGCAACGCCTCGACGCTTTCGCGCCAGACCACGAAGGCTATGGAGCCGAACATTCAATCAGACCTCGTCTTGGCCCGTCACGCTCACTTGGCGATCAGCACGGCGGGCGGCGCTTCCGGATGGAAGTCGTCGAAGAAGGAGTATTCGCCTGGGTCGAGATACTTGATCACCATGGAGGTGGTGACACCCGGACCGATCACCTTCTCCTTGCGGAGCGGCACGCTTTCGAATTCGGCCGGCGTCTTGCCGAGATTGACGAGTTGCAGTTCGAAGCGGGTGTCGGCCGGTACCTCGATACGGCTCGGCGTCATGGTGCCGTCGTTGAACTCGATGCGGAACACCGGATCGTCCTCGGCGGCAGCCGGGGCGGCCACCGCGAGGACCACGAGCAGGCAACCGGCGGCCAGGCAAAGCCGCCGCCGGTGCGTCGTGCTGGGGATGGGCTCAGTAGCCACCCTTTTTCCCCGTGCCGGCGTAGGTGAATTCATAATTGGTGTCGAAAGGCGCGAACCACGGGGCGACGCCGGTTTCCTTGTCGACGTGGCGGCCGAACGGCATATGGCCGGTGCCGGCCGGCGGCGCGATGTGGAAGGTCAGCTTGTAGATGCCGGGGCCATCGAGCTTGACGTTGTCGCCGTAGTGCGGGCCGTCGGAGGCGACCATGCCCATCAGCGGTCCCTTGGCGACGGACTTGCCGTCCTTGGTCAGCTCGAAGCTGATGTCGAGATAGGGCATCCAGTCACCGTTGGCGAAGCCGTTGACATTGTCCTTGGTGGCGTGGATGTCGGCCTCGATGTGAACGTCCGCCTTCTCGGCGGCCAGCATCATGCCGGCCGGCTCCATCTCGATCGGCTGCAGGTAGACCGCGGCCACTTCCATGCCGCCGCCGAACTGCGGCTCACCAATCGGATATTCGAGCGCATAGGCACTCGTCGCAAAACCAAAGGCCGAGGCCAGGATCATTCCGTTCAGAATACGCATTTCGATGCCCCATTTGCTAATGATTGTCATGAGTATTTTCGATAGCGGACCCGCGTCAACCGTGGGGAAACCCTGATGGAGCGCATTGGACAGGCCAACTAACTGACTGGAAACGATTTTTCCACACGCCGGCCTCACTGTTCGATAAAAGATGAGGGAAACCACCAGCTTGATCCGGGAGTGCGAGTGCGAGCAGTTAGCATCTTGGTGTCCTTCGCGGACGGGTGAAGCGGCGCCGTTTTGAGCCGGTGTCGGAGGGACGCATCATGAACAAGCTTGTCCGCGGCGATGTCTTCGTCGGTCCGGCTGTGAACTCCATGGTCAAAATCAGAAACGTCGATCCGCGAAGCGCCTTCACCCGCGGGCTGGAGACGCTGTTTGTCCGTTGGCGGCGGCACTTTGGCTGGATCCAGGTGCTGATGTTCGGCGTCTTCCTGGTGGTGATCGGCCTGCCGGTGCTGTTGCCCGATCCGCCGGCTGAAAGCGGCATCCTCTCCGATCCGACGCTCTTCTTGCGTTATCTTCTGTGGGGCATCTGGTTCCCGCTGGTCTTCCTGTCGGTGATCGTGCTCGGACGCCTGTGGTGCGGCACGCTCTGCCCGATGGGCGCCGCCTCGGAACTTGCCAACAAATACGGCCTGCAGCGCGCCATTCCCGGCTGGATCAAGTGGGAAGGCACACCGGCCCTCAGCTTCATCATCATGACGCTCTATGGCCAGACCATCGGCGTGCGCGATCATCCGGAAGCGGCGGCCGGCCTGTTCGGCGGCACCATGCTGCTCGCCATCGCCATCGGCGGCCTCTATGGCCGCAACAAGCGCGTCTGGTGCCGGCACCTCTGCCCGATCGGCCGCGTGCTCGGCCTCTATTCCCGGCTGGGTGCCGTGCAGTTTACGCCAAAGGTTAGGCTCAGCGGCGGCGACGCCTACACCGAGCGTGGCGCCTGTCCAACCATGATCGATCTGCCGCGCAAGGTCGAAAGCCGTCACTGCATCGAATGCTTCCGTTGCGTCAATCCCAAAGCAGCTGGCAGCGTAAGGCTCGATCTGCGCCGGCCCGGCGTCGAGGTGGAAGAAATCCGCGACCATCGCGCCAACCCGGCTGAAGCCTGGTTCCTGTTCCTTGATACCGGTGTGGCGCTCGGCGGCTTCCTGTGGCTGGTGCTGCCACAGTATCAGGCGATCCGCCAGAGCTTCGGCATCTGGGCGATCCAGAACCACATCGACTGGATCACCCGCGTCGGACCGTCCTGGCTGATGAGCGTGCATCCGGCCCGCGCCGAGACCTTCATGTGGCTCGACTTCATCCTCATCGTCGGCTTCATGCTCGGCACCATGGCAGTGCTCACCGCCGTCCTTGCCGGTCTCACCGCCGTCAGCGCGGCAATCGCCCGCCGGCTCGGCGCCGACGGCGGCTTCGGTCAGGTCTTCACCGAACTCGGCTATCAATATGCGCCGGTTGCGTTGATGAGCCTGATCATCGGCCTTGGGGCCGAGCTGCTGACGCCGTTGCGCTATACCTTCGTCGGCATGGAGGGCGTGCACGTCATCCGTGGCGGCCTGTTTCTGATCGGCGTCGTCTGGAGCATCTGGCTCGGTGACCGTATCCTGCGGCGGCAGGGACTGCCGCTGGCAAAGCGCTGGCTGCCGCTCGTTCCCGGCATTGCCGGCAGCCTGTTCGTCGGCTTCGGCTGGTGGCCGGCCATCTTCGGGCTGTAGCCCCGCCAAACGGCGGCGCCTCTTGTCCACGTTGAGAGCAAGCGATCGGAAACGGTCGTCGACGACGCTTTGTGGGTGCCCTTTTCGTGCCTACGAAAGATGTTCTTTTCCAACTTGCGACAATTGTATATCTGGTTACCATTGCTATTCAGCATTGCGTTGACTTACCGAAGTGCGGGAAACTATTGATCCCCTTCACGATGGTCGTTCAACGACTTGGTTCCACGACGTCTTGATCGCGGGATTAGCGGCTGGAGCAGCGAAGAAACATGCGAAACATTGGAAAAAGCGGCGGTGTGCTGCTCGTGCTGGCCATCCTCACCGCTTGCCAGCCGAGCAGCCCATCCGGACCGCCGCCGGCCGGTAAGGTCGAGGTCGGCTATGTGACGCTCCAGCCGACGTCGGTACCGCGCACCATGGCGCTGCCAGGCCGTGTCGTGGCTCTGGCGACCGCGGAGATCCGACCACAGGTGAACGGCATCGTCCGCAAGATCGCCTTCAGGGAAGGCGGTGTGGTCAAGCCCGATGACGTGCTTTACGAACTCGACGACGCCAAGTTCAAGGCGGCCTATGCTGCGGCAGCCGCTGCCGTGAAGAAGACGGAAGCGGCCACTGCCGGCGCCCGGACGGCCTTCGATCGCAACGAGAAGCTATCGGAAAGCAACGCCGTGGCCGCCCAGACGGTCGATGACGCCCGCTCGACGCTTCTTCAGGCCGAAGCCTCCGAGGAGGCGGCGAAGGCCGATCTCGAAACGGCGAGCATCAACCTCGAGAACGCCACCATCCGCGCGCCAATCGGCGGCATCATCGGCGTATCGACGGTCAGTGTTGGCGCACTGGTCACCGAGAACCAGACCGATGCGCTGGCCACCATCCGCCAGATCGACCCGATCAACGTTGATCTCGTCGATTCCAGCGCCAATCTCCTGCGCGTCCGTGAAGAAGTGGACAGTGGGCAGCTGGGGCGCGAGCCCGGCAAGCCGGCGGCGGTGACGCTGACGCTCGAGAACGGCAAAGCCTATGGCACGGCCGGCACCATCTCGCTGACCGAGATCGTGGTGAGCGAGACCACCGGCACCTTCACGCTCCGTGCCACCTTCCCCAACAGCCAGCGGGTGCTGCTGCCGGGCATGTTCGTCGAGGCCAGCGTCGATCTCGGCACGCTCAATTGCGCCTTCCTGGTGCCGCAACGGGCGGTGACACGCGGCGATGACGGCGTCGCCACGGTTTACGTGGTGTCGACGGACAACAAGGCGGAGGCGAAGCGCATCACCACCACCGGCACATCGGGCAATAGCTGGATCGTCACCGACGGTGTTTCGGCCGGCGACCGGCTGATCGTCGACGGCTTTCAGAAATTCTCGAGTGGTGCCGAGGTGGAGCCGGTCGAAGCGAGCATCGACGACGACGGCGTGGTCGAGCAGGATCTGGCGACGGAGAGCGGCAAATGAGCCTCCCCTCGCCGCGCAACGCGCTCGCCAGCTTCTTCATTGCCCGGCCGGTCTTCGCCATCGTGCTGGCCATCGCCACGCTGCTGGCTGGCGTGATGGGCATCTACTCGCTGTCGATCTCGCAGTATCCCGACATCGCGCCGGTGACGGTGCGCGTGTCCGCCACCTATTCCGGCGCGACCGCCGAAGCGGTCGAGAACTCGGTCACCAAGAAGATCGAGAGCGCCATGACCGGACTCGACGGCCTGCTCTACATGGAATCGTCGTCGAGTACCGGTTCCGCCTCGATCGAACTCACATTCGCCAACGGCACCGACCCGGAGCTGGCGCAGGTGGAGGTGCAGAACAAGCTGTCGCGCGTCGAGTCGCAGTTGCCGGACGCCGTGCAGGACGCCGGTGTCCGCGTCAACCGGTCACCGTCGGGCATCCTGATGATCGGCAACATCATCTCGAGCGACGGTCGCTACACCTCCGACGAACTGTCGGACATCATGTCCAGCCAGATCGAGGATCGCATCGAACGGCTCGATGGCGTCGGCGGCGTGCAATCCTTTGGCTCGGGCTACGCCATGCGCATCTGGCTCGATCCGGCGGCGCTTCTCAAATATCAGCTGGTACCGAGCGACGTGACGGCCGCCATCACCGCTCAGAACGCCCAGGTCGCCGCGGGCTCCATCGGCGCTGTTCCTGTCGTCAAAGGCCAGCAGCTCAAAGCCAGCATCATCGCCCAGTCGCAGATGACGTCGGTCGACGAGTTCAAGCGCATCAGCCTGAAGACCGCTGCCGACGGCTCGGTGGTGCGCCTTTCCGATGTGGCGCGCGTCGAGGTCGGCCTTGAAAGCTATGGTCAGCGATCGAGTTTCAACGGCATGCCGGCTGCCGGGTTTGGCGTGCAGCTTGCCTCCGGTGCCAACGCCATCAGTACGGCCAACCTTGTCCACGCCGAGCTCGACAGCCTCAAGGATTCGCTGCCGGAGGGCGTGGAGATCGCCTATTCCTACGAGACGACGCCTTTCGTCGAGCTGTCGATCGAAAAGGTGGTCGAGACGCTGATCGAGGCAGTCATCCTGGTCTTTCTGGTGCTGCTGTTGTTCCTGCAGAATATCCGCGCCACGCTGATCCCGATGATCGCCGTGCCGGTGGTGCTGCTCGGCACCTTCGGCGTGCTGGCCGCCCTCGGCTATTCGATCAACATGCTGACCATGTTCGCCATGGTGCTGGCGATCGGCCTGCTTGTCGACGACGCCATCGTCGTCATCGAGAATGTCGAGCGCATCATGCGCGAGGAGAAACTGTCACCGCGCGAGGCGACCGAGAAGTCGATGGGCGAGATCACCGGCGCGCTGATCGGCATCGCCCTGGTGCTGACCGCCGTGTTCATTCCGATGGCCTTCTTCTCGGGCTCGGTCGGCGTCATCTACCGGCAGTTCTCGGTGACGATCGCCAGCGCCATGCTGCTGTCCGTGCTGGTTGCCATCATCCTGACGCCTGCGCTGGCGGCGCTGATGCTGAAGCCCAGCCACGAAGGGGTTCTTCATCGCTGGCTCGGCTGGTTCGACCGCGGCTTTGCGCGGTTGACGGGGGGCTATTCCCGCACGGTGGGCCGACTGGTGCTGAGGCCGGTCAGGATGTTCGTCGTCTTCCTGGCGCTGATCGGCGGCGCCTACGGTCTCTACTCCAAACTGCCGACCTCCTTCCTGCCGGAGGAAGATCAGGGCGTCTTGATGACCATGATCACCCTGCCGGCCGGCGCCAATGCCGCCCGCACCCAGGCGGTGCTGGACAAGGTGCAGGCCTACTATCTCAACGAGGAAAAAGACGCGATCCAAAGCGTGTTCATGACGCTGGGCTTCGGATTTTCCGGCAGCGGCGAGAACAGCGCCATGGGCTTCGTCCGCCTCAAGGACTTTGCCGAACGGACCGACAGCCGCCTGTCGGCGAGCGCCGTCGCTGCCCGTGCCTCGGCGTATTTTCGGGCGATCCGCGACGCCGAAGTGTTCGTGCTGGCACCGCCGGCCATCCAGGGCCTCGGCCAGACCAACGGCTTCTCGATGTATCTCGAGGACAGCGGCAACGAGGGGCGCGAAGCGCTCAACGCCGCCGCCAACACGCTCGCCGACAAGGCGGCGGACAATACATCGATCACCAATATCCGCGGCAACACCCGCACGCTGGAATCCCAGCTGAAGATCGACATCGACCGGCAGAAGGCCGGCGCGCTCGGTGTCGATCTTTCCGGCATCAACAGCCTGATCACCACCGTCTTTTCCGGTTCCGACGTTAACGACTTCATCTATCGCGGCGAGATCAAGCCGGTGATGGTCCAGGGAGACACGCCCTTCCGCATGCAACCCGGTGATATCGATCGCTGGTATGCGAGGAACGACAGTGGCGAGATGGTGCCTTTCTCGGCCTTCGCGTCCACCGCATGGGTGAAGGGCTCGCCATCGCTGTCCCGCTTCAACGGGACCGCCGCGATCAGCATCAGTGGCACGGCAGCGAGCGGCGTCAGCTCCGGTGACGCCATGACGGAGGCGGAAACGCTGGTGGCCGATCTCGACGGCGGCTATTCGACGGCTTGGTCGGGCCTCTCCTACCAGGAGCGTCTGGCCGGCTCGCAGGAGATGCTGCTCTACGCGGTGTCGCTGGTGGTCGTCTTCCTGTGCCTGGCCGCGCTCTACGAAAGCTGGTCGATCCCCTTCTC
>Ga0316604_10001840_pt1 | contig 17509 bp, 9 predicted proteins | sample OWC_soil_day20_C_FD_207650 | JGI IMG/M metagenome (GOLD analysis project Ga0316604, IMG submission 207650) | Wetland soil microbial communities from Old Woman Creek delta, Ohio, United States - OWC_soil_day20_CT | ecosystem: Environmental > Terrestrial > Soil > Wetlands | place: USA: Ohio... | reverse complement strand
CTTTAACCTTATAATTACTTTTTTTATCACCTAACTTGCAAAACCAACGCCAAAGCTTCAAGCCAACCACCCTTTCAGCACATGCTTTTATTTATGATTATACTATTATAGCATGTAAGTTCGCGATGATTTAGATCACATAAGATATTATTTATCGCAAAATAACTCTATATAATGCATTGAATCTTCTAGCGGCAATCATCGTGAGATGGGCTATAGGGTTGGCATTACGAAGAAAGCAAACAATGCTGGCCTATAGCTCCTTCCTCGGAGACCAACAATATCGATGTGAATTCTTTTAAAAAGAAGAAGCCTGTTGATGACAGACTTCTCCATAAATTACGTATGTATTTAGTTAACGTCTATATTATTGATCTGTCCTTTGATACTACACTTCCATAATGATCGGCAATATCATCGGACTGCGGTGAGTTTTTTCATAAACAAACTTACCCAATATATCGCGAACATTGCCCTTAATCGCCGCCCACTCGGTAATTTTACCAGCTTCACAATTAGCCAGAGCCTGCTTAACCTTTTGTTTCGCCTCAACCATCAATTGCCCAGATTCACGCACATAAACAAAACCACGAGAAACAATATCCGGCCCAGCTATAACGCAGCCTCTCACTTTATCTAGTGTAATAACTACGATAATAACCCCATCCTGGGATAACTTACTACGATCACGAATAACAATATTCCCCACATCTCCAACACCCGAGCCATCGACAAAAACCTTGCCTGACGTTACTTTCCCAGCTACTTTGCCAGTTACACCAGTAGCATCTTCCGTAAATTCAAAAACCTGTCCATTGGTACCAATAAAGATATTTGCCTTGGGTATTCCCAGTTCTTCACCAAGTTTCCCATGGCTTATGAGCATCCGATGTTCACCATGTACTGGAATCAAGTACTTAGGCCTAACCAAAGTTAACATTAATTTCAGTTCCTCTTGACTGGCATGGCCAGAAACATGAACACCTGCCGTACCTTCATGAATAACGTCTGCACCGAGACGCAATAAAGCATCAACGGTTTTCGATACCGACTTCTCATTACCTGGAATTGGAGTAGCTGAAATGATAACCGTATCTCCTGGGTAAATCTCAACTTTGCGATGATCATTCATCGCCATCCGCGTCAAAGCAGACATAGGTTCACCCTGGCTGCCAGTAGTCAAAATCAGAACCTGATTACCTGGATATCTTTTTACATCGTCAATATCAATTAACATGCCTTCAGGAACATTTAAATACCCAAGTTCTGTGGCAATATTTACAACATTGATCATACTACGACCAATAATGGCCACCTTACGACCATATTTACAAGCAGAATTGATTGCTTGTTGCAAGCGCAATACATTTGACGCAAAAGTTGCTAAAATAACTCGGTCTTTAGCACTGCGAAACGCATCATCTAACGCAATACCAACTGTACGCTCCGATTTGGTAAAACCAGGCCGCTCGGCATTAGTGCTATCTGACATTAAGACAAGTACACCCTCATCCCCCAGTTCAGCAAATTTGTGAAGATCCATTATTTTCCCATCTGCTGGTGTAAAATCAATTTTAAAGTCACCAGTATGTACAATGATACCGACGGGCGTCCTAAAGTACATCCCAACAACATCAGGCATAGAATGACTTACTCGAATAAAGCCTATTTCAAAGGGACCAAATGTTACTTGATCTCCCGCCTCAACAACATTCAATTTAAAGTTAGCTACATTATTTTCTTTCAAGCGACACTCAACCAGCCCCAGGGCAAGGCGGGTACCATACACTGGTACATCTATTTGCTTCAATAAATAGGATAAGGATCCTATATGATCCTCATGACCATGAGTGAGAACAACAGCTCGTATCTTGTCCTGATTTTCAACAAGATAAGTCATGTCAGGTATCACTAAATCAATGCCCAGCATATCATCTTCCGGGAATGCTAAGCCAGAATCAATGATAACAATATCATCTCCATAACGGATCACCGTCATGTTCTTGCCTATTTCGCCCAGGCCCCCGAGGGGAATTATTGCGAGTTTATTTTGTTTTTCCAAAAAAAGCACCTCCATCATTTCAGTTTGTATACTTAGAGTCCATTTTCATCAATTAGATGTGTCGCCCACCAACCAATTGCCTGAAATATGGTTATTTTCATCTATATGTTCATAAATGAGAAAATCCGCACACAACCTATTGGCTATTATTATACTTCATGTTGAGTCAATATACAAACTTTCCTTATTATAGTAACCATCATATTGAATAGACTAAAAATAAGCCCAGAAATCTAAATCCCTGGACCAGCAATACTTATTTACTTTTTTATCACTATATTAAATATTATTTGAAATACAATAATCTCCTCCACAAACACATCTCTGGCATCATTTTATTCAGCATCACATGAAATTATGATGTTCATATACCTATTTTATTAAGAATAAAACCTCTCTAACCTAAGGCCATTACTTGCTACCGCAGCTGTTACTCCAAAAAATTTCCATCACAATAAGCTTGACAGAGTCGCAAAAAAAATGTTTAATTAATTGGACTCATGTTTCTTTACAAGGTACATTATTAGATATCGCAACAAACAATAGCAGGAGGACATCAATGAATTTATTTCGCACAAAAAGCATCGCGGATATGATCAAAGGTACTAAGCAACATGCTCTTAAAAAGACTCTCGGTTCAATGGATCTGATATTGCTGGGAATTGGGTGCATTATCGGTACTGGTATTTTTGTGCTTACTGGAGTAGCGGCCGCCAAATATGCTGGACCTGGAATCATGCTATCTTTTGTTTTATCCGGACTTGCCTGTGGATTTGCCGCATTAGCTTACGCAGAACTAGCGGCTATGATCCCAGTGGCGGGTAGCGCCTATACCTTCGCCTATGCATCTTTGGGGGAATTTATCGCGTTTATTGTGGGTTGGGCGCTCATTTGCGAATACACAGTAGGGGCAGCAGCTGTAGCTGCCGGGTGGTCAGGCTATGCCGTCGGTTTATTTAAGACAGCAGGCATTATCCTCCCTAAGGCATGGACAGCAGTCCCTGCAGATGGAGGTATTCTTAATGTACCTGCCATTATAATCGTCTCATTTCTAACTTACTTACTCATTTTAGGTTCAAAAGAAAGCGCGAAGCTAAATAAAATTTTAGTTTTTGTCAAATTGGGCTGTGTTGCTCTATTCTTGTTTTTAGCCACACCTCATGTAAATCCCTTGAACTGGCAGCCTTTCCTTCCCTTTGGTCTAGGTGGTGTTGCAACTGGCGCGGCAATCGTATTTTTTGCGTACATCGGATTTGACGCAGTATCTACTGCCGCAGAAGAATGTAAAAACCCTAACCGAGACATTCCCATCGGAATTATGGGTTCACTGCTAGTCTGCACTATACTCTATATCGCAGTAGCAGCCGTTCTCACTGGTGTTGTTCCTTATACGTCATTGAATAATAGTGAGCCTGTAGCTTTCGCCCTTCGCGCAATTGGCATGAATTTCGGTAGTGCTGTCGTGGCAGTTGGTGCAATCTGCGGTATTACTACTGTATTACTTGTTATGATATTTGGACAAACTCGTGTGTTTTTAGCAATGAGTAGGGATGGAATGATACCACAAAGCATGGTAAAAATTCACCCTAAACATGGAACACCTCACAAAATCACAATTGTTACCGGTATTGCAGTATGTATCCTTAGCGGTTTGTTACCCATCAATATTATCGCTGAATTATGTAATCTGGGAACTTTGTTTGCATTTTGCGTCGTTTCCATCGGTGTTTTAGTTCTCCGTAAGAGCCAACCAAATCTCCATCGTCCTTTCCGTTGCCCCGCTGTTTGGGTAGTAGTACCTCTTGCCGTGCTTTCCTGCGGATTCCTAATTGCCAATTTGCCGAAAGATACCTTCATTTTCTTTGGCATATGGTACGCAATAGGCATGGTGGTGTATTTCACTTACAGTCGTCACAACACTATTCTTGTGGAACAAGCAAACGACCTTCTTAATAAATAAAATAATCACCAGTTGATTATTTTATGGGCTATTAGCTATATGCTAATAGCCCTTTTTCGCCGTGCCATATATCTATGTATTCCAATAAACTGCCCCTGTATCGGCTTTTTATCAAAATAGTATCACCACTTTAACAAGCATATAAATATTCTTAAGTATAAATGATACATAAATTCTAATATAATTTAGTTTTATTAGAATAAAGAGACCCCTTTATTCGGCATAATATAGCAATAAACAACTAGTAATAGAAAGTTGCATGATTGGGGGGGGTAATTTGAAAGCATCATTATTTATAACATGCATTGCTGATCTAATGTATGCTGATGTTGGCAAAAGTATGGTTCGAGTTTTGAAACGAAACGGAGTAGACCTTGACTTTCCAGAAGGACAAACCTGTTGTGGCCAGCCAGCTTTCTCTAGCGGGTATTATAAGGAAACTGCTGTAGTAGCAAAAAAGGTGATTGAGGTTTTCGAAAAAAGCGAAAGAGTCGTTATGCCGTCCGGATCTTGTGCTGCTATGATACATCATGGCTATCCGACTTTATTCGACAATGACCCTAAATGGAAGAAGAGAGCAGAAGAATTCGTAGCCAAGACTTACGAATTCTCCCAATTTATTGTCGATGTTCTTGGCATTCAAGACGTCGGAGCTACTTTTAACAAAAAGGTGACCTATCATTCTAGCTGTCATATGACTCGTTTGCTGGGGGTAGAGGAACAACCCAAGATATTGCTTAAAAACGTCAAGGGGATTGACTTCATAGAACTGCCCTTTGCCTTTGATTGCTGTGGCTTCGGTGGCACGTTCTCAATGAAAATGAAGGATATTTCAGCTGAAATTGTAGATGAAAAAGTAGATCATATTATTGCAACTGGTGCCGAGGTATTGGCTGGATCTGATTTAACTTGCCTTATGAATATAAGTGGTCGTTTGAGCCGTCGTGGTTCTCGAATTAAAGTCATGCATGTAGCGCAGGTCCTGGATCAAGGGGGTGGAAAGAATGCATTTTGAACCTAGCTTTCAGAAACGATATCATAAAGCATTGAGTGACCCGGCGATGATTAAGGCTGTAAAAAATGGCACAGGACGCTTAAGGGGACAGCGAGCTGCGTCAATTGAAGCAGTAGGACCGGAGCGCTGGATGGCATTTCGTGACCGGGCAGAAGCCATTCGACTTCATGTAATCCAGCACTTAGATCAATACCTTGAGCAATTAGTTGATAACGTACTAAAAAAGGGCGGACATGTATGCCTTGCGCGAACTGGCGAGGAAGCGGTTCAGTATATTACGAGTCTGGCACAAAAGAAAAATGCTAAATCGATTATTAAATCCAAATCAATGGTATCAGAGGAAATTCACCTCAATCACCAATTAGAAAAACTGGGATGCGAGGTTATAGAATCTGATTTGGGTGAATATATCATTCAGCTGGCAGGTGAAACACCATCGCACATCATAGCACCTGCTATGCATAAAAATAGGAATCAGGTGGCTGATCTCTTTAATGCAGTGAGTAAAAAGAAGCTTTCTACTGAAATCGCTGATTTGTGTGGTTTTGCCAGAGAGCATTTACGAGAAAAATTCTTAGGAATTGATATCGGCATTACTGGCTGCAATTTTGCGATAGCCGATTCAGGCGCGATTACCATATGTACGAACGAGGGGAACGCCCGCATTATATCTGCCTTGTCTCCAACACTTGTCACAATCATGGGAATGGAGCGAATTTTACCTAGCATTGAAGATCTTGCTGTTATGCTTTCTTTGCTAGCACGCAGCGCAACTGGGCAGAAGTTAACAGTATATAATACCTTATCTACTGGTGTACGAGATGAAAATGAACTGGACGGGCCACAGGAATTCCACCTAGTTATAGTCGACAACGGTCGTTCCAAGTTGTTGGGGACAAAATACGAGAAAGTTCTTAACTGTATTCGATGTGGCTCCTGTTTAAATGCATGTCCAGTTTATCGCAATATCGGAGGGCATGCCTATGGATGGGTGTATCCGGGTCCAATTGGAGCTGTTCTATCTCCCTTATTCCAGGGTATTGATAAATTCGGTGAACTAGCCTATGCTACCACATTATGCGGCGCATGTTGTTTTGCTTGCCCAGTCAAAATTCCATTACATGATATGCTTTACGCATTACGTAATGATAAGGTAGAACTTGAGAACAAAGGGGAACTGGCCGAAAATATCGCCTATAAAGGCTGGAGTGCTACTTTCGCAAGTATGAGTCGCTACCGATTCTCAGTGCGCATGGCACGTCGTTTTCAATTTCCACTAGTAAAGGCAGGAAAAATCGCCTATGGACCACCACCTATTTCTGATTGGTTGAAACATCGAGATATGCCCGCACTATCTGATAAGTTCTTCCACGAAATTTGGCCCGAGCTGAATAAGGATAGAAAGGAGTAATCAAGATGGGGCAAGGAGTATTAACTGGTGATCGCAACGCATTCTTTGGGGGCTTGCGCAAAAATATGAAAATTCCGCCTGGCGGAAAGGCCAAGCGGGTCGAGAACCCAATGGATGGCTTATTTACCCAGCGGGAAACAACCATTGATGAGCGAAGAGATCTGCGGGAACGATTCGCTAAGGAATGGACGGCTCTAGGCGGAAAAGCCTTTAGTATTAAGGATCAAAATGAACTGGGGCAAGCACTCAAACAAATTATTCAAGAAAGGCATCTTCAAAAGGCAATGTGCTGGGATCATCCTGAACTTGAAAAACTAAGATTAGAAGAACTATTCTCACATACGCAGACTTCATTATCGCGATGGCCATTAGAAAAAAAATATAGTGACTGGATTGGTAAAGCCGCTGCTATGGACGCTGGAATTGTTTGGGCAGATATTGCGATGGCTGAAACAGGTACCATTGTATTGCCTGCTTCGACTCCCGGGCAACCTACATCAGTATGTGTTTTACCACTTACCTTAATTGCCATCTTCACAACCGCTCAATTGGTGGATGGACTTGCTTCAGTGATGAATATCTTCAAGGAACGATATGGAACAAATCTGCCTACCACAACCACCTTTATTAGCGGTCCCAGTCGAACCACCGATATCGAGATGGTTCTAACCATCGGAGTACATGGTTCAAGGTACGTTTATGCCCTGATTTTAGATGAATAATAATTTGACAAATTTTATATCGGTTCCTTATTTTTCTACGTAATCCACTCGCCCTCCTGTCAGTCGATGATCTGATCTTAGTGGCATAGAGTCGATAATCGATAGGCAATCATAATCACGAAAGAAGCTGTCAGTTATATCCTGACAGCTTCTTTCGTACTAAATACATACAAATATTTTTCTTTCACTGGTTGTTTAAAGATACGTTCCACTGCTTCTGCATAAAGGTTCAGCTGAACAGCATATCTATCAATGAGTTCGACACTATCTTTAACCCAATCAGTTTTATAATCAAGCAATACCAGACCATCATCTTCATCAAACAAGGCATCAATAACCCCTTGAATAAAAACCCCCTCGCCGCTTCCGGCCAACTCAGCATCAAACCGTTCCCCAGGAAGAATCAAGCTAAAAGGAAGCTCCCGACGCACTTTGGTAGAATGACAGAGACGTTGTCCAAGATTGCTTTTGAAAAAAGCGACAATACCAGATATATCCACCGATTCAGCATGTTGAGGCAAAATCATTTCCTTAGACACCATCTCGGCTAACTGTTCCCTAATACCATCCTCTTGTAAATCACCTTGCAAATCCATATGTTGCATAACACTGTGCATCAGTGTCCCCCGCTCAGCGCCAGTCAATCCTGTAGACTGTTGAATAAATCGCGGCCGTAGGGCAATGGATTTTTTGCCAAATACTTGGTGACCAGTCTCATCTGCCAATGTATCAAACCGCCGTTTAATTTCCGTCACCGATAATTTAGCTGGTTTCCCCACTACATAGGCATATCCATACTGCCACCCTAGAATCTTATCCACCCAAGAATAATCTCCACCGCCATCAACAGCTTCCATATTCTTGATATTTTCTAGTAAAGGTGCTGCACTAAGATCACCATCTGTGACTTCAATCAACTGACTTGGATTATAAATGGTTACCTGCCATTTTGATAAATCATTAACAAAAATGCTAGCAGGTTGATCTTTACATTCAGCATACTGGCGCAGAGCTTCCCCACCGTCATGGCGAGCTACTGCAGGACACAGCCAATCCAGATAATTCTTAGCACTAGCAATTAGAGCATCAGGCAAGGTTAGACTGGTGCAATCTGTGACTTGACACCATTGAACGGCTTTTTTATTTAACTTGCTGACTGAACCCACTAGAATCAATTTTTCCCTCGCTCTGGTTAGAGCCACATACAAAATCCGCAGTTCCTCCGCCTTAGTTTCCATAGTTAGCTTATGACTAATACCATGCCGAGCTAAAGTAGGATAGCGAAACCGCAATTCTGGATTGGTAAAATATGGTCCAATTCCCAGTGTTTTGTGACACAATACTAAGGCTTTGCTGTCCTGAAGATTTATATTTTTGCCTAAATCAGCTACAAATACAATAGGGAACTCTAGTCCCTTACTCTTGTGAATACTCATAATTCGTACCACATCTTCGCTTTCACCAAGAGCTCTAGCCACCGCTAGATCAGAGCCTTTATCTTGCATCCGTTCTAAAAAGCGTAAAAATCGAAAGAGCCCTCGGAAATTTGTTGCCTCATACTGACGAGCCCGATCATGTAATGCCCGTAAATTGGCCTGACGCAGCATTCCTCCCGGCATACCACCCACATAATCGTAATAACCTGTATCACGATAAATTTGCCATATAAGCTCAGGCACACCACTTCGGCGGGATAGATTACGCCACTGTTCAAATTGTCGAATAAAATCCTGCACTTTAGCCTGCAGCTTAGCATCACCCTCATACTGACAACTATCACAATACGCCGTCAGTGCAGTCCATAAATCATCCCCTTGCTTCTGCAAACGAACTTCTACCAACTGATCAGTGGTAAACTGGGCTAACGGCGAACGTAATACTGCTGCCAAGGCAATATCCTGCCGGGGATTATCAATGGCACTGAGCAAGGATAACATCATCTGTACTTCTATTTCACGAAAATAGCCGGAATCCAGTTCAGCATAGGCTGGTATACCTGCTTGCCTGAGTACATCAAGCACTATATTGGCTTTTCCTTTTACAGAACGTAATAACACGACAATATCTCGCCAAGCCAAAGGGCGATATTCTTTAAGACTTTTATCATACACCTGATAATTGCCTGTCATCAGCTCGCCCATTCTTTTGGCAATAAAACGAGCCTCTAGTTCAAAACCACTCAGTTCAGCCTCAGCGACTAGCTCTGCTGACGGCTCATCAGTACTCTCCGCCTCTTCCCCCTGTACTGCCTCTGTCTGTTCGACAGTCTCATCGCGATCGATAATACAAAGTTCTACTGATCCATCCAGCAAAGGACCTTGCTCCTCTGGATAATCTGGTCCAGGATTAAGTTTCTCCGCCTCCCCATATTCTAGTTCAGCTACCTTTGGTGCCATCAACTGAACAAACAGAAAATTTACAGCATGGAGTACACCAGCCCGACTGCGGAAGTTCTGGGATAAATCGATCCGTGCATACCTATCCCCGCCCTCAGGATACCTGCGATATTTTTCCATAAAAAGTTCAGGCTCAGCTAAGCGAAAACGATAGATGCTCTGTTTCACATCACCCACTAAAAATAAATTGGCCTTTTCGGCGTTAGCCACTAAACGTAAAATAGTTTCCTGTACCCCGTTTGTATCCTGATATTCGTCGACCATGACCTCGTCAAACCGTTCTTGTAAATCCAAGGCTACGGCTGAGGCTTTAATTTCACCAGGTTCCGCCTCGGCATCAAGCAATATTCTTAGACAAAAATGCTCCAAATCATTAAAATCCAATAATCCTTTATCACTTTTGTTTTTTGCAAATTCCTGACCAAACTCTATCACTAGTTTCCCTAGAGTGTCCACTAATGGACCAATCAGCCGCATATCAGTCAATAGTTCTTCCGAGGGACAGTCAAAGAAATTGGCCTTACAGTCATTTACTTTATCTTTGACTTTTTGACGTGCTTTCTGGAAATATTTTTTTACAGATTCAGGGGTGTCTTTTGGGGTTTTGGCGATTTTTTCAAACTGACAACAAGCCATAGCATTGGCTAACCGTTCCCAAGAATGGTTGGCTGCCATTAATAGCTCATCTAATACTACTTCATCTGCAGCAAAGGTTTGGACATATTCAGAGATATTGCCTGGCTTACCTACTTCCTGGCACAGAGCATGCAACTGGTTCTTACCTTGCTCTAACTCCAAGACAATCTTACTTCGAATTAGTTTAGACCATGGCAAATCCTCAATGTCAACATCATCTGGCAAAAGGAATGCGTTTTTCAAATTGCTCAGCCAATCGTCAGGCCATGGATGACTACGAGAAAAATCGTATAATCCTAAAATCAAACTATATAAAGAATCATCACTCTGCTCATCCCCATAATGTTCAACAAGTCTTAAAAAATCAGTATCGCCTTGAGCATATTTAGTCTCAAATAGTTTTTCCAGTACATCTGTTTTCATTAAGGTAATTTCAGCTTGACCAGCAACGCGAAACTGAGGATCTAATTCAAGCAAGTGGAAATTTTGTCGTATAATGCTTTGACAAAAAGAGTGAATTGTGGAGATCGCTGAAGAATTCAGCAGGGCCAACTGCCGCTCAATATGCTGAGAATGAGGCTGCTTTTTAAGAGCCTCACTTAGAGCGCTACCAATTCGTGCTCGCATTTCTGCTGCCGCCGCATTGGTAAAGGTAACCACCAACATTTTATCAATATCCACTGGCTGTTCTTCATCCAAAATACGACAAATAATCCGCTCTACCAATACAGAGGTTTTACCTGAGCCAGCAGCGGCAGCCACCAAAACATTTTTGCCTCGGGTTTCAATTGCCGCTAACTGCTGTTTAGACCAACTCATGTTTTTCCTCCTCCTGCTGTGCAATTTTTTCAATAATGATAGAATCTTCAGGTCTCGCTAACCTACGATACTCATTTTCTGGCAGCAAGCTATCAAACTGACAGACAGCACTGTACTGACAAAACTCGCAAGGTGTACGTTTTTCCAACGCATATGGACTAATGCTAATCTCCCCAGCCATAATTTTACGAGCTGTTTCAACCAATTTTTTCTCCACATGACTGAGGAGTAAGGAAAATTCTTCTGAAGTTTTCATATAAGGCAGAGATGTACTATAGAAGGTCTCATCTTTTTTAAGGGCAATTTTTAAGAATTCTGAATACCCCTCAATGGCACTATCCAGGAGCCGCACGACCTCAGGCTCAGCGAGCACCCAGCCTGGCATTTTTAATAAATCATTGATTTTTTTAGTAATCTCATTGGTATCTATGCGCACAAGTTCAGAGATACTAGGATTTTTCAAAAAATAATACAATACCCCAGCTGGTAGATAATCTTCATAAGCGCTACGTGCCACCAGCAAATAAGTTAGCAGCTGCAGTCTCAGTCCATAATATACATCCACCAATTTGAGCCAAGCCCCACCTGACTTATAATCAATGACCAACATATATTTTTTCCCTTCGTGCTCAGCGGTGTCTAAACGATCAATCTGACCCACAATTTCCAGACCAATGTCATCAGACAGCATATACACTAAGGGCGGCAAGGCATCATTCCCTCGTCCAAAGGATTTTTCCAGGGCCATGGGTTTAAATTCACTCACCCGATCAAACTCAATCAAACGGCGCACTGAGCGGGCTACCGTCCGCTTCAGCCTACCGACCAAATGTTTGTGTTGCTCAGAGCTTAATAAAATTTCATTTTGAAGTTTTGGTGCTAACTTCTCAACAACTTCAGTGACAATATCATTACATTCCTGTGGACTTACACTTCCCCAATCTCGGCCCTCGGCTTGCATGCGATCACCAAAATCTTTAAGGGCAGCATGGAGAAACTGTCCCCAATCTGGGGCTTGGAGGCGGAATACTGCTCGTTCTTTTAAACTCAGTCCATACTGAGCAAAATGCTTAAAAGGACAAGCCTGAAAAGACTCAAACCGAGTGACACTGCCTCTTAGCTTATTATTTTTCGGATATAGGCGACTTGCCAAATGCACAGGCAATCTTTCGACCTGATTATAATGAAATAATCCTGCTACCGCTTGCTCCATATACCGCTCCAGTCTATCTTGTTGCCGCGCCCAATTGTATACATCCCACCATACTTCAGAAACTGTCTGCCCACGTTTATAGCCGCGCAGGACCGAGACTAATGCTGAAATACTGCTCTTAGCATGGGCCAAATACTGGCGTTCAGTGCCTGGTAGAGGTTCTACAGGCAAAGACATCAATGGCGCTGTCGTCAGTTCACGGAGACGTTTGATGAGCATGGACGGACTAAGCCCCTTACCTTCTTCATCAGCCAAGGGGTAACTCATCCACAAATACGCACTTGCTCTCGTCAATCCTGTATACACTAAAAAGCGTTCCGCAAAGGAATCCGCCTGAGATCCAGGGGCTAATTCTAGACCAAAGGCAATCATTTGCACCCGTTCAACATCTGTTAAGAGGCCCTCTCCTCTCCCACGCATAGGCAAGACCCCGTCGTTCACTCCCAGCACATAGATAGCGGGAATATTCTCCAAACTGGTTTGTTCCATAGAGGATACAGTGACATAATCAAGACCTGGAGGTATGAGACTTAACTTGAGACCTTCCAAACCTTCATTAATCATAGCGGAGTAATCGCCTAGTGTCATCTGCTGATCACCGCAGATTTCTACCAATTGTTCGAATAATTGCACTACACTATCCCACAACTGGCGGTGCTCTCTTGCCTGTTCCAAATCACCAGCTGCTTCAGCGTTATCAGCCCACTCTTCTAGCTTTTCAGGCACAGTAAGCCCAGTTAAGAGTTCATACAAAGCTATGGTCATCTCCTGTACAGTAGCTGATTCTTTAATCTGCTGTTCAAATACAATAAGAGGCGTCGAAACCTTGAGGCGAATATCGTTAATATCTTGCAGATATCCCTGCTCAACTTCATTTAACTCACTGTCTTCATCTAATGAGAAACGACGGATGAAAGTCCACATCTGACCATTGGTCCACTTGGTACCACGAATACCAAATTCTAGTACATAGTTTTCTAACCGATCAACCTCATCCCGGGGCAGACCAAATAAATCTGTCTTAAAACATCGAAACAAAGGCTCATAACTCCATCTATCAATCACCACATCCAAAGACGACCTTAATAACTCTGCCAAAGGATGATGGAATGGATGACGTTTGCGATCGCTAAAAAATGGTATATCATAATCAGTCAGTACTGTTTCCACAATATTAGCATAACTTTCCGTATCCCGCAGTAAAATACCTATATCACGCCAGCGATGCCCTTCATCTCTACACTGACTCAAAATATCTCGGGCCATACCTTCCACTTCCATCCGACGATTGGCAGCCTCAACCACAGTCAGCCCTTGTACTCCACCAGTCCAGTCCACTGCAGGCGAAGCAAAAAACTGTTTCTCAATATGCCTTAACAGTGGCGCAGTAAATCGCTGAGATTCAGTTAATACGACCTCTTCAATCTCAACCCCCATATTTCTCGCCAAATCCAACAGTTTGCGCCGCGTATCCCACTGGCGATGAAACAAGGCTGTTGCATTTTGCTGTTCTAGCTTACCATCCAAACACAAAGTAACAGTCACACTAGTGGCTGTTTCTAGTAGTTTAGCCACCACCCCTGCTTCCTGGGGATTAAACCAAGTGAACCCATCAATCCATACCTCTGAGCCATACAAAATATCTGATTCACTAATTTTTTCTGCTAGTAATGTTAAATAATCCTCAGGATCTGTATATCGTCCCTGCAAAAACTTTTCAAAGCCTTGATAGATTAGAGCTAGGTCATGCAGCTTATTCCCGATAGGCAAACCACTCAACCCTTGCTCAGCCTGAACAAGCAGTTCTGGAGATATACCATAGGCTTTAAACTCCTGAATCAACCCTGCCAAAATAGCAGCAAAATTGCGCTGGTTAGCGACGCGGTGAAACATTTTAAACTCTTGCTGATGATCATGCAATAATTGATTTAATACTAACCTCTTGCCCAGTTCTGTAATATGGGGGCGGACAGCGCCGCCTGTTTCCATTAAAATCCGATGAGCGAGCCTACGAAAGCCAAATACATAAGCCCTGGTAAACCCCTCAATGCCAAGAGTAGATGCCAGTTTATTCTCTACTTGAAAGGTAGCATGCTCAGGCAAAATCATAATTAGAGACCTTCCCTCTGGTGAGGATTTTAACAATGCACTCATCTCTTCTAAACAACAATGAGTCTTACCAGATCCAGCCCGTCCTATTATTAATCTAAGCTTCGCCAATTGTTTCACCTCCATACTGTTGCCCTAGTCATCTACATTATCATTCGTTGTCCTGGGATAAAACTCCTACCCGCCCTTATTCTAAAATATTCCAAATTAAAAGACAGGAGGGTTCCCGCTGATGCACTGGGAGCTCTCCTGTTTCTATAGAGAAAATTATGCCTTGGAGGAAGAACTATATCTGTTTGAATAACAAATTCCATTCCGTCCTTGTTCCTTGCATAAATACATGGCAATATCAGCGTTTCTGGTTAAACTAGTCACATCATCTCCGTCCTGTGGGAAAAAGCTGATACCAATACTAGCAGATATCTTTACCACTTGTTTATTAATATAAAATGGTTCTTTACATTTTTGAAGAATTCGCTTAGTAATCAGACTTGCTTCGTCATAGTCCTTGAGATTAGGTAGTATAATTACAAATTCATCACCACCTATTCGAGAAGCTGTATCGCCTTCTCGGATACAAGTCACCAAACGATTAGCAACTTCTTTTAACAAAAGGTCTCCACCTTCATGGCCGAAAGTATCGTTTATATATTTAAACTTATCCAAGTCTAAGAAAACAACGGCAATCTTCCCATTCTCTCTCTTCCCTTGAGCAATTGCCAATGCTAACCGATCATCAAATAGCCGACGATTCGGCAACCCTGTCAGCGGATCATGATAAGCATAATGTTGCGCCCGCTCTATATTCTCCTTTTGTTCAGTAATATCAGATACAATGATCGCGCAATAACCAGGCTGTGGAATGTAGGCGGAAATTAATAACCACTTTTTTACTACCGCGGAAAATTGCTCGATAGTCTTCGTTTCTCCACTTATAGAAAGATCATTAAAAATCTCAAACCAGTTGATAGTTGCCTTCTTGTGAGTAAAAATTGTTTCACTTATTTTTCTGCCAATTAGCTCATTTTTATTAAATCCTATAAATTTTTCGAACGCGGCATTGACTTCCAGTATCCTATAATCCACCACATTGCCCTTATCATCCAGTATACTTTCGAAATAAACAAATCCATGAAATAGATTATTAAATAGAGCCCTATATTTATTCTGACTACTTTTCAGCGCAAACTCCAATTGTTTTTGCTGAGTAATATCAACCATTACGCCAACTAAACCAGCAACTTTTCCATTTAAATTCAGATAAGGTGCCTTATTGAATATCATCTCCCGTTTCTCTCCACGGTCATTCATTGCCTGATATTCATAAATTTGCACTTGCGGATTACTAAATAAATCCCAGTCCATTGCTCTGTATTTTGCTGCTAGTTCAGGTGGGGAAAGATCGTAAATTGAACGACCAACAATTTCACTTTTAGGTATACCATGAAAGTCTTCAAAAGCCTTATTGCAGCCTTGGTAAATGCCGTTTATATCTTTATAGAAGATAGGATTGGGAATCGCATTCATTAAATCTTGTAGAAATGTAACCGTCTCTAGTTGTTTGAAGCTTCTTAAGCCCATATCTGCTATGAGTTTTGCAACTTCCACAAAAAAAGCTATAATAAGCCTCAAACGTTCTTTTTTAATGATAGGTACCTTTCTTAAGGCTGTGATATATGCCTCTTCATCAAACTTATATTTTCTAGCTTGTTGCCTAAAAAACTTTTCTTGTGGAGGTGCTGAAAAAAACTGTCCAATAAACAGTGTAGCTAAGTGCTCATCCTCGACAATAATCGGAAATGCATAATCTAGCATACCATTCTTACAATGATATCCAATATATGGACCTGTATGTAAATTATCAGCAATGTAGTTATCACTTTCCTGACACTTGAGTAGCGCCTCTGGCTGAATACGATGGAATTTCGCACAAATATCTTGCCATCCAGTTGCTGTCAGAACAGTCAAGTTTTTGTCTATAATTCCCGAAGGAATACCTGTAGCTTCATAGAGGGCATCCATTACTTTTTGCAATCTTGAAATATCCACCAAATCGGCTAATTGCTTATGCATAGTATCTCCCTCTCTCTTTTTACAATAAATAAGCCTCTCTGAACATCACTAAATTAGAATATTGCTTCATAAATTTACTATATAATATTACAAAATTCTACTATATTTTTCAGATAATTACTAGCTAAATTATCATAGCTTTTTTACTGAAAATAAATCCTCATTGTGATTAGACAACTGTAAAAAACCGATGACCACCGTCTTTATAAACAGTGGCCATCGGTTTTTACTTTTTTTATTTTTACTGTGTATTATACATGCCTTTACTTTGCATGTATTGGAACAATCCTTCACCATGCCCTTGTTCTTCTTTTTGTATATGATTAAGGGCTTGACGTATGTTGGTATCAGCACATTCAAAAATAGCTGTATCATAGGCCCCAGAGACAAATTTTTCGGTCATCAACATATCATTGCAAAGAGCACTGTCACTTTGACTATTTGTTGCAGCTTGGGATGAAGTCGTTGAAGAGGACGTTGCAGATGACATCGCTGAACTTTGCATACCACTTTCCTGATTCGATTGACTTGAACTTGAGGTCATAGTCGGAACCTGACCGCTTAACATTTGATTAATAGTATTTAGGTGTTGTTGTTCTTGCTGTGCATAGGTATTTAATAATTGTTTTAATTGGGGATCACTTGCCTGACTTGCATAGGTTTGGTACTTTTGTATACAAATTTTCTCATGGTTTTGCTGATCTTTTAACAAGGATGTTTCCTTTTGTGTTAATTTTAATGTCATTAATAACACCTCCTTCTATTATTTTATCTAAAAGTCGGTGCTATTATTCAGAACAATAGAAAGATTGACGATGTCGAAGAATACCTTCGGTATAATCTACATATTTATTTACATTATATATTATTTATATTTGCTATTTTCTTCGAATAGGTATATAATATTTATATCATCAATATAAATATATTGTATTGGGGCGTCGCCAAGTTGGTAAGGCACGGGACTCTGACTCCCGTATTCCTAGGTTCGAGTCCTAGCGCCTCAGCCATAAAATGACTCACTAGCTCAACTGGCAGAGCAACTGACTCTTAATCAGTAGGTTCGGGGTTCGATTCCCCGGTGTGTCACCAG
>Ga0316604_10001839_pt1 | contig 17514 bp, 15 predicted proteins | sample OWC_soil_day20_C_FD_207650 | JGI IMG/M metagenome (GOLD analysis project Ga0316604, IMG submission 207650) | Wetland soil microbial communities from Old Woman Creek delta, Ohio, United States - OWC_soil_day20_CT | ecosystem: Environmental > Terrestrial > Soil > Wetlands | place: USA: Ohio... | reverse complement strand
TTGGGGCCATCCTATTGGCGACGAGGTGTTGAAACAGACTGCTGCAATAGCAGGCAACATAATACGCAAATCGGATATCCTTGCCAGGCTCGGCGGTGAAGAATTTGTCATAGTAATGCCGGCGACCACCCTGGGAGGTGCAATCATACTCGCGGAAAAGCTTCGTGAAACTCTGGACAAAAACAGTCATCCGCTTATTGGTAAATACACAGCTAGTTTTGGTGTTGCTGAAAGGGTGAAATTTGAATCTTTCAAACACTGGTACAAGCGAGCAGATGGAGCCTTGTATCGAGCGAAAGCGAGAGGGCGGAATCAGGTGGACGGTTTCAGTGACCAAGAAAATTGAAAAAGGAATCATTAATTTTTTGGCGAATGTGAATGTGGTAATCACTTACTAAATAATTTCTTGGAGGTTGCTATGGAAAAATCAGCTTTGCGACAGATGCGCATGGACAATGAAATACCATTTAAAATCCTTACTTGGACCGTGGAGACTCATAAGATCAATTCCAATACGTTTCAAGGGGAAGCTGTTCTGGAAGATCCGTATGGAAAATATATCGCTACTTTGGCGGCCCGGGATATTAAGCTGCACATGTTTAAGAACAGTGCTTGGAGAGTGAAAGCCATCTCGGCTGAATATGATGAAGAGGAACAAGAATGGCAAGCGCAAAAATAACAAACGAGACTTTTGGTCTTGACTTACTTTTGTGCTTATGGTAATATCTTCATGTCAAGGACACTAGATATCTAACCGGTGTGTTTGACAAGTTCAAAAAGTAATAGCGCTAGGACCTTGTGGGTCGTACGCTGTGAAAAGAACTTATATGCGGGAGTGGCGGAACTGGCAGACGCACTAGACTTAGGATCTAGCGCCGCGAGGCGTGCAGGTTCAATTCCTGTCTCCCGCACCATTTAACAATGAACTTACAGGCAAAAGCTTGTAAGTTTTTCTTTTTCAAGACTTAAAGGGTTTTGCGAAGTTTAACCGAAACAATAATTAGGCTAAGCGATCAAACGGTAAAGGGGTTGGATATATGAAAATACTGGTTGTGTATTACTCCATGTATGGTCATATTCACAGGATGGCAGAAGCGGTAGCTGCCGGCGCCCGTGAAGTTGTTGATGCGGAAGTCACTGTGCGGCGGGTCCCTGAAACCCTATCGGAAGAAATACTGGAAAAAATGGGAGCTTTGGAGTTCGGCAAGGCAATGGAGCAGATACCGATTTGTACTTTGGAAGAATTGGCTGCCGCTGACGCGATCTTATTTGGAACGCCAACCCGTTTTGGCAACATGTGCGGCCAAATGCGCCAATTTTTGGATTCTACCGGAGGTTTGTGGAAGCGGGGGGCTTTGGTTGGGAAAGTCGGAAGTGTTTTTACAAGTTCAGGCACTCAACATGGCGGACAAGAAACGACAATTGTAACTTCTTGTATCACCCTTCTTCATCATGGAATGGTTATCGCGGGATTGCCGTACACGTTTGCAGGACAAACAAGGATGGATGAGATTACGGGCGGATCTCCTTACGGCGCATCAACGATTGCCGGTGGGTCCGGCGAACGGCTGCCCAGTGAAAATGAATTGGCAGCGGCGCATTTTCAGGGTAAATATGTCGCTGAGTTAGCGGCAAAATTGGTGGTATAACATGGTGTGAAATATTGCTGAAGTTTTTTGCTAAAAAATTAATTAGAAGGCGTTGACAGATTAATCATAGCGGGTTATAATAAACAACGTTGTAAGGCAACATTGTTTGCGGAAGTAGCTCAGCGGTAGAGCATCGCCTTGCCAAGGCGAGGGTCGCGAGTTCGAATCTCGTTTTCCGCTCCATATTGTTAAATGGCCCAGCATAGGTATTTGCTGGGTTTTTTTGCATCTATCTTGTTTTTGCCGAATAAATATGGTACTATATAGTTCATGATATGATTTGTATGCTATTATGCGGGCTTAATAGGCGGGCATAGTTGTAACAATATAGTTTAGTATTTTTTATTTTTAAGGAGGCTGCAATACGAATGCAGGTAACAACAGAGAAGATTGATAACCATAAGGTGACAATGACGTTGGAAGTTCCCCAGGAAGAAGTAGCAAAGGCGATTGAAAAAGCGTATCATAAATTGGCTTCTCAGGTGAATATTCCTGGTTTCCGTAAAGGCAAAGCGCCGCGGAAAGTGCTGGAAGCGCGGGTTGGCAAAGATGCGATTTTGGATGAAGCGTTTGAAATCCTGGCAACACCGGCGTATTCCAAAGCGTTGCAAGACGAGCGGATTGATCCTATTGGCCGGCCGGAAGTAGAAGTTGTTAATTTAAAAGAAGGCGAAGCGCTTGTTTTCAAAGCAACGGTGGTTGCTAAGCCGGAAGTGGTCCTCGGCCAATATAAAGGGTTGGTAGTAGAAAAACCGTCTGTTTCAGTGACGGATGAAGAAGTTGACAGTAGTATCGACTCATTACGGAATCGTCAAGCCAAGATGGTCGTTATGGAAGACACGGCTTTAAATAACGGTGATTTTGCTATCATTGACTTCACTGGTTATGTAGATGGCGAAGCATTTGCAGGCGGCGAAGGCAAGGGTTATCCTTTGGAAATTGGTTCCGGCAGCTTCATTCCCGGTTTTGAAGAACAATTAATCGGTGCAAAAGCCGGTGACGAGAGAGATGTAACCGTTACATTTCCGACGGAATACCATGCTGCGGATTTAGCCGGTAAAGAAGCAGTATTTAAAGTCAAAATAAATGACGTCAAGCGGAAGGAAATTCCGGCCCTTGATGACGAATTTGTTAAAGACGCCAGTGAATTCTCTACGGTTGAAGAGTTGAAAGCGGATACACGCAAAAAATTGGAGCAAGCCGCTGAACAAAAAGTCGAGCATGAGTATTTTGACGCTGTGCTTCAGGTTGCTTTGGACAATATGACGGTTGATATTCCTGAACTTATGGTTGAAGAACGTGTGAACCATATGATCGAAGATTTGGAAGCCAACCTCTCCAGCCGGGGCTTGCAGCTTGATAAATACATGGAATACATGAAGACGGATTTGGCGGCGCTGCGTTCCAGCTACCGCACCTCCGCGCTTGATAATGTCAAGACGGATTTGCTTTTGGATGCAGTGGCCAAAGAAGAGGATATTGAAGTAACTCCTGCCGAAGTGGAAAAAGAAATTGCCATTATGGCAGAAAGATACCAAACTCCGTTTGAACAGGTCAGCAAAATCATGATGCAACCGGACCGCATTGCAACATTGGTGAATTCCATTGCCAGGAAAAAAGCATCACAATTGATTATTGACCATGCGGAAGCCAAGAAAGCGGAAGCAAGTGAAACGGAAACCAAAGAAACTGCGGAGTGACAAATATTAAACGGGAGCAGAGGTGTTGGATATGAGTTTCGTGCCGATTGTAGTTGAACAGTCAAGCCGCGGAGAACGCGCCTATGACATTTATTCACGCCTGTTGAAAGACCGGATTGTGTTTGTGGGAGGACCGATTGACGACACGGTGGCAAACTTAATTATTGCACAATTGTTGTTTTTGGAATCGGAAGATCCGGATAAGGATATCCATTTGTATATTAACAGCCCTGGTGGTATGGTTACTGCTGGTTTGGCAATTTACGACACCATGCAGTATATTAGGCCGGACGTCTCCACGATATGCCTTGGTTTGGCTGCCAGCATGGGTGCCTTGTTGCTGGCTGCCGGTGCAAAAGGGAAGCGGTATGCTCTTCCGTATGCCCGGATCATGATCCACCAACCGCTTGGCGGAGCGCAGGGACAAGCCACGGATATTGAAATCCATGCCCGGGAGATTTTACGGTTGCGGGATGTTGGCAATGAAATACTTGTCCGTCATACCGGCCAATCGTTGGAGAAAATCAAAAATGATACAGAACGGGACTTCTTTATGTCCAGCTTAATGGCAAAAGAGTACGGGCTTATTGATTCGGTCGTAAGCAGAGGAGAAGCACACAAAGGGAATCCTCAATAAAGAGGTGAGAGTATGTTAAAATTTGGGGACGATAAAAGCCAATTGAAATGTTCTTTTTGTGGCAAACTACAGGAACAGGTAAAAAAATTAGTAGCTGGACCTGGCGTTTATATCTGCGATGAGTGCATTGAATTGTGTAACGAAATTATTGAAGAAGAACTCAACGAAGATTTAGATATTGATTTACAGGATATTCCGAAGCCGAGGGATATCAAAGGGATCTTGGATCAATATGTCATTGGTCAGGAAGACGCCAAGAAAACGTTGTCTGTTGCGGTATACAACCATTATAAGCGCATTAATTTGGGCACCAAGATGGATGATGTGGAATTGCAAAAATCGAATATCGTCATGTTGGGACCGACCGGCAGCGGCAAAACCTTGTTGGCGCAGACACTGGCTAAGATTTTAAATGTACCGTTTGCCATTGCGGATGCTACATCGCTTACTGAAGCCGGTTATGTCGGCGAAGATGTGGAAAATATCTTGTTGAAGCTGATCCAGGCAGCAGATTATGATGTGGAAAAAGCGGAAAAAGGCATCGTTTACATTGACGAAATTGATAAAATTGCCCGCAAGTCGGAAAATCCATCCATTACCCGCGATGTTTCCGGCGAAGGGGTTCAACAGGCTTTGTTGAAAATTTTGGAAGGAACGGTAGCCAGCGTACCGCCACAAGGCGGACGCAAGCATCCGCACCAGGAATTTATTCAAATTGATACCACCAATATCTTGTTTATCTGCGGTGGCGCTTTTGATGGAATCGATAAAATTATCAGCGCCCGTACCAGTAATAAAACGCTTGGTTTTGGCGCGGAAATCAGAAGCAAGAGCAAGGGGAATATCGGCGAAATCTTACGGAATATTTTGCCGGAAGATTTACTGAAATTTGGGTTGATCCCTGAATTTGTCGGCCGGTTACCTGTCGTTGTTACATTGGATGCATTGGATGAGGCCGCATTAATCCGGATTTTGGGTGAACCGAAGAACGCCTTGATCAAGCAGTATCAAAAATTCCTGGAGTTGGATAATGTTCAACTGGAATTTAAAGAAGATGCACTGCAGGCAATCGCCGGTGAAGCGTTGAAACGGAAAACCGGTGCGCGCGGTTTGCGTTCCATTATTGAAGGAATCATGCGTAATGTCATGTATGAAGTTCCTTCGCGAACGGATGTAACCCGATGCGTGGTGACCAAAGAAGTGGTGCTGTCTAAGGAAGAACCGATGCTGGTTACTGCAGAACGCAAGACCAAGAAGAAAGAAGAATCAGCTTGACATAACGGGAGACTTTCTTAGAAGGTCTCCCTTCTTTGTATACGTTCAGATCAGGCGGTAACCTGTTGGTGTTTTGTACAATCGGGTCTGGATGTGATAGGGGAATATTTTGGGACGACAGGGGGCGACTATTATTTATGACTGATATAATTCAAACAATGCCATTGCTGCCCTTACGAGGCATTTTTGTTTTTCCATATATGATTATTCACTTGGATGTTGGCCGGGAGAAGTCAATCAAGGCCTTGGAAGAAGCGATGGTACAGGATCGTCATATTATGTTGGCAACACAAAAAGATGCGCAAAATGATCATCCGGTGCCGGAGGATATTTTTCAGATCGGTACCGTGGCCGAGATTAAACAACTGCTGAAGCTTCCGGGCGGGACAATTCGCGTGTTGGTAGAAGGGCTGCACCGTGCAGAAATTAGCGAGTACATTAGTACCGACCCATTTTATCAGGTTTCTGTGCATGAATTTGTGGAACCGGGTTTTAAAACGCCGGAAATCGAAGCGCTGCTTCGTACCGCAGTTCATGAATTTGAGCAGTGGGTGAAGCTGAGTAAGAAAATACCGCCGGAAACGTTGGTTTCTGTAGCCGTAGTGGAAGAGCCAGGACGTTTGGCCGATTTGATTGCCAGCCATTTATCGTTGAAAGCGGAAGATAAGCAAGCGTTATTGGAAGCCGTCGACGTTAAACTCAGGCTGGAAAAATTATGTGAAATTCTCAGCCGGGAAATGGAAGTTCTGGAATTAGAGAAGAAAATTAATGGCCGTGTCCGCAAACAAATGGAAAAGACACAAAAAGAATACTATCTGCGGGAACAGGTAAAGGCAATCCAAAAAGAATTGGGCGATAAAGATGAACGGACAGTAGAAGCAGATGAATATCGCGCCCGGTTAAAAGAACAGGAGTTTCCGAAAGAAGTAGAAGAAAAGATTATCAAAGAGATTGAACGGCTGGAAAAAATGCCGCCGATGGTAGCGGAAGGATCGGTCATTCGAACCTATTTGGATTGGCTGCTATCCCTTCCCTGGTCCAAAGAAACGGAAGACCGGCTGGATGTTTCTCTCGCCGAAAAGATTTTGGCGGAAGACCATCACGGCTTGGAAAAAGTGAAGGAACGGATATTGGAGTATTTATCGGTCCGTGAATTGACAGAAACCATGAAAGGTCCGATTTTATGTTTGGTAGGTCCGCCCGGGGTTGGAAAAACGTCGTTAGCGCGTTCCATTGCTCGAGCAATGGAACGGAAGTTTGTTCGCATTTCCTTAGGCGGGGTGCGGGATGAAGCGGAAATCCGCGGTCATCGTCGTACTTATGTCGGAGCCCTGCCTGGGCGGATCATTCAAGGAATGCGTACGGGCGGTTCAAAAAATCCGGTTTTTTTATTGGATGAAATTGATAAAATGAACGCTGATTTTCGCGGCGACCCATCTTCTGCGCTGTTGGAAGTATTGGATCCGGAGCAGAATAATACGTTCAGCGACCATTATATCGAATTGCCGTTTGATCTTTCCCGGGTTTTATGGGTTGTAACCGCAAATGCGATCCATAATATTCCCCGGCCGTTATTGGATCGAATGGAAGTAATCCAGATCGCCGGCTATACGGAAGAAGAAAAAGTGCAAATTGCCCAGCGGTTCTTAATTCCCAAACAAGTGAAAGACCATGGATTAACAGCGGAAAAAATTGCGTTTTCGACCGAAACGATACAGAAGATTATTCAGGACTATACAAGAGAGGCCGGCGTGCGGAACCTGGAACGCAGCATTGCCAGCCTGTGCCGCAAAGCTGCCCGTAAAATTGTTCAGAATAAACGCTCCAGCGTGCGGATCACGAACCGCAATTTGGCTGCTTTTTTGGGAATTCCACGGTACCGGCATACCCAGGCGGAGCGGGCTCAACAGGTGGGTGTGGCTACCGGTTTGGCTTGGACCGAAGTTGGCGGCGAGGTATTGGCAGTAGAAGTATCCGTTATGAAAGGGAAGGGAAAACTAACGCTTACCGGTAAACTGGGAACCGTAATGCAAGAATCCGCGCAAGCCGGCCTCAGTTATATCCGTACCCGGGCCAAAGAACTGCAGATTGATGAAGATTTTTACGAAAAAAATGACATACATATCCATTTGCCGGAAGGCGCTATTCCTAAGGATGGCCCATCTGCCGGCATCACCATGGCGACCGCGTTGGCTTCGGCATTGACGGGAAAACCAGTTCGCAACGATATCGCGATGACGGGAGAAATCACGCTTCGCGGTCGCGTTTTACCGGTTGGCGGCATCAAAGAAAAAGTGCTGGCAGCTCACCGGGTTGGTATTCGTAAAATCATTTTGCCGCTGGAAAATAAACGGGACATTGATGAAATCCCTGCCAATGTGAAGCGCATTATGGAATTTGTTCCGGTAGAGCATATGGATGATGTCCTTAAAACGGCGTTGGTGTTCGAACCGTGAGCGGGACGTTCATGATTATTCATGCGGATTATGCTGCGTCTGCGGTACGGACTGACCAATATCCACAAGAGGGTTTGTTGGAAATTGCGTTTATCGGCCGTTCGAATGTCGGCAAATCATCGCTGATTAATTCGCTGTGCAGACGGCATGGGCTGGCCCGGGTAAGCAGTACGCCCGGGAAAACGGCGACACTAAATTATTATCGTCTCACGGCAAAAGCGGCAGAAGAAGGACAAGAAGAAGAACGGGTTAACTTTTTTCTGGTGGATCTGCCAGGTTATGGTTATGCTCGCAAGGGGCAGGAAGTTCGCCGGCAATGGACGAAATTTATTGAAGAATATTTATCCCGGTCGCCGCGGTTAAAATTGGTCTGCCAGTTGATTGATGTGCGCCACCCCCCCATGGATAGTGATATTCAAGCGTTGCAATGGCTCAGACGGCAGGGCTTGCCAGTGCAGGTAGTCGCTACAAAGGCGGACAAACTTTCCCGCAATGAATTGGCAAAACAACGGAACATCATTTGCAAGAACCTTGCTTTGGCGAAAGAAGAATTGATTGCCTATTCCTCGTTAACTGCCGCCGGCAGGGATGAACTGCTTGCGCAAATTCAAAAATCGTTAAATAATTAGGGGCGGATTACAACTTGTTAACCGATTTCGATAGAAAGTTGTTAAATTTGATACAAACGGATTTACCCTTGGAAAAGCGCCCATTTTTGGTCATTGCAGAAAAACTGGGAACGGACGAGAACGCCGTCATTGAACGGCTGCGGTTTTTGAAGGAGCAGGGATTAATACGCCGGATCGGCCCGTTTTTCGATTCGGGCCGACTCGGTTATGTCAGTACCTTGGTTGCCTTGCGTGTGAAAGCAGAGCGTATGGCGGAGGTTGCTCAAACTATCAATGGTTACACCGGCGTAACCCACAATTATGAACGGGAGGGAAAGTTTAATTTATGGTTTGCCCTTATCTCTCCCAGTTTGCCGGCGCAAACAAAAATTTTGGCGGAAATCGAACAACTGGCCGGTGTTGAGCAATTGATGAGTTTGCCGGCTACCCGGAAATATAAAGTGAGTGTTCAATTTGCATTATAAATATATAGACCGACAGGAATTAGGCGTGGAGGTTGCATGCTGGATCATTTAGACAAAGCAATTATTGCTGCAATGCAGGATGATTTTCCTCTGGTTTCTGAACCCTATAAAGAGTTGGCGGAACAAATTGGGGTTTCGGAAGAGGAATTGCTAACCCGGTTGCGGCGTTATCGGCGGTGTGGGCATATCCGCAAAATGGGGCTGGTTCTTCGTCATAGGAAAGTGGGCTACCGGGCGAACGCTTTGTGTGCGCTGGCAGTGCCGGAAGAACAGGTAGATGCAGTTGGTAAAAAAATGACGGAATGTACAGCGGTTACTCATTGTTATACCCGGCTGCCGCAGCCGGAATGGAATTACAATTTATACATTATGCTGCACTCCTCTACCCGCGAGAAATGCCGTCAAATAGCCGAGCAATTGGCGGAGGATTCCGGAATCGTGGATTATGTGATGTTGTTTAGTGTTCACGAATGGAAGAAGACGAGTATGCGCTATTTCACGGACTAAAACCAGCACATACAGGAAGGAACGGCCAAATTTTCTGCAAACAGGGGAAAATAAGGGAATATTAGGTAGACTGATGTCGGAGAATGCTGTATCATAGTAACAGACAATTCGGTTGTAGGTGATGGTGTGTAATGAACAAAATAGCAATGTTTGATCTGGTTCAAAATGAATTGGCGATGGTAGAAAAAGAATTGTTCGCAGTGATCCATTCTCCGGTGAGCTTAATAACCGACATAGGTGATCACTTGGTCGAAGCGGGCGGCAAACGATTGCGTCCGGCTTTATATCTTTTGTGCGCCCATAGCGCAAAGCGCCCGGTTGAGGAAGTATTGCCGATGGCGGTTGCGCTTGAATTGATTCATATGGCCACTTTAGTGCACGATGATGTGATTGACAATTCTGTGACCCGGCGGGGGAAGATTACGGCAAATGCGCGGTGGGGAAACCAAGTATCGGTTCTTTCCGGCGACTATTTATTTGCTAAAGCCTTTTTCACGGTTGCCAGCGTTGGTAAAAACATGATGAAGGTATTAACCAATACGATTTGCGTGCTTTGTGAAGGAGAAGTTGTTCAAATACAAAGCATGTTTAATGTTTTAGAAAACGAAGCGGATTATATAAAGCGGATTGCAAAAAAAACGGCCGATTTTATTGCCGCCAGCTGTCAATTGGGCGGAATGGCCGGATGTTTTTCTGATCAGGATGTTCAAGCGCTATACCGTTATGGATATTCGCTGGGCGTTGCCTTTCAGATTACCGATGATATTTTCGATTTTACGGCATCGCAAAAACAGGTTGGAAAACCTGTCGGCAATGATTTACGCCAGGGGATTTTGACGTTGCCGGCTATCCGCGCTATGCAGGATGATAAGTATGGCCGGGAACTGCGTGATATTATCCTGTCCAAAGATATGTCCGAAAGTAATATGGAGCGCGCCTTGGCGATGATCCATGCAACGGATGCCATTGAGTATTCATATAAACGGGCGGAAGACTTTTTGTCTGACGCGCGGACAATCGTGCCGCAAATCCTCGATGAAAAAGTGCGGGAAGCTTTGGTTCAAATATCTGATTTTGTCGGACTTCGTAAATATTAAATTGTATTGTTGCAGGGAAATACGGTGCAACAGAGAGATTTTAACCGGATAATAAATATGATATAATATCAATTGTAAAGTATATTGGGTCGTATAATAATAGTGTAGATAATGACGGAACGCCATAGGTGATTAAAGGAAAGAAAATTAGAAGGGCAGGAGAGCTGGCAATGGAAGAGCGATTGATCAAAGAATTGAAAACCATCGTGGGCAATGAATGGGTTCAAACGGAAAAAGAAGATCTAATCTGCTTTGGTTACGATGCTACTCCAGGTTTTTTTAATTTACCGGATGCGATTGTGCAGCCTGCGAATGCAGAAGAGATATCGCAAATATTGAAGTTGGCCAATCGGGAAAAAATTCCGGTTTACACCCGGGGTTCGGGAACTAATTTGAGCGCTGGAACGGTTCCGATGGCCGGCGGAATCGTGATGTTTACGGTTCGTATGAATAAAATTGTTGAAGTTGATCCGGTTGACCGGATTGCGGTTGTGGAACCGGCTGTGATTGTACAGGAATTGAATACTGCCGTAGAAAAATTCGGTTTAATTTATCCACCCGATCCCGGTACGGTGGCAACTGCGTCGATTGGCGGGACTGTAGCGGAAAATTCAGGTGGACTGCGTGGCTTGAAGTATGGTGTAACCAAGCATTATGTGACTGGGTTACAGGCCGTTTTGGCGGATGGTCAAATTGTGGAATTTGGCGGTCGGACGGGGCAGAGTCCCGGTTATGACATGGTTATGTTATTTACCGGTTCGGAAGGGACGTTGGGGGTTGTTACTAAAATTACCGTGCGTCTTGTACCGGCCCCGGCTCATCGGAAGAGCATGATGGCAATTTTCGATGATTTGAATGATGCCGGAAAATCGATTGCCGATATTATCAGCCACAATATTATTCCTGCTACCTTGGAAATTATGGACAACTATACGATCCGCACAGTGGAAAGTTTTGTAAAATTGGGTCTGCCGGTAGAGGCGGAGGCGATTATTCTTGCTGAAGTTGATGGCGACTACGATACGGTGGAACAAGATGCTTTAAAAATGGAAAAAGTGCTGCGTGATAACCACGGTGAAGTGAAGGTCGCAAAAAGCGCCCAGGAACGGGATCAGGTCTGGGCGGCCCGCCGCGCTGCGCTCCCTTCTTTAGCCAAGCTTCGACCGTCCACGTTTTGCGAGGACGCTACTGTTCCGCGAAGTAAAGTTCCAGATATGCTGCGGGCTGTTACGGAAATTGCGAAAAAATACAATGTGCAGATAGGGACCTTTGGCCATGCCGGGGATGGAAATTTGCACCCCACTATCGTTACCGACTTGCGTGACCAGGAAGAAATGCAGCGTGTATACAAAGCAATGGAAGAGATTTTTTTGACTGCCTTGAAGTTGGGGGGAACTCTTTCCGGCGAACATGGAATTGGTTTGGGGAAATTAAAATATATGCCGAACCAATTTGGCGAAGTAGGCATGTCTGTTATGCGGTCGATCAAGCAAGCATTGGATCCCAATAATATTTTGAATCCAGGGAAATTGCTGGGCGAAGTGCAAGGACATTAAAGAATTAGAAAAGTTTGACGGAGGATGTGTGGAATGTTTAGTTTTAGTATGCCGGAATTGATTTTAATTTTAGTGATTGCATTGGTAGTGTTTGGCCCGGGAAAACTGCCCGAGGTCGGGAAGGCGCTGGGCAAAAGCCTGCAAGAATTCAGACGGGCTACGACTGGCAGCGCAGAACAGTCGAAAGAAGAACCGATTCCGGTTCAGCCGGTTAAGGCGGAGACCATAAAAGAAGAGAAAAAAGAAGAGAAGAAGGAAGAAAAGAAAGAAGAAAAAAACCCGGAAGACAAAAAGTGAGGAACGCTTAATGGCTGATACAACAACTTCAGGAAATGGGCATGATGAAGCGCAGGCGGGCAGTGAATTGAATAATGCAGGGAACATGTCCCTGATTTCCCACTTGCAAGAATTGCGCAAACGACTGATTATAATGATTATTGCCGTAGTGGTTTGCAGTACGGCATGTTATTTTTACGCGACGGAATTGGTTCATCTTATTACCGCTCCGGCCGGAAAATTATATTATATGAATCCGGCGGAGGCTTTTTTCTCCTATCTGAAAGTATCGTTTTTTGCTGGTTTTCTGCTGGCGCTGCCGGTGGTTTTATACGAGGTATGGGCTTTTGTTGTACCGGCGTTAACCAGCAAAGAACGTACGGCAACCATTATCCTGGTGCCGACTTCGGTATTGCTTTTTTTTGTTGGTATCATTTTTTCGTATTATCTGGTTTTGCCGGCGGGGATTAAATTTTTCATGGGGTTTGCAACGGATGATTTACAGCCGTTATTTTCTCTCGGACAATACTTATCGTTTGTCATTTCGTTTTTATTGCCGTTCGGTTTTATTTTTGAACTGCCTTTATTTATTTTGGTATTGGCCAAAGTCGGCATCATCAATTCGAAAATGCTGGCTGCCAAACGAAAAGTTGTCCTGGTTATGACGTTTGTCATCGGAGCGGTTATTTCTCCGACTCCGGATGTATTTTCCCAGACGATGATTGCGGTCCCGATGCTGGTCTTGTATGAAATTAGCATTTTGGTGGTAAAATATTTGCTGCGCAAGTAAGAAAAAATTTTCCTTGGACAGCCAAAACTTGACAGGAAAGAGTAGGTCGGGTATATTGATACTGTTCAATTGGATAATCTATCAGCTGAGATGGGAATAGTATGCCAAACCGGTTTGTTCAGAGAGGGTATTCATAGGCTGAAAAATACCTCAGACTGCATGGCGGAATGTCATCCCGGAGCTGCAATGCTGAAGCGAGTAAGCGTTGCCGGACGCCCCGTTATGGCGAAGAGAGTCCGGTGAAAGCCGGGAAACAAGGTGGTACCGCGAGAGCAAGTTCTTTCGTCCTGGAAAGGCGAGGGGACTTTTTTTGTTTCATTTGGAATGGTAAAAGGAGGCTTTAAAATGGAGAAAAATATTCCAACCGTATATGATCCGCAATCTGTTGAAAAAAATTGGTATTCATTTTGGGAAGAACAGGGTTTATTCCATGCTGAAGTGGATGCCGCCCGTCAACCCTTCAGTATTGTCATTCCGCCGCCGAATGTGACCGGGCAATTGCATATGGGGCATGCGTTGGATAATACATTGCAGGATGTCTTGATCCGCTGGCGGAGGATGCAGGGGTATAATACGCTATGGATGCCGGGTACTGACCATGCCGGGATTGCTACGCAAATCAAAGTGGAAGAGATGTTGGCCAAGGACGGTGTGTCCCGTTATGACTTAGGACGGGAGGCTTTCATCGAAAAAGTATGGGAATGGAAGCACCAGTATGGCGACCGCATCTTGACCCAGTTGAAAAGCTTGGGCGCTTCCTGTGACTGGCAGCGGGAGCGGTTCACCATGGATGAAGGCTGCTCACAGGCAGTGCGGGAAGTATTTGTAACCTTGTATGAAAAAGGCCTGATTTATCAGGGAAAGCGGATTACGAATTGGTGTCCGCGCTGTAATACGGCATTGAGTGACATTGAAGTTGAACACGAAGAAAGTGCCGGCCATTTATATCATGTGCGTTATCCGGTGATCGGCCGGGAAGGCGAGTACGTAGTGGTAGCAACCACGCGTCCGGAAACGATCCTGGGTGATACGGCTGTTGCGGTCAATCCGAATGACGAACGGTATGCGAACGTGATTGGCCAAAACCTGCTGTTGCCGTTAGTAGGACGAAAAATTCCTGTAATCGCCGATGAATATGTTGATATGTCGTTTGGCACCGGGGCGGTAAAAGTAACTCCTGCCCATGACCCAAATGACTTTGATATGGGGCAGCGGCATCAATTGGAAGCCATTATTGTAATTAATCCTGACGGGACCATGTCTCCCGATACCGGAAAATACGCCGGGATGGACCGGTATGAATGCCGTAAGGCGCTGGTTGCTGATTTACAGGCTAATGGTTATTTAGTGAATATTGCCGACCATACGCATGCCGTTGGCCATTGCCAACGTTGCAAAACGGTCGTAGAGCCGTTGATTTCCAAGCAATGGTTTGTCCATATGGAACCGCTTGCCAAGCCGGCTATTGACGCGGTAACTTCCGGACGGATTTCGTTTGTGCCGGAACGGTTTACGAAAATCTATACGAATTGGCTGGAAAGCATCCGGGATTGGTGTATTTCGCGGCAGATTTGGTGGGGGCACCGCATCCCGGCCTGGTATTGTGAACAATGCGGAAAAACGATCGTTTCCCGTACGGATGTGACCGTATGTCCGGATTGCGGCGGTGTTGTGAACCAAGACCCGGATGTGCTCGATACATGGTTCAGTTCGGCTTTATGGCCGTTTTCCACCATGGGATGGCCTAAAGCCACGGAAGAACTGGCCCAGTTTTACCCGACCAGCGTGTTGGTGACCGGGTATGATATCATTTTCTTCTGGGTAGCGCGGATGATTTTTATGGGTCTGGAGTTTCAACAAGAGATCCCGTTCCGCACTGTCTTTATCCATGGATTGGTGCGGGACAGCCAAGGCCGTAAAATGAGTAAATCATTGGGCAATGGAATTGACCCGTTGGATGTTATTGATAAGTATGGGGCGGATTCGCTGCGCTTTACGTTGATGACGGGGAATACACCCGGCAATGATATGCGCTTTTATTGGGAAAGAGCGGAATCCAGCCGTAATTTTGCGAACAAAATATGGAACGCATCCCGCTTTGTCATGATGAACCTGGAAGGCTTTGATCCGCAAGCGAAACCGGGTGATTTCACACTGGCCGACCGCTGGATTTTACACCGCTACCAACAAACCGTCCGTGATGTGACATACAATCTGGACCATTTTGAACTGGGCGAAGCCGCCCGTCAATTATACGAGTTTATCTGGAACGAATATTGCGATTGGTATATTGAATTAGCAAAAACGCGGTTGTATAACAAAGAAGAAACTGTGAGCCGGGCGACTGCCCAGTATGTTTTATGGTATGTATTGAGCAACACGTTAAAGCTGCTCCATCCGTTTATGCCGTTTATCACGGAGGAAATTTGGCAGCACATGCCGCACGAGGGAAAAAGCATTATGATTTCCGCCTGGCCGGCTGAAGAACCGGGGTTGGCGGATGAAAAAGCGGAACAGGATATGACGGTTATCATGGAAGTGGTAAAGGCGGTTCGCAACATGCGGGCCGAAGTCAATGTTCCGCCGGGTAAAAAGAGTGAAGTAATTTTGCATGGCAACAGCACTGAGATTACGGCAATGTTGGATTGTAATTTGCAGTATATCAAGACGTTGGCAGCCAGTGAGCCGGTTTCCTTCTTGCCGGAGGGCAGCGATAAGCCGGAAAATGCAATGGCGCAGGTAGTGAGCGGCGTAGAAATATATCTGCCGCTGAAAAGCTTGATTGATGTGGACAAAGAGACCGCCCGCCTCAATAAAGAAATTGCCGCCTTGGATAAGGATTTGGCCCGGATCAATGGCAAGCTGACAAACAGCGGCTTTATTGCCAAAGCTCCGCCGGAAGTCATTGCGAAAGAACAGGCCAAGGCCGAGGAATGCAATGAAAAGAAACGGGCCATTACAGAACGATTGGCGTTTTTAGCTACTTTGTAAAAAAAGGAGGGGAAGAACGGTGAATTATAAGCAAGCCTTGAGTTATCTTGAAACGCTGGCTACTTTTGGCATTAAACCGGGGCTGGCGCGGATTGAAAAACTGCTGTCGTTAATGGGACAGCCTCAATTGCGTTACCGTACCATCCATGTGACCGGGACAAACGGCAAAGGATCGACAACGGCGATGCTGGCCGCGATATTGAAAGCGGCCGGGATAAAGACCGGAATGTATACTTCCCCGCATCTGGTTAGTTATACAGAACGATTTTTGATTGATGGCCAGCCTGCATCCGAGGAAGAATTTGCCGAAGCATTAGCGGAAACCGCTCCATTCGTAGAAGAAATGATGGCAGACGGAGAAGAGCAGCCTACGGAATTCGAAGTGTTAACTGCGGCGGTGTTCCATTATTTTGCGAAAAAAGGTGTGGAATGGGCTGTGATTGAGGTCGGTCTTGGCGGTTTGCTTGATTCGACGAATGTCATTATTCCGCAAGCGTCCGTTATTACCAATGTCATGTTGGACCATACGGACCGGTGCGGAACAACCTTGCAAGAGATTGCTGTTCATAAAGCCGGTATTATCAAACCGGGAGTTCCGGTTATTACGGCTGCCGCCGAAGAAGTGATGGATGTGATCCGGGAAAAAGCGGCCGAATGTCACGCGCCGGTTTATCAAAAGGGTTTGGATTTTCAGGCAGTTTGTGTAGGCCATGAAGGGGCCAGGCAAAAAATCCAGGTGACGGTTCGGGAATTTCAATTTTCGGAAGTGGTTGAAATTCCGTTGATTGGCGTATACCAGGCTGAGAACTGCGCAAATGCGGTTATGGCGGCGTTGTGTTTACAGAAGAACGAACCGCGTATTACGAATGCGGCTATTCATAATGGGCTGCGGGAAGTTGCGTGGCCCGGCCGGGCGGAGGTCCTCGGAATGGAACCGGTAACGATTGTCGACGGCGCTCATAACCCTGCAGGGGCAAAGGCGTTGCGGGAGACTTTGGACAGCGTATTCCCCGGGCGGCCCATCACTTTTTTGTTTGGTGTTTTGGGCGATAAAGACCGGCATGGGATTATTGCGGAACTGATTTATCCTGCTGATACCGTTGTGGTTGTTTCGCCCCTGTCGCCGCGCGCGATGCCTGCAGTTGAACTTGCGACGGAAATTACGGCTGCTCATATTGAAGTTGCGGAAACCATTGCTGACGGCTTACAGCGAGCTAAACAATTGGCCGGAAAAGATGGGATATTGTGCGCTGCCGGTTCACTGTATCTGATCGGGTTTGTGCGGTCGTTAATTGTAGATGGACAAACATACAAATAAGTTTACTGCGGGGTGGGGAGATTCGTTTCTTCCCAGCCCGCGTTTTTGCGTAAGCAGAAAACCACATGCTAGGCATGTGGTTCCGAAAAGCTTATAGCTATAAGTAGAATAAGAAAGCCTCCTTTGTTAGAATTAATGCAGGTTTGCCGACCGCATAACTAACAAAGGA
>Ga0316604_10001838_pt1 | contig 17515 bp, 26 predicted proteins | sample OWC_soil_day20_C_FD_207650 | JGI IMG/M metagenome (GOLD analysis project Ga0316604, IMG submission 207650) | Wetland soil microbial communities from Old Woman Creek delta, Ohio, United States - OWC_soil_day20_CT | ecosystem: Environmental > Terrestrial > Soil > Wetlands | place: USA: Ohio... | reverse complement strand
GCAAACTAGACCTAAATCATCAAGATTTAAAGGTGTTTGTTGGGATAAGAATAAAAATAAATGGCTTGCTAGTATTCAAGTAAATTGCAAGCAATATTTTATTGGAAGATTTATCAGTGAAAAAGAAGCGGCATTGGCTTATAACCAAGCCGCTTTTAAGCTTCATGGTGAATATGCCAGAATTAATTCAATGTAAGGAGGGCGAAGAACTTGGCTAAAGTTGTTTTAGTCTTTGTTGGCGGAGATACGTTCATCGACCAAAAAATTGAAGAGTATACCGGCAGCGGCGATGTGAATATATCTCACGTTGCCGCTTTGCTTTGGGGAACCTATGAGTCAACCGGGATCAAGGAAGAACAAGACCCGTACCCTGGCGTATGGGTACACCGCCCAGACAAGTTTTATAACAATCCGTATGCGCGGTTTATTGAGGTTGAAATCCCAGATATAGCAGGCTTTGAGGCAGAGGCTAGGCGCTTGCTTGGAACGAGATACGGCTATCCCGATTGTGCTGCAACTGCTGTATTTGACAAAACCGGCATACAGTTGCCGGACAGTGACAAAACAGTGCATTGCAGCGAAACGATTACCCGTTGTTGCCGTGGTGGTCAATTAAATGTATTGCCGAAAATCACACCTGGTTGCATTGATCCTTTCCGGTTGTTTACTTCCATTGTAAACGAATTTGGCGGCGTTGATGTTACTGATCGTTACCGGGAGGCCGCATAATGGCTGAAAAGCTAACCGGCGAAACCTCACGCATAACCTGGCGCCTGATCTTGAGGCCACCGTCAAGCATACTACCGATGATTATTCCCGGCTTACGCTTGATTTCAATCTTAATAAAAACACTGACGTTGAGGTTTCCACCGACACTGAAGGTCAAACAAAGGTTGCTTTCAATGTCAAAATATGAAAGGAGGTGATTACATTGATTGATCTAGTCACGCAATATGCGAATGCAATCCGGGCTAGGCCCTTGATTAAGTTACTGCCAGACGGCCCGAGGCAATTAGCCAGCCAGTACGAGCAGATGGTCTTGGAAGACATCCAGGCTCAAACGGGAAACCCGAATTTAACCGAAAAAGACATACTGCATAGTGCAAGTTTAATTACTCCTGGATTAACACAGAAAGTATTGCCGATTATCCAGGAGTTCGTTATTCCGGCAATAAAAAAGCAGTGGCCGACAGCGACTTGGGTAAGTGTGCTGTCGGCCATAATCAGTTATTTAGTGCCGTTATTGGCACAGAAATAATTAATAAAAGGGGAAATGTAAAAATGTCAACTACAACTATTACGGTGAAAAACAGCGAAGGAACAGTATTGTCAGGAGCAACTATCAGCTATGTAGTAAGCACGGTAACAGTGGATGGAACTACCGATACTGCCGGTCAGTTAGCTATCAGCGATTTAGAGGCAGGAACGTACACATTTACTGCAATACTGGACGGCTATATTAGTGCAAGCGTTGATGTTACCGTGACTGCCGATGCCGATGTAACCGGAACGATTACGTTAGAGGGGGAATCTATATTGTCCGATATTACTGATGCCGCAAAAACTGCTGCTGAAACTGCTGCGCTGGCTGCTGCTACCGAATTAACAAATCAAGCGCTGGCTGAACTTACCAAGACCGACGAAAGCGGTCAAAACTTACTTGAGAGAGGCCGAGCCTTAATTACAAAGTTAACTAAGGAAATCGGCACTACGAAGGATTTTTATGTGAAATTCATTCGCAACCCGGCGGAAATCATCGTATTGACCGGGCTAATTGCCGGAGCTGGTGCAGGGGTTGCGTCGGCAATTAGTGAACTAAAAGACAAATTAAAATAGTCTCTCCTTGTTTGCCGCCTGCCGGGTTCGCCTGGTGGGCGGCTTTTTTTTGCTTGAAGGTATTTATATATAGCTTAGTGTTATTTCATTGAGCGATTTATTATTATATGTTATACTTAGAAGTATTGAAACGTGATTCGGGAGGGAGAATTTTGGAGAAGGGTGTATCTAAAAGCATATTATTAAGATTACCGGATGATTATCGCGATAGACTAAATCTAGTTGTAGAAAAGCTTAATAAAAAATACCCGGATGCAAATTATTCGGCTTTATCAATCGTCAAAGCTTCGACAATAAAACGGATCGAAGAATTGGAAAAAGGATTAGAATAATATAAAACATTTTAAAATTATTTTTAATCATTTTAAAATGTTTTAGAAATTATTTATAATTAGTATTAAAAAAATAACCCGGTGAAAATCCGGGTTATTTTTTTATTTATCCCCTCAAAAACAATAAATTAATTTTAATACATATAGTAATATACTGTACATTTATATAACTATATGTTATAATAAGTTATAAGATAAATCAAGGGGGATACGGAAAATGCTTAAAAATCAAAAGTTCGGTGTAGAGATAGAAATGACCGGATTAACTAGGAGCATGGCTGCAAATGTTATTGCTAAATACTTTCAATCAGAAGTTAAGCATAACAATGACGGATATGATACTTACCAAACGAAAGATAACCAAGGTCGTACTTGGAAAGTAATGAGCGATAGTAGCATTAACACTGAGGGCCGGAGCGCTTTTTATAGATGCGAGTTAGTTACTCCACCACTAAATTACAACGATATTGAAAGCCTGCAGGAGATCGTCCGGCTAATCAAGAAGGCAGGCGGCAAAACAAATAACTCCTGCGGGATTCATGTCCACGTTGACGGCGCTAATCACACAGCAGACAGCCTTAAAAACCTGCTTGACATTATGCGGCACAAACAACAAGTTTTAGATAAAGTTTTAGTTGTAGATTACAATAGAAAAAATTATTGCAAAAATATAACGGAGGAATTTTACATCCAAGCAAGAAAAGGTAAGAAGTCAATCGGAGAATTACAATCGGGCTGGTACGACGGACAGGACGGGAGTCATAACCACTACGACAACAGCCGATACCATAACTTAAATTTACATAGCTTTTTCTTCCGGGGAACGGTGGAATTTAGACTGTTTAACAGCACTCTTCATGCCGGAAAAATCAAAGCATATATCCAACTTTGTTTAGCTGTAAGTGCAAAAGCGATTAAAGCGCCTGCCGGACACTTGGCTTTTAAACCGCAAGAAAGCAGCACTAAGCAGCAACAACTCAACTGGTTAAAAACATTGGGCTTAAAAGGTGAAGAGTTTGAAACAGCAAGACTACACCTTTCAGCTAATTTAGACTAAACCAAAGGGGAGGGCGAAAGCCCTCCACCAACTAAAAGGGGCGAAAAAATATGACAAAAATAAAAGTTATTATTGGAAGGCCGGGGAAACAATTAGAGGTTAAGGAGATCCAAAACGGCTTTGAAACTTTCAAAAGTATAGTTGGCGGCGAAGTTGAGTTTATACCAAGCGCAAATTATCTTGTGATTATCTGCAGGCAGTCGGAGCGGATCAGCGACGAAGCAGCAGGTGTAGCAATCAATAATGTGTTAGTTGGTACAATTATCTTTACCAAACTGGATGAAGCCCGCAAAGAGTTTATTAGCCTTAATGATGAAGATATTCAGTTCATCATGGAAAGGGAGAACTAACATGCTGTATTTTGCTTATGGATCAAACTTGAATTTTGCACAAATGGCGGCACGTTGCCCTAAAGCAAAGTTTTTGACTGCAGCAATATTACCGAATTATGAGCTTACCTTTCGTAGAACCTATGCGACAGTAGAGGCCAAGGAAGGGGAATACGTTGAGGGAGCTATTTGGGAGGTTACTCCTGAGTGTCTTGTATCTCTTGATATTTACGAAGGTTATCCTAACTTTTATGACAAGCAGGAAATTGAGGTTGTTTTACCTGACGGTAACATTACTTACGTCTTAGTTTATATTATGCAGCCGGGGTTTAAGTTGGAGCCGCCTAAAAAGGATTACTACGAATGTATTACCCAAGGATATAAGGATTGCCAGTTAACTTTATCTAAACTTAAACAGGCCAAAAAACGAACTTACATAAAAGTTAATAAGGGAATCTCCTGGCCTTTAGAAGTTCAGGCAACCTTTTCTACCTCCAAATAAAAATAAGCTGCCATGCGGCCTAAAACGGCCTTTATTCGTCAAGTAATACTTGTTTATCCCTTATCCCTTACCTTGTTTGGCTCGGCATATCTACCGGGCCAATATTTTTGTGTTATTTTATAATTATTTGTTATTTACTATGTACAAATATAACTATATGTTATATAATGAATGTAATAAATCACTTATATCAAGGAGGCGGCAATAATGGAAAAGACAGTAATGCAGAAAAAGGTAATGGTTCACACAGAAGACGGTACGCCCTATATGACAATGGAACCCCTAAAAATGTATTCAATCAGTATTTACTATTGGCCCGGCAGTAGATTGGAAGATAGAATTTATGGTTATCCGCCCGCAAAAATGACATTAAGTGAAGCGTATTCTAAGCTAAACGAAATTGAGGAAAAAAAGCCAGTGTTGCCGAACGGCATAAAATTTAATAGCGATTGCATGACAACGGCATTTGAACTGGTTAGCTAAACCCGCAGAGTGAGCCGGGAAACCGGCTTAATGCCACCAGCCAGACTGTCACAAGTACCGATAGGCAAATTAAGGAGGAATTACTCTGACAACTTTAAAAGCACGTAGTCACCACCAATGGCAAGATGAAATCATAGAACAACATAATTCACAGAAACCTTTCGCACCAGAAAACGGCGAAAAACTAATATTTAATGTCGGCGACAATGTTATTTACACAAACGACAATGGCGTAAGCTTTAATCAAAAAGTTACTGGACTATACCAGCCAAACCCTATCGACTCCCTTTATGCCACAGGTTGTAGATATTTACTAGACACTGATTGTTATTGGATGCCAGTAAGAGAAGGTAATTTAAGCCATCACAATTCATGACAAAGCGCAGAGTGACGGCCTACGGGCCGGTAAATTAAAATCAAATTTTGGAGGCGGTTAATTATGGCATTAGCAACACGTTTTGCAAGAAATTCCTTTGGTTTAAGAGGTAACGAGCCTCTAACTGACGAGCAGATTTATTCAGTAGCCAAAAGCATATTTGCTCATGGTAAGCATGAAAGCCGGTCAGATCGGTATACTTACATTCCGACAATCGAAGTTTTAAACGGTCTTAGAAAAGAAGGATTTCAGCCGTTTATGGTGGCTCAATCCAGGTCCCGGATCGAGGGCAAAGCAGAATTTACAAAACACATGCTAAGACTACGCAAGGCTGATATGCTGGCAGTAGATGAAACTTTTGAAATCATCCTTATCAATTCGCATGATGGTACAAGCAGCTATCAGATGCTGGCCGGTTGTTTCAGGTTTGTGTGTCAAAACGGCATGGTTACTGGCGATACCGTAGAGGACGTAAGAGTACCCCACCGGGGCAATATTACTGACAACGTAATTGATGCAGCTTACCGGATAGTAGACGATTTTGGCAATGCTCAAAAATCAATTGAGGGTATGAAAAGTACAGTATTGGCCCTGCCGGAAGCAGAAATATTTGCAGATTCGGCCTTGATGCTCAAATATGAAGAGGATAAAGCGCCGATAACTCCGGTACAATTATTAAAGCCCAGGCGGGCTGCTGACGCAAATAAAAACGATCTTTGGACTACTTTTAACCGGGTGCAAGAAAATCTGCTTGTCGGTGGGCTACATGGTGTTACAGCCACCGGCAAGCGAACCACTACGCAACAGGTAAGAAGCATTGATACCAATATTAAACTAAATAAAGCACTTTGGAATTTATCAGAGAGAATGGCAGGAATAAAGGCCGGACGTTGATCCGGCCTAATTGAAAGGGGGTGAACACATTGACAGCTATGTACAAGGTTTACCAGCAGCGAGAAAAAGAAAAAACGCAGCGCCATTTTGAAAATACTGCACTAACAGTATTAATGGCCTACGTTCTTTCTCAATTCGCAAAAGCTTTTATTAATTGGATCGGTTAGGGGCTGCTTGCAGGCAGTTCCCTTTCCATATTGTAGCATGATTTAATTTTATTTTGCAAAGCACCCGGAGTAATCCGGGCTATTTTTTATTTTCAAGATTGTTTTACAAAGGCGGGCCAAAATGGATACCTAATATAAGGAGGTATTCACATGGTTTTTTTAAAAAATAAAAATCACTTTTTTAAATTTCGCCTGTATTATGGTATAATGTGGTTAGGTTGTCTAGGAGCGGTTAGCACTCCCTGTAGAAAGGGGGTGGTATATGTTGACAATATTTGAAACAATGTATCTTATGATTGCATTTGCGACACTTGTTGTTTTAATCATAAAAGCAAAATAACCGCCCTGGCCAAGGATGCGGTTATTTTTAACCTCTCTTATAGCTAACCGTTCGGTTAGGCAACCCAGGACTAACTTGCTACAACAAGTTAGTCCTTTATATTTCAGTTTAGTTCTCTTTACTTATATTGTACCCGTTTTTAAAAAATATTCAATATATATCTACATATATTTTTATAGAATTTTAAAGAGATAATCAATTTGATTACTCCTGATGTGTTAATCATAAAGAAAAATAACCGCCCTAAGCTAGGAGTGCAATATTTTTGTCAATTTAGACTACGCCCTAAATTACATTTTTAACCCCTGCGCTATTTTGTTAATTTAAAATATAGTTTTAAATTTATTTACAATACACAGGCTAAATCTAAGATTCTTAATTTACATTATTACTAAATATGGTACAATATAACTATAAGCTATTATTTGCAAATTTTAAAAATAGCTTTAAATATTATCTAATATGAATTATTTTATTATAGTAAATAGTTATTAATGAAATGTAAAAGGGAGTGATTATTATTTATAAAGGTTGTTTTGTTGATGAATATTATGGTTATAAAATAGGCGATTGGGTAGAGCATTATGACGATAAATTTATTTGCCGGGATGCTGATAGAATTACTCATATTTTACTGGATAAATCTAAAAATGAAGTTTTTATATTTTTTGGCTTTTTCATTTTTCCGGGTTGTTATGTAAGTCACTTAAATATACCGTTGCCTTTTAGATGTTTAATACGAAAACTAGCGGTTATCGAATCAAATCCCGATCCATTAGTAGAATATTATTTTAAAATAAGAAAAGATATTGAAAAGCAAAGAACATTGTAAGAATAAAACATTATTTATTAAGGGGGTGCAATTATGAATATCGCCTACATAAGAGTTTCAACAATTGAGCAAAACGAAGGCCGTCAAATTGAAATGATGAAAAAAATGGAAATAGACAAAACTTTCATTGACAAGGCCAGCGGCAAGAATTTGCACAGGCCACAATTAGAGGCCATGCTTGACTTTGCAAGAGAAGGCGATACAATCTATACCGAAAGTTTTTCAAGACTCGCCAGGAACACCAAAGACCTGCTAGATTTGGTTGAACGGATGAACACCAAGGGAATTAAAGTAATTAGTCTAAAAGAAGGGCTGGACACTTCAACACCTACAGGAAAACTCATGCTCACCATGATAGGAGCTATCGCAACCTTTGAACGCGAAATAACGCTTGAACGCCAACGGGAGGGAATAGCTCTTGCAAAGGCTGCAGGCAAGTACAAGGGCCGGAAGGAAAAGGAGCTGCCGGGAAACTTCGATGAAGTGTATAAGCAGTACATGAACCGCGAAATAACAAAAGCAATGATGGCTGCATTATGCAACGTGTCCAGGCCGGTAATGGACAAGTTGCTGCGAAAGTATAAAGCGCAGGCTTAACGCCCGCGCTTTTTTTGTTTCTCCCAATATGCTCTAAATTCAGGACTTAGTGTGTCAGGATCAAAAGGCTCACTGCTAGTTGCTGCAGCTTCTGCCTTGGCTGCAAGTTGTTCATACTCGGCTTTTTCACGTTGCTCTATTTCGGTTAGTATTTTTCTGTAATCCTCTTTTATCGCAGCGTAGGCGAAAGCAGGTAAATCTTTAACGCTACCGTCCTTATATCCTTTTTCGGCAATATCTAGGTTTTCATTTATGTAATCGGCATCATGCTTTTTTAATATTGCGGCTATGCGTTGTGGCTTAAAGCCAACATCATGTAAGCGCCTTTTTAATTCGGGATTCTCAAGATTATATATAAGCGGTGAAATTGTCTGATCTGCAAAAAGATCAACTTCTTCAACAGCTTGTTTATTAGGGTTATTTTTAATTTTAAACCTTATTCCAACTACTTTACGACTATTCTTTTTTTCTTCAAATTCAAAACAAATATCTGTTTTTTTTTCTAATTCTCGCTGGGCCATAAGGATAACATTTTTTTTAAAATCAGCATATAAAGGGTATTCTTCTTCAATATAGAGAATATGGCGTAAATCATCAACCTTAAAGAATCGTTCTCCTATTAATTGATATTGTTTTAATAGTTCATAGATGCGAACAGAATAATTACTTCTTAATTGCGTAATATTTTCTAACCGATATTTAGTAAAATGACTTTTTAATTGTAGAAGGAATGGCATTAACCAGGGCGAAAATTGCAGAGTAACCATTCCTTGTCCTTCGTGATATTCTGCACCAGCTAGCCAGGCGACTTGTCGTATTCCATTTTCAAAACGAAACTCAAAAGCAGTATTTAATAGTGATAGAGTGGTTTTTCTGACTTCCTCATATTTATTCTGATTAGTAATGCCTAGCAAGGTCATAAAGTCCTTAATTGCAAAAGAGTATTTTTTAAAATCTTCATCATTTGGCTGTATAACCGATGCAAGCGTCAATATAATTTTTTGTTCTGCGATTGACAGTTTGTATGAGGCTTCAATAAACGAATTTGCCTTTATAACGGTTAGTGTTCGCTTTTTTCTTGCCATATTATCCCCCCGTATAACCCAATTGTAACATTACTATGAGTTTTTTGTAAACTACTCATAGTTCGCCATTAAGTCCTCATAGTTCACTATTAACTACTCATAGTTAAACTATTAAGTCCTCATAGTTCGCTATTAAGTCCTCATAATTCACTATTAACTACTCATAGTTAGAGGTTAAAACATTAGGAAAATCAAGCCTTCCAGTCCTCCGAAAATATTTAAAAGGTTTAAAAGTAATATAAAACAACAAAAAGGCATTTGTAGTTGCTGTTTCTGTGGATAACTTTTTCTATTTTGTCTAATTCACTATTAAGTCCTCATAGTTAGTAGGAAAAAAGTCTGTATTTATGCGGGTTTAAACCACCCGAAAAGAGACAAATATATAGCAAAGTGGGCTTTTTTCGGCTATTATTTTTCTGTAAAATTATCCAAAAACAGTAAATAATCATTGACACAGAGCAATGATTATGCTATAATTAAAGTATAGAAAGGGGGGAGATACAAAGAGGTGCCTGAATTAAAACTCCAAATAATGTTGCTCATACTTGGTATCATAGCTGCACTACTCAATATAGTCAAAACGATATTAGACATTGTAGAAAAGATACTAAATTTAAGCAACAGAAACGGCCCACCTAATCCGCCAGTCCACAAAAACAAAACGGATTAAATGAGCCACCTCGGAACAAAGGGGAGGTAATCCTCCCCGGAGTCCTTGGAAACATTATAGCATCTCTTTGCGAGAAATGAAAATAAAATGGTTTAAATCTGAAGTGCTATTTATCATTACTGCGGCTATATACTTTGCTATTAGGAAGCCTGCAGGGGGAGTAGTAGACGAACTAGAACGCCTTTTTATTGTATTAATATCTGTGGCCTTAGTTTTAATTTGCATAAAACATGTTTTATATAGGTGGTATAAATAATGGCATATATTTTTGAGACAGACGAAGAGTTAAAGGCGTTTATAAATGAGAATATTATAACCACTATGGAAGCAGCCGAAATATTGAACTGCACCCGCCAGAATATTGATAGAATGGTTACAGTCAGTAAGAAACTAACGCCGATCAAAAAGACATTGAAGGATAAATTATTCTTAAAAAGTGATGTATTAGCGATGGCTAAATAGAGGATGGTAATATGGTACTTTTAAAAATGTTACAGCATCGTGTCCCGATTGAACTCACCTTTACTACTTTGGATGAAGCAATGAGCGCAGCATGGGCTAATGCAGAGTATAATCAAGGCTATCCAGAAAAGATAATTGACGGTGACAAGTCTTACACGTTCGATGATATGCAAAAATATTGAGAAGAAAAAGGATGGTAATTATCTAACCCGGCCTATTTAGCCGGGTATTTTTTATTATTTTAAAATAACAAAAAAAGTATATAAAATCATTTAAAAATGATTTATAATTATAGGTAAATACCGTTTAGGAGAGTGAGAACCTTGATTATTTGTTTAAGCCACCAGAAGGGCGGAGTGGGTAAAAGCAGCCTTTCAACAAATTTGGCCGTTGCCCTTAATGCAATCCTTGTTGACATGGATCGGCAACACCATTCGGCTAAATGGAATAAACTTCGTAAAATGAACGGGTATGATCCGCTACCATGCTATGAGGTTGATGATCCGGCTGACCTTCGAAAGATCGTCAAAGATAATAACGGCAAAAATATAGTAATTGATACAGGCGGCTTTGACTCAGGTATGAACCGCATAGCTGTCATGGCTTCAGACATTGTTATTACACCGGCAGCACCAAGTCAAGCAGATATTTTTGGTTTGCAGGAATATGAGCAAATAGTAAAAGACATTGGCGAAGATATGAAACAGGATATACAAACCAATATTTTAATTAACAACGCCGACACCAGGAGTAAACGCGACATTAGTAATTTACAAAAGTATGTCAAAGAAAATGATACTTACTTCAATTTGTTGGATACAATTATCCACAACCGGAAGGATTATAAAACTGCATATGGCAAAGGGCTAGGAGTTATTGAATTTAATGCTACAGGTGCAGCAGCCGAAGAAATCAAACAGTTAATTAAAGAGATTTCTGGATAATTTTAAAACATTTATTAATTATTTTAAAATAATTTTAAAAGGAGATAATACAGTATGGCAGTTAAAACAAAAGATAATAGCTTTACAAGATTACCAGACGAGGAAGTAGAACAAATTGAAAAGCAAGTAGCTAAAAATGCTAACTTTAAGGAAAAGTCATTAAGTAGGGCCGGACGCAAGAAAAAATCAGAAGAGGATCGGGCAAGTGAGCCACGGCCTGCATATTTCACACTTGAACAAAATGCAATGTTGGATGCTTATATTGATAAGACCGGAGTACCATTTAGTACATTAGTTAAGCAGCTTTTGGCCGAAAAAGGAATATTATAACTACCGATTTTTTGATACCTAGCGCCGGACAAACTTGGACATTTGTCCGGACAAATGTCCGGACATTTTTGGGACAATGGTGGACAAACATCCACCAGAGATTAGAGATAGAGATTAGAGATAGAGATAAAGATAGAGATAGGTAATGGAGTCCTTCGGACGGCGGCGGCTTTTCAACTTGATAATAATTAAAATATTGACGAATATTATATTTTAGTATATATTAAAATAAAGGCAAGAAAGGGGCTGCACTATGACAAGCAATGATCTTGTGAAAAAGAAAACCGGAAGGCCAACCGTTGCGGAAATAAGAAAAAACCATATTTTTAAGGCTTTAAATAAAGAATGGGAAGATATACAAAAAAATGCAAAGAATATGAACTATTCCAGTGCAAGCGATTATATCCGCGAAACAACGCTCAATATTCCTAAGTGGTTTAATACAAAATGTTTTGATGCAATTTTAAATAAAAATTTCAAACAAATTGAGTTTGAAAAAGACGAAGTTGAAAAAACTGTAATTGTGGCTACTGAAAACAGTGGGACTATTAAATATATAATTACTCACGTCGTCGGCGGTATTGAAAGAGTAAAAATAGAATTAGATGCCAAAGAAGACATTGCAGTACATTTGGATCAAAACGGATACCGAGCAGAAATGTTAACTAGTAAAAATTAACTAATAGATATAAATTGACAATAAAATAACTATGTGCTATATTATTGATGTAACTATGCCTCCTTTATATTATATTAATACTTATTTCCCAATTTCTTCTTTTCCTTTTCTATTTTACTCGAAGAAAACCCGGTACGGACATTAATCTGTACCGGGTTTTCGTTTGGTAATTTTTTAATACATTTTAGTTAATATTTGTTTTTTATAGGAGAAAATGTTTAAAATTACTTAAAATAAACATTATTCCAATAAGATTGTTGTACAATATTAAAAAGCAGCGATATTCACGAGAAATGCAAGGAGGCAGCGATATGGGGAACCAGGGTTACGAACTTTATGAATGGCATAACGGAATAAAATGGGGTTACATTGAAGGTGTATTTTTGGTAAACCCGAAACATTTAAAGGAATTTTTACTTTTAGAAAATGGAATAATATAATTATTCATTAACGCCTTTTGATGGGGCGTTTTTGTTTTTATATCGATTTACAAAATTTAAAGCGTCCTCAAGTTCATCCGGTGATATTTCCCGATCAATAGCTTTATCGACTACGACATAGTAAGGGATATATCTCTGACTGTTATATTCCTTTTTCAAACTTTGGGATGCATTAAATTCGTCAAGAGTAAATACATCATCACTCATTAGATAGCCATAAGGTACACCGAAAATATCAGCCATATCACGGATTCTTTTTGCACTGGCATTGCGTTTGCCCCTTTCAATCTGACTGATATAAGGCTGACTAACTTTAAGCTTATCTGCTAATTCTTGAGCAGTCATTTTACCGGGGCCAGTACCTCGAAGCATTTTAATTTTTTTACCAAGATTAACTAAAGCTATTTCTATATCATCTGTATTGTTGTCAATTTTTGTATTCGTTTTTGTATCCATATTTTCCATCTGTATCCTCCTTATAACGAAACTTACGTTATAGTAATAATAACATATAGTAATTAGTATTACAATCTGATAGCATAGCGTTAATGTTAAAAACAAGAAAACCCTATTGACTTATATAACTATTTGTTATATAATATAAACAAAAATAACAAAATGTATTAATTAGAAAGGAAATATAATGAAAAAACGTAGAAAATGTACAGAATGTACTTTCTGTAAATGCCAAGAGCAATGCAGTAAGGAACGCAAGGAATTTCCTAATTCGATAGCAAAAGCCGTCTATGAGGCAAGGGATAATTTGAATATGAGCCAAGCAGAATTTGCAACTGCTATCGGTATTACGAACAAGTCAGGTCAAACAATAATTTCTTTCATGGAAAAAGGGATTAATAACCGGAAACCTACACCGATCCAGGCACTACGAATGAGCAAGTTATCCGGTTTCCCGATTGAAAGGTTTATTGAGGAAACTGTCGATACGGTTTTAAATGGTGATATTGGCATAGACATAGCAAATTAATATAAAAGGGGTATCGAAAGGAAGAGGGGAACATGGCAAAAGTATTATTACAGGGATTAAAACTCAAAAATTTTAAAGGTATGAAAGCTTATGAAGTTAAACTCAAGGATGATTTGACTCAAATTTTTGGGGATAATGCCACAGGAAAAACTACTTTATTTGATGCGTATTGCTGGTTGTTTAACGGTAAGGATAGTAAAAATCAAGCTGATTTTGATATTAAGACACTAGATGCTGAAGGCAATGAAATCCACGGACTAGAGCATGAAGTCGAAGGAAAATTTTTAATTGATGGAGTAGAAACAACTTTAACCCGTACATACCTTGAAAAATGGGAAACAAAACGCGGGCAAGCCGAAGCTACTTTTAATGGGCATAAAACAAAATACAAGATTAATGGTGTACCTAAAGCGCAAAAAGAATTTGATGCTTTTATTGCTAATATCGCCACTGACGAACAGCTTAAATTATTAACTAATCCGGTATTCTTCAATGATGATAAGGCTTTCCCGTGGAAAAAACGCCGGGAATTATTAATTGCTGTTTGTGGTAATGTCGAAGATAGCGAAGTTATAGAGGGTAATAAAAAACTTCTAGAGTTAAAGGCAATTTTAAACACTAGAAGTATTGACGATTATAGAGCTATTATCGCAGAACGCAAAAAAGTAGTACAAGAAGAAATGGATAAGCTGCCGGTCAGAATTGACGAATTGACAATGGGCTTGTCTGAAAATGTGATTGATGAAGAGGCCGTAAACAAACAACTGGCCGAACTGCTAAAGGAAAAGATCGACAAAGAAACCGCAATACTAAACCTAATAAATGATGCTGCTATAATTAAGAAAAAGGCCGAAATATCCAAGATTGATAACCAAATCATGCAGATTAAAAATACCGCCCTGCAGAATCAAAATGAGAAGCAGCAGGAAAGCATGAAAGTAATTAATAAACTGACTGCCGAACTGAGCAAAATTAATGCGTCAATAATGGATTATGATTACCGGCTGAAAAACAATAACAAAACACTTGAATCAATGAACAGGATACGCGAAGCCTTTGTATCGCAATACACGACAGAGTATGCAAAGAACTTTGATTCTGAGGCTGCAGCAGCATGTCCTACCTGCGGTCAGATTATCCCGGAAGAAAAACTACTAGAAGCGCAAGAAACTTTTAATAAAGCTAGGTCAGAAATGTTAGCAAAAATAACCCTGGACGGCCAGAATGTAAAGGCTGAAATTGATGCTGTTACTACCGATAATACCAAGATTGAGGACGAAAAAACGGAGTTATCTACCCAAAAACATAACTTAGAGTTATTAATTAAAGAACAAAAAGCAGTAAGTAATGAATTGGCCAAGCCGGACCAAGAAGACGAGCAGCAAAAACTATTATCGGATCAAAAGGCGGCGCTGCAAGTTGATATAAATACCATTATGGAGTCCAAGCAGGAAGTAGTATCACAAATGCGGGAAAATGTACAGGAATTAGAAAATCAGATCCAAACGCTACGTAACGAATTAGCCACCGAAGAAAGCCAGAAAAAAAGCAAAAAACGTATTGAGGATTTAAAAGCCGAGCAAAAGAAGTTAGCGGCTGAATATAGTCAATTGGATAAAGCTTTATTTTTGACTGAGGAATTTATTAAAACTAAAGTTTCTATGCTGGAAGAAAAAATAAATAGCCGCTTTATGTTCGTAAATTTTAAACTGTTTGAAATGCAGCTTAATGGCGGGTTAAATGAAGTTTGCAAAGCTACGCTCAAAGGCGTACCTTTTAACAGCATGAATGATGCTGCAAAAATTATTATCGGTATTGACATTATCAATACATTGTCGAAGCATTTTAATTTTTATTCGACTATTTTTATTGATAATGCCGAGGCAATCACAGTATTACCGCATAGCGATAGCCAGATCGTCGCGCTGTATGTCAACGAAGAAGATAAAACTTTGAGAGTGGGGGAATAGAAAGTGAGTGAAGAAAAGACAGTTGCGAAAGTCGAAGAATCTATGTCTGAAAGATTTATGAAGAAGGTAATTAGCGAGTTCAATAATGGAGTTGGCGAAATTGCGTTAACCGACTTCCAAAAAAGACTTGCACAGAATTACTTTATATCCTTAGATGCTTCATTGAAAACAGCAGAAGTAAAACGTGTAAAATCCAATGCCAATAAAAAGGATGAACGATTTAAAAATAATTTACCTATGACCTGGGCCAACGTAAATATGCAAGGATTAGCGAGAAATGTTGTTGCTGCTGCCCGGATTGGCCTTGATCCGGCTCAAAAAAATCATATCAATATGGTACCTTTCAAAAATGATACTACAAACCAGTATGATATTGGATTTATTGAAGGGTATCGCGGCCTTGAAATAAAAGCAAAAAAATATGGCTTAGAAGTACCGGACGGCGTACTTGCTGAACTCGTTTATTCTAACGATAAATTCAAGAGTATTAAGAAAGACCGCAATAACACAGTAGAGAGTTATGAATTTGAAATTGTTAACGATTTTGACCGGGGGGCAATCATTGGCGGTTTTTACTATCATATTTTTAACAATGATCCAATGAAAAACAAGCTTGTTGTATATACCAAAAAGGACATTGAAAAGAGAAAACCTGCTTATGCCAGCGCCGAGTTTTGGGGAGGCGAAAAGGATAAGTGGGAAAATGGCAAAAAGGTTGGTACTGAACAGGTTGACGGCTGGTATGACGCTATGTGCTACAAGACTATTTGCCGAGCAGCCTATGGCAGTATAACGATTGATAGCCAGAAGATTGATGATGATTATATGATGTTGAGCCAGCAAGAGCAGACAATGAAAGATTCTAAACTACAGGCTGAGATCGAAGAAAACGCCAACACTGTAACAATTGACGTTAAAAGCGAAGCTATACCGGAAGAGGAACAAAAGGAACAAGTACAACCACCAGAACCGGCAATCATAGCAGAACCGCCGGTACACGGTGCAATGCAGTTTAGCGCAAAACCAAATTTTTAATACGGCGAAAATATAACATAGAGTAATGGCAAAGGGGGTGATAATTCTGGATGTTAATTTTTGGGGATCATCGAGCGCTGGAAACTGCGGCATAGTGTCAGACGGCAAAACGACAATTATGCTAGATGCTGGACTGCCGTTTAGGACAATACAACAGGCATTAGACTTTAATCTTGCGATTGATGGCGTTCTACTCACTCATTCCCACGGCGATCATAGCAAGGCTATCAAAGACTTAATAAAACGCGGAATAGACTGCTATATGGCTGAGGAAACAGCGCAAGAGATTAAAGCCAGCGGCCACCCTTGGGCGAATGTAATTAAGCCGCTGGAACAATTTAAAATAGGCAGTTTTACGGTCTTACCATTTGACGTTAAACATGATGTTACCAATACTGGCTATTTGATTACCAGCGGGCGCGAAAAGGCCATTTACATAGTAGATACGCCGTACTGTAAATACAAGTTTGACGGCCTAACAACTATTATGATGGAGATTAACTACTGTAAAGAAATTCTGGATAGTAATGTAAAGCTTGGGCTGCTACATCCAAGCCTTCGCAATCGGATCGTAGGCAGTCACTTTGGCTTAGATACAGCGCTGGATTTTTTAGCGGCTAATGATATAAGCCAGGTGCGGCAGATTTATGTTGTGCACTTGTCTAATGGCAATTCAGACGAGGCACTTATTAAGGACACACTGCAGAGGAAGACGGGGAAGGAAATTATTATTGTTGGGGAATAAAGGGAGGAAATAACAATGAGTTATACAGGAGTATTGGAACAGGATGCCACGACAGAGCAAATTAAAACAGCCAAAAAGACGGTACAGATCATTACTGAATTTGACGGTCAAAAGTATGTAGACGAGTTTGATGGTACTAAGGGGCTTACTGTATTAACCGGTAATGAAACACACTGCACTGGGAAAATTGTTGCCAGCCCTGACAGATTACTTCATTTTATCGATACCTTGCTAGATTCATTGCCTCCTTCTGCGTTGCCGATGCTTTTAGCTGCAAGGATCTGCAAGGCTGAAACCAAGGCCAATTAGGTAGAGGATTATACAACCAGAAAAATCAATTCAAAAAAGATTGGGGTAAAAAATATGCAAAAAAGTAATTATCACGGTCATAGGGCTAAACAATTAGCCGATTCGGTTACAAAATG
>Ga0316604_10001837_pt1 | contig 17519 bp, 17 predicted proteins | sample OWC_soil_day20_C_FD_207650 | JGI IMG/M metagenome (GOLD analysis project Ga0316604, IMG submission 207650) | Wetland soil microbial communities from Old Woman Creek delta, Ohio, United States - OWC_soil_day20_CT | ecosystem: Environmental > Terrestrial > Soil > Wetlands | place: USA: Ohio... | reverse complement strand
GCATTCTGCTCAAACAGCAATTGTATGTGATTTATCATCCGCTGTCCAACAAAAACCTGGATGCCCTGATGTATAAAATGCGTACCCGTTTTGGCACAAAGCTGATTGCCATGCAGGATACATTCCGCGAAATGGTAAAGAACAGGAAGGAAATAAACGCCACCGCATTCATCGCCGATCAGTCACCACAACCCGCTACGGCTCACTGGATGACCTTCTTAAACCAGGATACCCCCGTATTTAAGGGAACAGAAAAGATCGCGCAGAAAATGAACTACCCGGTAGTGTATGTAACAGTGAACAAAGTGAAAAGGGGCTACTACTCCGTAGAAGCTTCCATGCTGGTAGAAGCACCAACGAACGAGCCAGAAGGCGCTATCACAGAGATCCATACCCATAAACTGGAACAGGATATCATTGCCCAGCCAGCCACCTGGCTCTGGTCTCACAGAAGATGGAAACACAAACGCCAACCACAACCTATAGCGGTACCGACCATATAATTTCTAATTATACCACAACGTTAAAATTATTCATTCTATGCGCGAAGGGAAAGACCTTATCCTGGCAACAAAACCATATGCCAATGAAATCAGGTCCAGGAGCTGGTTCCACCTCACTACAACTTTGGGGTTGCTGATACTGGCATTGACGGGCACGCTGGTATTGCCATATTTTATTTTAAGGCTGGCGGCCAGCATTTTTGCGGGTTTACTGATTGTGCGGACATTCGTCATTTACCACGATCATCAGCACCATACAATATTACATAATTCAAAACCGGCAGAAGCCATCATGGTCCTTTTCGGGATCTATGTACTGGCACCTACCAGCATCTGGAAAAGATCTCACGATTATCATCATAAACATAATTCAAAACTGTTCAGTGCCAGCATTGGCTCTTATCCCATTGCTACCAGACAAAAGTTTGAGCAAATGAGTCGTGGAGAAAGAAGGGGATACCTCTTCACCAGGCATCCGCTCACGATCCTGTGTGGCTACATCTTTATGTTCATGATTGGTATGTGCCTGCAGTCATTTGCAAGTAGTCCCAAAAAGCACCTGGATAGTCTGTTAGCGCTGGTATTGCATTTCTGCGGTAGCGCGGCGGTGATCTATTTCCTGGGTTGGGAGGCATGGGCACTGTTCATCCTGATACCTTTTTCCATCGCCTGCTGTATGGGGGCGTACCTGTTTTATGCCCAGCATAATTTTCCGGGTGTTACATTCAATGATAGTGAGGACTGGTGTTATCATGAGGCCGCGTTATTATCTTCCAGCTTTATGGTAATGTCACCGTTTATGAACTGGGTAACTGCGAATATCGGGTACCATCATATTCACCATCTGAATGCACGTATTCCATTTTACCGTTTGCCACAGGCCATGGCGGAGATTCCGGAGTTGCAACAGGCAAAGACCACCAGTCTGCGGATCAGGGAGGTGATTGCATGTTTAAAGCTCAAAGTATGGGATCCGGAACTGAAGCGGATGATCACCCTGCGGGAAGCTGCGGCGCTGAAAACACCGGCTTATAAAGTGAATACTCCCCAACCTTTAGGTTTTTCTTAACATTTATATTTATGGAAAATGGATTTTCCGGGAATCATGAAAGAAAATCCATTTTCCATGAGTCCAAAGTACATTATCCCCATTGGCACCTTTTTCTGTGCGTTATTCCTGATGGGCGCTGTGCGTAAGCACCCTGTTATGGAATCCTCTCCTTCCCCCGTTATAATTGATTCTCCCCACGCTCAACCTAAAATTCAGGTAGTATTTGCATTGGATGCAACAGGTAGTATGACCGGTTTGATCGGCGCTGCTAAGGAAAAAATATGGTCTATTGCGGGAAGTCTCGCACAGGCGGAGCCTGCGCCTGTCATTGAGATAGGTTTAATATTTTACAGGGACAGGGGAGACCAGTTTATTACGAGAAGAGTGGCTTTGTCTGGTGATATGGATGATGTGTATGAGCAGTTGATGCAGATGAGTGCAGATGGTGGAGGAGATAGTCCGGAGAGTGTGAACCAGGCCTTGAATGAGGCGGTAACGAAGTTTAAATGGGATACGGCGCAAAGCACCTACAAGACGGTGTTTTTGGTGGGAGATTGCCCCCCGCATATGGATTACAGGGATGATGTGAAGTACCCGGTAAGTTGTAAGCTGGCTACGCAGAAAGATATTGTATTAAACACGATCCTGATGGGGGATAATTATAAAGCGATGCAGGTGTGGAAAGATATAGCACAGTGTAATCAGGGAAGCTTTACGCAGGTAAATATGGATGCGAATGATATACAGGTGAATACCCCTTATGATAATCAGATTGCACAGTTATCAGATCAGTTGGATGATAGCAGGCTGTATTATGGTAGTGAAGATGAGAAAGTGGCCTATTCTGCAAAAGTATCAAAGAGCAAATATATCAGTACGAATGTGGCGGCAAATGTGAAAGCGCAGCGGGCGGAGTATAATGCTACAAAAGCGGGGAAGAGTGGGTATTATGGAAAGAAGGAATTGCTGGAGAACTATAAAGATAAATCCGTGAGTGTTGAATCTATAAAAACGGAGGAATTACCGGAGGAAATGAAGAAGATGACAGTAGTGCAGCGGGAGGAATATTTAAAGAAAAAAGTGGCGGTAAGGGATAGTTTGAACAAGGAGTTAGATAAGTATGTGAAGATGCGGCAGGCGTATATAGAAAAGGACCTGAAGAGCAGGAAGGCGGAAGATGTAGATAGTTCATTTACGAATAAGATATATAAGAGTATACAGCAACAGACGGAGAAGAAGAAAATATATCTGAAGAAGGATGCAAAGTATTAGAGTAGTGTATCATCTTGAATTTAGTCAAGCCGGCCGCAGGCAACTGCACGGGAGATTCGGGTGATTTTTTTAAAGAAAACTGCAACTGACACACTATCAATATTAGTAAGATTTATATTTTAATTTTAGGTTTTGAAGCGCCCTGAAGTTTATACTTCGGGGCTATTTTTTTGATAAGCTCTTTATATGAATTTTATATTAAATCCGAACAAACCCCTCCCCTCAATAGTTATTTATAAATGGCATTATATAGATTTAAACTATTAAAATATAGAATATATTAATCTTGTTTATATCCTTAAAGTCCTACTTTTACCATCCTGCTTGTAAAAACAACACCGTAAGCTTTCATTTAATACCATAAAATAAAAACAATGGGAAAAGAATCAAACGACATCAGTAAATGCCCATTCCACAATGGCAGTATGAAAAACCCAGTCGCTGGTGGTGGCACCAGGAATCGTGACTGGTGGCCTGACCAACTTAAACTCAACATCCTTCGTCAACAATCACCTTTATCCAACCCTCTCGGCGACGAATTCAACTATGCCGAAGCCTTCAAAAGCCTGGATCTCGAAGCCGTTAAGCAAGACCTCCATGCACTCATGACCGACTCTCAGGACTGGTGGCCTGCTGACTTCGGCCATTACGGTCCCCTCTTTATCCGCATGGCATGGCACAGCGCAGGTACCTACCGCGTTACCGATGGTCGTGGCGGCGCCGGTTCCGGCCAACAACGTTTCGCGCCACTCAACAGCTGGCCTGACAACGTTAGCCTGGACAAAGCCCGCAGACTACTCTGGCCTATCAAACAAAAATATGGCAACAAGATCTCCTGGGCTGATCTCATGATCTTAACCGGCAATATTGCCCTCGAATCTATGGGCTTCAAAACCTTTGGCTTCGCAGGTGGACGTGTTGATAAATGGGAACCGGACGAAGATGTATATTGGGGTTCTGAAACCACCTGGCTGGGTGGCGATGTGCGTTACGCACACGGCTCTGAAGGTGTAGTTGAAAACCGCGGCGTACTGGTATCAGATGATAATGCAGATGGCGATATTCACTCCCGTTACCTCGACAAACCACTCGCTGCTGTACAGATGGGTTTGATCTATGTAAACCCTGAAGGTCCTGATGGTAATCCTGACCCCATTGCAGCTGCCAAAGATATCCGTGATACCTTTGGTCGTATGGCTATGAATGATGAAGAAACTGTTGCCCTCATCGCAGGCGGTCACAGCTTCGGTAAAACCCACGGCGCAGCTACTGCTGATCACGTAGGCAAAGAACCGGAAGCCGCAGGCATAGAAGCACAGGGTCTGGGATGGAGTAATAGCTATGGCTCCGGCAAAGGCGCCGATACTATTACCAGTGGCCTGGAAGTAATATGGACAAAAACACCTACCCAGTGGAGCAACAACTTCTTTGAGAACCTCTTCGGTTTTGAATGGGAACTCACCAAGAGCCCTGCCGGCGCTCACCAATGGGTAGCAAAAGATGCTGATAATATTATACCGGATGCATATGACAGTGGCAAAAAACACCGTCCTACTATGCTGACTACGGACCTCGCTTTACGGTTCGATCCGGCATATGAAAAGATATCAAGGAACTTCTTTGAAAACCCGGATGCATTTGCAGACGCGTTTGCAAGAGCATGGTTCAAACTCACACACCGTGATATGGGGCCAAAGGTATTATACCTTGGCGCCGACGCTCCACAGGAAGAACTGCTCTGGCAGGATCCGATTCCAGCTGTTGATCATGAACTGGTGAATGATGGCGATATAGCTGCACTGAAAGAGAAAATACTGGCTTCCGGCCTGAGCATCTCTGAACTGGCGTCTACCGCATGGGCTTCTGCTTCTACCTTCCGTGGCTCTGATAAACGCGGTGGTGCAAATGGTGCACGTATCCGCCTGGCGCCACAGAAATACTGGAAAGTGAATAACCCCGCGCAGTTACAAAAGGTGTTGGATAAACTGACAGCAATACAGAACGAGTTTGCTAAAAAAGTATCCATCGCTGACCTGATTGTACTGGCAGGTGGTGTAGCTATTGAAAAAGCCGCGAAAGAGGCAGGACAGGATATTACTGTTCCATTTACACCCGGCCGTATGGATGCTACACAGGAACAAACGGATGTGGAATCTGTAGGTTTCCTGGAACCACAGGCTGATGGTTTCCGTAACTATCGTAAATTCAAATCATCTGTATCTACTGAGTCATTGTTGATTGATAAGGCACACCTGCTTACACTCACAGCGCCTGAACTGACAGCATTGATCGGTGGTCTGCGTGTATTGAATATAAACTACGACGGATCAGCTGATGGCGTGTTGACAACTACGCCGGGCAAACTGACAAATGACTTCTTTGTGAATTTGCTGGATATGAATACCGCCTGGAAAGCAGTGACTACTGAGCAGGAATTGTTTGAAGGAACAGATCGCGCCACTGGCAATGTTAAATGGACGGCAACACGTGCGGACCTGGTATTTGGATCTAATGCAGAATTGAGAGCGATTGCGGAAGTGTATGGTAGTTCAGATGGAAAGGAACGATTCATTCACGACTTTGTGAAAGCGTGGACGAAGGTGATGAACCTCGATAGGTTTGATGTGAAATAGGTTTGATCTAAATAGGTTTAATCTAAATAGGTTTAATCTAAATAGGTTTGATGTAAATAAGTTTGATCCAAATAAGTTTGATCTAAATACATTAGATTTAAAATAGGTTCGATTTAAAATAAAATTAAAAGCCTCCGGGGGAATAAAATCCCGGAGGCTTTTTTATGAAAATTGATCTCATCTCTGTTGGTGCATTCCTATACCTATCACCTGACGGAGTATAGTCAGACATTGTATGATGTAGTAATGGCACTGGGCAAGAGGGGGGAAACTACATGCCCAGACCATCAGAACAAAATAATAATTTAACAAATAACATTTACTCCTCCACCCTACAATTCAACAACCCCGTTCCCGTATCAGTAGAAATCAGGAAATTATCAAACGTCATATTCGCCGCATGTACCCGCATCCCTGCCTTGCCACTGATGAACGGGTTCGTATCCGTATATTCTATCACTGGCGTCAACATATCATTCAGGTAGATCTTTATCACATCCCCACTTATCACTGCCCTCAGCTTATAAGACTGCCCCGCCGTCAAAGCCTGACTCTTGTAAGCCAACGTCGTCCAGTTATAGTTTTCCTTCCCAAACACGATCCCCCCGGCCTCTATACCTGCATAATACCCCTGCTGGTAATCAGAACTGATATCCGTAGAATTCCCAAACTGCTCTGCCGCCGGATTACGGGAACGGAATATCAAACCACCATTACCACCTGAAGGACAGGTGATATCCGCCTCCACCGTATAATCCGTCCAACCTACATTGCCCATCGTCCTTTTCCCATAGCCATTAATACCCGCCTTCCCGGCAGATACTGCCCATGGACCATTGTCATAGTTCCATGATGCATTAAAACTACCCGCATCAAAATTGTCAGCGCCACTGGGGGTAATGGTACTACCTGATTCAAATTTTAAAAACGCAAAATCAAACTCCCCTTCTACCGTTTCCAAACGAATCGTATGATTACCGGCAGGTAGATTCAGGTTCCGGAGCACAGCCGTACGCCAGGTTGCCCAGGCACCCGTAGCCGGAATGGCAATGATCCCGGATACATCCGCACCATCACAATACACCCGTAGTTTGCAGGCAGTGTAAGTCGTTGCATATCGCAACCCCAAATGATATGGCCCCGTTTCCTGCACATTCACATTGTACTGATACCATTCACCTGTCTGGTTCCAGCCAATATTCTCACCACCTTCCTCACTATCACGAATATCTACATTGTCTGTCCGGTATTTACCTCCTGTATTACCACCAGACAAATCATGATAACCAACTCCTTCCCCACCCTCATTGTAATGCACGGCAGGAATAGTACCCGGTACCGGTTTATAAAAACTAAATACGCCACTGCCATTTACCTTGTTGCTAAAAGCTGTGTACCCAAAATCAGCGTGATCGCTATAGGTCGTTACCCCTATCTTACCACCAGCCGTAATATTGGCTGTACGGGTAGATTTCAGCATGCCATCTACATATATCCGGAAGGTAGTCCCTTCTTTTTCTACCCTGATCACATGCCATTTCTGGTAGTCATAACCGGGAGGCAGGGCAATGGCATTGACACCAATTGAAGTACCGTTTACCTTGATATCGGTTTCTAATGTGTTATCATAACTACTTAACAACGCCGTGCCATACGTATTTTCATCAATGTAAGAAAACACAGCGCCAAAGCGGGCAGCATTCGTACCCCTCTCCATTTCTTTCATATTGAATTCGGCAGTGTAATTTGCGGCACTGGTAGCTGTGGTAATTTGTTTGTACCAGGTAGTGGTCGTTTTTGTATCCTGCCACATCAGTTCCTGGTTGTAAATACCCCAGGTACCGCCATTCACATTCGTCCAGGTACTACCAATAGCTGTCCGGTCAAAACGATCGTAGAAAACAGGCAAAGCAGGAGAAGGTTGTGTCCAGTTAGTCGGGCCATATACCTGTATCCGGTCACCATTAAAACCCATCGGGTCAATGTTCAGTTTTCGGTTAGGCCCTACGATACTACTTTGACCAAGCAGGTTATGATAAGTGATGAACCAGGTATCGAGATCAGGACCAATAAAAGAACTACTATGCCCCAGGCCAAAGAAAGTCCCTTCCGTATTGAGCAGAATAGGATTGTTGGCACCAGCGGTGTAACTACCCAATGGCGCCGTGGAGGTAGCATAGTTCACCCGGTAACCTTTACTGAATACGTGATTACCTGTATAGGTCAGGTAATATACCCCATTACGTTTAAAGAGCGTGGAGCCTTCTGTCCAGCCATTGAGGTTAGCACCACTCAGCGTAGTGGCAGATCCGATCACTAAGGGACTACTCATTACTGATCCCTGTATACCACTACCACTGGCATTCGTGAAGTACATAGACGCATTGTCGTCGATGAAAACGGAGCCATCGATAGAATGCCCCAGGTTGCCCGTCTGCAAAGAGAAAGGCCCTGTTGGACTATCGGCGGACAATACATAATGTCCGTTACCTGCCGGTGAGGTATACATGTAAAAAGTGCCGTTCCAGTAAATGACTTCGGGGGCATAAGCGCCTTTGGAAGTCGTTACGGATGCAGGCACAGCCAGACCTTCGTAGGTCCAGGTCACCAGGTCCCAGCTGCTCCAGCACTTTACACCATTCTGATCATCGCGGGTACTACAGTACAGGTAAAACTTACCTCTGAATTTAAAAATGTAAGGATCTCCGATACCATATTCTCCCCATTCGTCAGAAAGGGTGCGTGGATTAGTAATCTGGCAAAATGTTTGAAGGGAACAGCACAGAAAAAAAATCAATAACGGGATTTTGAGGGAATTCATCATAAAATATAGGATTTGTACTATAAGATATGGAATTTCAACAATTCTACGTCTTATTACTTAAACATATACTCATGAGAAAAACCTTGCTTATCAGTATCTTCTTTGAGGGCAGTAATGAAAAGGGACAACTCGATTTTATCAGAACGGATGAGGGCTATCAGCTGATCGGCGTGGGGTTTGGGAGATAATTATTTTGATTATTTTTCAGTTACCTTTACCCCTGCAAATTATTGAAATAGAAGAATGAAAACAGAATTTTCGGAAGTCTTGCAGGAGAACCTGCTATTCTGGAACATGTGGAATATCGCGTATGCATATGACCTGCTGGCCAAAAACCACGAAGGGTACGAAGCCCATTTTGAGCAGCTCCGTGAAATGTGGGATTTCTGCTGGAAGGCAATAGCAGCAAAGCACATCAACCCCGATGAGTTTGAGCAGGTCTTCGGAAAGACCTACCCGGCTGAGTTTGATGATGAGGGCGCATTTCTCAATCCAGGAGATATTCTTCATCAAACTTATGATGATCTAAGAGATACCATATTGAGTGAGTTTTGTATCACGCTGCTGGTTGGCGCATTTAGTACTATCTATGATGGCATCACTTCAGGCAGAAGATATGGTGCACGAGCAGGGGAATTGCCGATAGAAGTGCTCTATGGAATAGCAGCCTCCAATGGATTAGAAAATGAATTCCGATCTCTCCCAATTGTACAGGATGAATTAGCAGCACAGGCAAAACTATTGCAGGATCTAAGTCTGCCGAATCAGTATACCATACAGGACAGACATCTATACAGGAATCTGGAACTCATGCAATCTATGCAGTTTATCGAACAATAAGAACTTCAAACCTTCCCCGCTCTCCACAGCTTATAAAGGTTCCACCTCATCCGGCAAAGTTTTATTTCTTAACCGCCAGCGGTTGTCCATCCCCGCCCAGGTACACAACAAACAGCACTACATCAGTCATCCCTTTGTTTGTTCCTTTGTGGTAGGTATCGTAAGATTCTACAAAGCTGGTACCTTCCTTATATTCAGCAGGCTGATGCCCTTCTATTTCGACAGTCAAAGTACCTTGCAGCACATAAGAGAATACAGGGATCAGGTGCTTATGCCAACCAGTGGTTTCACCCGGCGGAAAGGTAATTTTGGCCATTGTCACCTTTGCATCTTTAAATTGTGGGTACACGATCTTCTGGCCGATAGAGTTGACGGTGGTGTCTACTAACTTTTCAATTTTCAGTTTTCCGGCGTACTGTTGTGCATGTACGGTAGTACTAATGAAAATTAATAATGTCAGAATGGTTCTCATTGTTTTTTGAAATTTGATGCAATGTAATAAATTTACAAAGGAGGTAGGAGAATAATGAGTACTACCTCTCAACGATTCAAATTATAGCGCTAAAATAAAAAGTTCATGCCGAAGCATAATAAACCAATTCCTGTTATTGGCTTACCTCCCGATATAGGCATCATGCTTTTTAAGACCACGGCCTCATCCCTACGCGGTCTCGAAGATGTACAACAATCTCACCGGGACAGCTGGCATTTATTAACGCTGCAACTGAAGGGGGCCACTACCATGGAAGTGGATTTTCAAAAGGTCGTTATAAAGCCATCCTCCGTATTCTACATGCATCCAAACCAGGTGCATCGTGTTATCTCCTTTAAAGACGCTGTTTTTTATAGCCTGATCATCGACAATAAAAGCCTAAAACCTGAATACTTAAAATTACTGGAAGATCTCACACCGGTGCAACCACTTCCGTTAAACAAAGAGACCTTTACGATCCTTTCTGAAATAGCCGCTGTCTGCATCAAATTGTATGAAAGAAAAGATGTAAAATTATACGCATCATTATTAAAAGACAGTTGCCATACGTATATAGCAGCCATCTTATCCCAGTACCTTGCACAGGCCAATCCAACGGATACTCCCTCGCGGTTTGATATTATTTCCAAATCATTCAAATCGGCCCTCGAAGAGCATTTCACCACCATAAAAAGTCCCAAAGAATACGCGCAAAAGCTAAACATCTCCACGCCGTATTTAAATGAATGTGTGAAACACACTACAGGCCGGTCGGTCTCTTACCAGATACAACAACGCATTATCTTAGAAGCAGAGCGCCTGCTCTATCATTCCAATAAGTCTGTAAAAGAAATTGCTTACGCACTCGGGTATGATGACCACTCCTATTTCACCAGACTATTTACAAAAGTAACTGGCATAACGCCGCTGGAATTCCGTAGCAAAAACCTCGAATAGTCCTATACCTACTTCGCATCGCCCTTTTTTACCCTCCTTATTCGGCCTTACTTTGTGGCATGTTACAAAATAAGCAAATCGCAATCGTTGGTGGAGGTCCGGGAGGACTAACACTGGCCAGGCTTCTGCAGCTGGCAGGCGCCCATGTAAAAGTATATGAAAGAGACGCCAGTAAAGCATCCCGTGTACAGGGCGCAATCGTAGATCTTCACTTTGATTCAGGTCTGAAAGTAATTGAAAAGGCAGGTCTGATGGAGCCATTTAAAGCAAACTATATCAAGGGAGCTGATCGCTACCGCATATTTGATAAGTACGGTACCATCCATCTGGATGAACATAACAAGGAAGATAACGGTGATTTCGGGGATGCATATTTCAGACCGGAAATTGATAGAGGTTCATTAAGGAATATGCTGTTAGATGCCCTACACCCCAATACAGTTGTATGGGATAGCCAGTTTGTGTCCATGACGCAGGACGGTGAAGGTTGGATACTGACTTTCAATAATGGTACAACAGCCAAAGCAGATATTGTAATTGGCTCAGATGGCGCCCGCTCAAAGATCCGTCCTTATGTTTCAGATACCCAAACCCTGTATTGTGGTGTTACCTTTATACAAGGAGAAATTGACAATCCAGCGGCAACCTGTCCGGAAATATATGAACTGGTGGCCAATGGAAACCTGGTTGTATTGGGTGATGAAAAATCTATTACCGTACAACCGCGTGGAGATGGGGGATTGACCTTCTACGCTGCTGCAAAGTATCCGGAAGACTGGACAATAGATGCTTCCGACAAGGACGAAATATATTCCTTCCTGCTCGAATTCTATGAAGGATGGAATGAGCTCTTTTTTACCTTATTTAAAGCTTGTGATAAATTTACCGTCCGGCAGTTAAACTATTTTCCACTGGATCAAACCTGGGAACCGCATTCCAATATCACTATCATTGGTGATGCAGCACACCTGATGCCACCATCTGGAGAGGGCGTGAATACAGCTATGCTGGATGCGTTGGATTTAAGCGAGCATCTTACAAACGGAAATTACAACGACATACAAACTGCTATTGAGGCATTTGAAAATAAAATGCGTGCACGTAGTGCAGTGCTGGCACAAGAGGCATTGGAAAGCAATGAGGTGATGTATGGTGAAAATGCATTAGCAGCATTGGTAGGCATGTTAGATCAAAGGGAGTCTCTTTAAAAAGACCCCCTTTTTTGATGACGGACAATCAGTAACAACGCCACTACACTACATACTGCGCCAAATAAAAAGATGGCATTGTAGCCCAGTAAACTTGCGATCAAACCAGCTGCCGGCCCGGTTATACCCAATGCCACATCAGAAAAAGCTGTAAACGCACCCATGGCACTACCCCGCATTGCCGGTTTTACTTTCTTTACCGCCTCCACGCCCATGGCAGGAAACATCAGTGAGAATCCAATACCGGACAATCCTACACCTACCAGTGCCATAGATCTGGAAATTGCTGTCCATATGATTAACTGGCCCACTACCTCTATGATCAGAGAGCAAATGCCTACCAGTCTACCCCCATATTTATCAGGAAAGGAAGAAAAGAATAAGCGGGTTAATATAAACGTTGCTGCAAAGACGGTATATGCCAGCGAGGCGTCTCCCCAATATTTAGAGAGGAAGAACAGCGTGATAAAGGAAGCCGTACAACCATACCCCACAGCTGACAATGCCAGGGAGGAACCTTCTTTCCAGATAACAGATAGCACATCGAAGAATGACCCTTCCTGTTTCTTTGCATGCGCAGCAATAGCAGGCAGTTTAAACATCGGTAAACTACCAATGACAGGGAATAGAATAATACCTGCAAAGGCTGCCAGCACGCCCCAGTGACTGTTCATTAATTCGCCCAATGGTGCACCCAGACCAATACCGCCATAAATACAAATACCTACCCATGCCATGACTTTGCCGGTACGCGCTACACCCGTGAGACCAATACCCCATGTCAGTGCACCGGTGATCAGAAAACTTTCGCCAATACCATGAAGTACCCTTGCGAAGATCAATTGTATCAAAGCGATCAAAGGCAAATTTGTGGTGAGACCAGCACAGATGTATAATATCCCGGCAAGAAATGTCCAGTAAATACCTTTGGTTACACTTGATTTGGCACCTTTGGTATCCGTATTTTTGCCGGCCCATGAGCGGCTACAGAGGGCCATGATATCTTCCGTACCTAATACAATTCCGACGATGATATCGCCATATCCCAGTTGTCCGTGTACTAACTGAGGCAATACGCCAAAGCCAATTCCCATGGTAAGAAAGGTGGCGAATACCGCCAGTATAACCGGGAAGATGAGTGAAATAACTCCTTTTTGTTCCTGCATATGTTCTTGTTTTCTGCAGGCAAAATTAGTGGGGAGTACACTTTTGGGTGGAGGCTAATCAATGGGAATGATTGGACAAACCATGGTTTTCTGACCTAAACGCCAAAGCGGTCATACCAGTCTGTTTTTTGAAAAACCGGGAGAAGTAGGTATGGTCTTCATAGCCCAGGTCCCACGCAATCTGCTTTACATCCTGTGAGGTATACACCAGCATGCGCTGGGCTTCAAGTACGATTTCCTGCTGTACCCAAAAACTGGCGGGGAAGCCGGTCATTTCTTTGATCACCTCATTCAGGTATAGTGGTGTGATGTTGAGTGTTGCAGCGTAATCCTGTACCTGTTTAATGGTTTTGTAATGTTGCCTGATTAACTGCTTAAACTGCTTTACGATATTATACCGCTGCCCATTGAACGGATGGCCGGCTGACTGTGATTGTAGGATATAAGAAGCGGTAATACCTAATATTGTATTGGTCTGACTGGCTATCACAGACCTCGACAAAGCATGTGCTGACTGTGATAATAATTGTGATAATATAAGGGTGCCTGAAAATAAAACATCTTCTTTATTGATCACTGCTACCTGCCGGATGTGCTCATAGGTATCAAAGATCTCCCTGTATTGATTGGATATAAGGGATGTATCAATAAATATAAAATAGCCGGCAATATTCTTCCTTTGTAAATATCGGTGTATCTGACCGGGGGTTACAATGCATAGCGAGGGTGCTTTGAATGTGATAGGATTAAAATCTATTTCAAGTTCAATGGTACCTTTCTGCAAAAGAATAAGCATATAGTGATCGTCGCGGTGAGCGTCATTTACGCTTTCGTCGAGCCTGTTCATGGGCAGGACTTCCACACCAAAGGTGTCGAGTTCGTTTTGATGGAATATTATTTTAGATGGCTTATTCACTGGAATAAAGGTAAAATTACTTTTATTCCTTTTATAGTGGATAAACCTTCTTATTTACCTGCAATCAAGTCAGCTAATATCTTGCTTATTTCCGGTGCAGAATAATCGAAACCACCGTCAGTGCGCCAGACAATCTCTCCATTTTTATTAAGGATGTCAGTAGCGGGAATTGTATGGTAGTAATACTCCCGTGGTACAGCGGTGGGTGCCGCATACACAGGTAATGTGTAATTCTTCTTTTCCATGTAGGCATTTGACTTTGGTAAATCGCCGTCAATATCTACTGTAAGAAATACCACGTCTCTAAAGGATTCTTTTAATGCCTGGATGGTGGGCATTTCCTTTACACAGGGCTGGCACCAGGTAGCCCAGAAGTTGATAAATACCACCTTTCCTTTCAGAGAACTGATCGTAATGGATTTGCCATTGGCATCTATGAGCGCCAGTTCAGGTGCACTGCTTTGCGCATAGGTAGTAAAAGCAAAGCAGGTGATTATAATAAAGGTTTGAATGATTTTCAGCATAGGGGCACGAAGTTATGCATTATTTGATTTAATTAAATTTTGCGACATGAATCGGCCATTCCCCATTGAAAACATTGAAAATCAGTTCCTGTATCGTTTTCCGCAGAATTTTGCCAATCAACTGAGTGTACCTGTGAACCACTTAGTCACTCCTTCCAAAAGATCTCCGGTACCTCTACCACCGCTTACCGTTGAAATCGCCATTCGGCCGGTTCTTTTGCGCGGGTGGTGGCCTTTGCTATTAACCAGCCGGAAGATGTGGAATATCAACGAGGTATTGTTTTGTCCCACCAAACAACCAAACAATTGTTAATCAATCACTTAAGTTTCAGGGTACGCCTAAGCCAGGTATATGAATGTTCGCTTCGCCTCTACCATAGCTCATTCCCGAGGATAACCCGCCTATAAGCCGCCTATAACCCGCCCATAAGCCGCACATATCCCGCATCTATATAGAGGCGGGTTATGTACGGCTTATGGACGGGATACTTACGGGTCAGGTATATGTTTGTGTCCTTTTAAACTTCCATCCTTATCGTCAGGAACCTATATTATCGACCACTACTTTCTCATCCGTCACCAGCATCATTATCTCAACCGATTTGAAAAACTTCGGCTCGTCTGGTTGAATGTTCTGTTTGTAATACTCATTGGCAAAAAATGTATTAAAGTCTTCCAGCGAAGAAAAATATATATCTGTAATTCCATCGTACTCCGGCGCTGGGAAACCTGCTATCGCGACAGGATGAGAAACAACGTATTTTTTGACGTATTTACCCGCCTCAGGATGAGACATAAACAATGGCGCATGGTGGTTTCTATGATAACTAACGAACTCTTCGTTCGTCATCCCCTCTACCTTCCTGATTAAAAATGTAAATTTCAACATAGAGATTATTTTGACTGCAAAGCTATTTTCATGGAGAAATAATTACAATAGCGGACAATTTTATGCGGATATTTGAAATATGTATCAAAAGAAAACGACCACTCAGACATATTGTGGATTACATTTATTTAAAGAGCTGCTGAATGGTAAATGGAAGCTGATGCTGATCTTTTATGTCTATAAAGGATATAAACGGCCGGTCCAGTTACAGAAGGTGATACCTAATGGCGATCGCCGGGTATTGGATAAGCAACTCAACGAATTGGTGTTACATGGTTTTATGAAAAAACACGTATTTGATACAAAAGTGCCTAAGGTAGAATATGAATTGACTGAATTGGGTGAGAGTTTAATACCTGTGATCTTTACGATTGAAGGTTGGGGAGAAGATCACAGAACAGACCTGGAAAATGTTTTAAAAGCGGATCCAAAATTCAGGGATACCCTGGACCATGCTTAATTATCTAAGGGAAAATTAAATACGACTTTACTCTTATTGGCTAAAGAATACCTCAATGCTGATAATGAATACAAAAAAATGTGAGAGGAGGAACAAATCTTTTTTAAGGCTGGTCGCTTCTTTTCGGGTGAGTAAACCTAGGTTGGAACCATTATTCTTCACCTTCTTGGGGGATTGCGTTTACGACATTTCTAATCCCATTACGACACTTTTTGATGCTTTTTTGTCGTAATAACCTCATTTACGACAGAAAATATAATAAATAGCTTACTGATAATTCGTCATCTGCACCAACGCCTTCACATTATAAATAATAATCGTCCTTCCCAGCGACCCTACTATCCCCTCTTTTTTCAACTCTTTTAACAACCGCACCACATTCTCCTCCGTAGTCGCCGTCATACTCGCCAGATCTTTCCTGGAAATATTTATCGCCACACTGCTTGTGTCATTTTCTGATAACTTATACTTTTCTCTCAACACAATCAGTGAAATCGCCAATCGCTCCCGCACAGAATGCTTTGCCACGATCGACAAGCTATTTGCCAACACACTATATTCATAACTGAGCGCACTCAGTAGATGCTTAGACAAAGCAGGCGCCCATTCCATTGCCGACAGGAAAGCATCCCTGGGTATGAAAGCTATCCTGCTATCTTCCAGCGCAGCAGCAGAGTCCGGGTAATTATTCCCCGATAATAAAGGATGATACCCGATCAACTCTCCCTCATTGGCCACATATATGATATGCTCATTCTCATTTCTATCCTGCTTATATTTCTTTACCTTCCCCTGCTGGATATAATAAATTCCAAAAGCAGGGTTATTTTCCCTGAAAATAATCTGCCCCTTTTTGTAGGTTTGCTCCACCATATCCGCAAATAACCTTTCCAGCTCTTCCGCAGAAAGGCTCTCCATAATTGATTTGGACCGGAAAATCCACTTATCTATCGGGAATATGCCTTTTAAACTCATAGTGCTTAAAGTTGATTTTTATCAACTCATTAATTGACAACTTGCAAAGTTCTACCCACCTTAAGTTGATAATTTTGTTAGATCAATAAAGGTACAATTTATTATAGGACAGCGAATGACAAGTAATACGACAAAAGAAGACTTCTTTTCGACCAACAAGAATTTTGACCAGTTATATCCTCTCCCCATAAGTCGGTTATCCAATTTGCACTGGACACCTATAGAAATTGCCCGAAAGGCGGCCGATTTTCTATCAGTTACTCCAGGTGCAAATATCCTGGATATCGGTGCAGGTGTGGGAAAATTTTGCCTGAATGCAGGGTATTATGCGAAGGATTGTAATTTCTTTGGCGTGGAACAGCGAAGTAATCTCGTGGCAATAGCGAACCAGGTACAACGTCAACTCGGCATCAGGAACGCCTCTTTCATACATGGAAATTTCACTCAGCTGGACTTCTCAGCTTTTGACCATTTCTATTTTTATAATCCTTTTTATGAAAACCTGGTGGATGAAAGTTTGCATATAGACGATAGTATCGCCCACTCTGAAAGTCTATATGAGTATTATGCTGGTTACCTGTATACACTACTTGATACCCGACCACCTGGCACACGGCTGGCTACTTACCAGAGTTCGCATACGCGCATTCCTGCATCCTATCAGCTGGTTTCAAGTGACATTGACACGCTATTTAGTTGCTGGATAAAAAATACATGAGATGTTCAGACACCTGGGACAAAAAAGGAGCTTCAGGCATAATATCAGGCTGGCGATCCTACTCTGCTTAACGGCAGGTTTTGTCAATGCTTCAGGTTTTTTAGGATTCTT
>Ga0316604_10001836_pt1 | contig 17520 bp, 11 predicted proteins | sample OWC_soil_day20_C_FD_207650 | JGI IMG/M metagenome (GOLD analysis project Ga0316604, IMG submission 207650) | Wetland soil microbial communities from Old Woman Creek delta, Ohio, United States - OWC_soil_day20_CT | ecosystem: Environmental > Terrestrial > Soil > Wetlands | place: USA: Ohio... | reverse complement strand
TACCTATTTCTGGGTGTATTTGAAAAGCTCTGTCTCGGTGTTCAGCAAAGTACAGGGAGGCTTCCGATGTAGGATCATTTATGTCGCCAATAATACGGCAATTACCTAAACAGGTCTTAACGCACTCTGGTTTGTCACCTTTGGCCAGCAAATGTGCACATAAAATGCACTTTTCTACCACTTTTTTATTTGGGTTCATGGTTCTTGCATCATACGGACAGGCCCAGATACAAAAACCACAGCCGAAGCATTTATCCTGATCGACAAGAACAATTCCATCCTCTGTTTGATACGTAGCTTTAGTTGGGCAGACCTCAACGCAAAGCGGTTCTTTGCAATGCATACACTGTTTGGGGAAGTAAAACATCTCTAAATTAGGATACTGTCCCTCCGGTCCTACCCGGTAGACCTTGTTAAAGGAAACTCCAAGATCTACATTATTTTCAACCTTGCAGGCTACGGTGCAAGCTTTACACCCCATACATTTATCTAAATCAATAATTAATGACATATGTTTTCCCATAGTATTCACCCCTTTACGCCTTATAAACTTTGCACAGTGAAGAACGCATTCCTGGAATTCCGAGATCGGGATCGTAGTCCTCATCACTGATCAGTACGTTTATATTGGCGATGTTATTAGGGTAATCAGGCAGTCCTAGTTCTTTACAACCTTGCCACCAGCCGTGAGGAGCCATTACTACATTGGGATGCACCGCGTTGGTAAGTCGGGCTTTCATTTTGACCTTGCCACGAGGTGATTCTATCCACACATCATCGCCAGTTTCAAAACCCAACATTTTACCGGTTTCGGGGTTAACCATTACTTGCGGATGTGGTTGAAGCTCTCTTAAGTAAGGAATGCCGCGATAGGCTGAGTGGTAGAAGTTAGGATACCTTCTGCCGCTGGTTAAAACAAGCGGATATTCTTTTGCAACTTCCGGTCTGCTGTATGGAGACTCGGCAGGCTCTATATAATATGGTAACGGATCTGAGCCGCCGCCCTGGAAGAAGGTTGAATAGAGCTCGGCTTTTTTTGTTGCAGTTTCAAAGCCATTCTTTAAATATTTCTTTTCCTCATAAGGATAAGCTGTATAAACCCATTGTTCTTTAAGTTGCTTCCAGGTAATGTTTAAGGGTTTCAATTGATAATCAAATAATTTCTCATCTGTTTCCCATGGCCACATTTCCGGATTAATTCTCTGGCCTAATTCTCTCATAAAGGTTATATCAGAGCGACGCTCATACAGGGGGTCGATGGCACGTTGCTGGGCATAAACCCACTCTTGGCAAAATTCATCCGCAATGTAATCACGTTCTAACCAATGAGCTGAAGGCAGAACGATATCAGCAAGTTGCGCGGCTGGCGATAAGAAGTAATCCATTACCACTAAGAAATCGATAGCGTTGAGTGCTTTAACTACTTTGTTAGGATTTTCGCTCCATGAAATCGGGTTGCCCTGAACATTTATAAAGGCTTTAACTTGATAAGGTTTTCCTGTTAAAATTGCATTCCATACACCTTTGGCATGACTATTAGGGTAAAATTTCCCTTCTTTGGGGTCTCCTAATTTATGTTTCCAGTGATAATCGGTAAGCGGGCCAGCTAAATGATCGCCAAGCATTTCATTCCAAAAATAGTGCATGACGTTGCCGCCCTTGACATCAAGATTACCAGTAATAGCAATAATCGTAGTAATAGCTTGTATTAGGAAGCGTGCGTTGGTGTGTTCTTCTACACCCTGCATAATAGCAATACTGGCAGGCTTATTGGTAGCATACATGCGGCAAGCTTCGATAATCTTCCCGGTATCTACCCAACTAAGTTTGGCAGCTCTTTCGGGCGGCATTTCTTCGGCGCGTTCCCGTAATTTCGACCAGGCTGTAATGGCTTTTATGGTCTTGCCTTTGGCACCTTGTATTGTGAATTCTTGGCTAACATCTAAGACAGGGTCAATTGGTTTAAAATTAAGTGGTTTTGGACTATTTGTAAGAGCATCCCACACCATTAACTGTTTGGGGTCCCCGCCATCTACCAGTTCGCCTTCATAAATTGGGGCTAAGTTTTCAGGATTAATTAGTATTGGTAATGTCGTCCATTGCTTAACAAACTCAGCGTCATACAAGTTTTCATTGATGATGATATTTATCCAGGCCATAGCAATTGCCAAATCTCCTCCGGGGCGAACGCCCAGGAACACATCGGATTTAGCCGCCCATGGGTGCTCAAAGCAAGGATCAATAACGATCATTTTTGCGGCCCTGTCCCGGGAACGGTTCATTTCTCCTGCAGCAAAAGTTGCTTCAGACCAAGACATATTAGAACCCCACTGTACAATGCATTTGCTATTGTCGAAGTCTGAACCATCCCATACAGCGAAAGTACCGATTGTTTGCATTTGGGTAACCATAATGGGCAATAAACAAATATGGGCCGGACAACACCAGTGATTAACTCCGTTTGCATTACCCAGGCGTTGATTCCATTGGTTGCTTCCACGACCAGTTCCTTGGCCAAAGACGATGGCTTCAGGGCCGACTTCTTTTCTATATTGTTGAATTTTTTTGACAATGGTGTCCATAGCTTCTTTCCAAGTAATTCGTTGCCAATTGCCTTCGCCGCGTTTACCTACCCGCTTCATCGGATAATTTATGCGATCAGGGTGATTGAGTACAGTAATAGCAGCTCGTCCTTTAGTACATAATCTTCCCTGTCCTCGAGGATCTTCAGGATTTCCTTCCACTTTTATTAAAGTGCCTTTGCTGTCAACATGGGCGAGAACTCCGCACTTTGAGTGACACTCAAAGCAATTTGTCTTAACAATCTTTCCACCATCCGGTTTTGGGATTATTGATGGCATGAAAAAAACCACCTTTCAAGTAAGTTAACTATGCTTTAGTCTAAATTTTTAGTCGTAGGTTAAAATGATTAGCAATTGCTCTTAGAAAACAATGATCAACACATGCGCCACATCGAGTGCACTTCTGTTGGTCTATCAAGAATGCGCCTGTTTCGGGTTTTATAATTGCACCTGCAGGGCAAGACTTCAGGCAAGACTCACAGCGTTTGCATCGATCGGACATTATATGATAAGCACGCCACGAAATCATGTATTTCACCACCTTTTTAGGAGTCATTCTTGCCCTTGCTATATACCTGCCGGTTTAAAAAATGTATTATATGCCTCCTTTCCTAACTAGGTATAAAACAGTAGCTCAACTCCTTTCGCGGTATTTTTGAAAAGCAATTATATCTACAGCAAAAAATATGCTATAAATAGTTATATTGCAAAATTCATGCCAGAAACCAAAATAAAGGGAAATGGCTATTACCTGCCTGCAAAAGACAGATAATAGCCATTTCTTTTTACTAGATAATTGTAAAAATACTTTACACAAGTAAAAAAATATTACAATGAGGTGCGTTGGTTTATCGCTAAAATCATAAGAAAAATACTGGCATGCTATTTGCATGTATTTAAACTGCTAGATATGGGGGCTCATAAATTCCAGTATTTTTACGTAAATAGGAATTTCTCAATTTAAAGGAGGGGATATTGGCTTTGGTCAACCCTCGGTTGTCCTTAATCGCAGAATCATGATTGCCAAAGATAGAAGAGACTTTGGTTAAGTCCTAATTTTTTACTTGATGTTTTGTGGAGGAAGGAAAAATAAATAGGCTTAAGGTACAAAGCTTTGACTGTCACGCTTTCTAATTTCTGAAGAGGGTAATATTATTATGCAGGGAGGAAAATAATACATGAAAAAAAAACATTTATCAAAGGCTTGTGTCCTCGCTTTACTATTAGGTTTTAGCACTGTTGCAAGTGCTGCTACTCCATCTTACGTGAATACCCCGGGGGCTTTTGCGGACGTTCCGACTGGACACTGGTCCTATTCAGCTGTCAACAAACTCGTCGCGGAAGGCATTGTTGACGGGGATGGCATGGGCAATTTTGGGGGTAATAGAACTCTAACCCGCTATGAGATGGCTCAGGTTGTAGCTAAGGCTATGAACCGTAGTGACAAGGCCAATGAGGAAACAAAAGCACTTATTGAAAAACTGGCCAATGAATATACCACAGAACTTGTAAATCTGGGTGCGAGGGTTGCTAAAAATGAAAAAGCAATAGACCGCGTCACTTTTCATGGTGATATGCGTGTGCGTTATCGCAACATGCAATACGATAATAGTGATGATGACGGCGACAAAGATATTCGATTCCGTCTTTTTCCGGTGATCAAAGTTAGTGACAGTTGGACTTTCGGTGGGGAAATTGCAGGTGCGGATAATTGGAGATCTAGTGATGATAACGATATAAATGACTTTAAAATGATGCAGGCCTATGCTCAAGGTCCTGTGGGCAATACCGGTGTTAATTTAACATTAGGCAGATTTGTGACTTGGGCCGGTGGTGGACCAGGAGAACGTACCTTTAGTCCGGCGGGCAACACCCTTAACCTGGGGATGACTGCTGTTGGCATAAAAGGCGTGAAAATGTCTTTTGGTAAGGAATTGAGGACAGACGTTGTTTATGGACGAGCTATCACAGAATACCCGCAGAATTCTTGCTACAATTTCAAAAATCCTGGTGTAACTAATCCTTTTGGTGATGACATTACTGTGTACGGCGCCGCCACGCGCTGGTCGCCAACTAATAATTTGGATTTTCAAGTAAACTATCATGATTTTAAGTCTGATGAGAAAGTGTTCGGTAACGCATTTAACGCAGCCAATGATGAGCTTCGTATCACTGAAGTTGGTGGGATGTATCAATTTGCTAAGGAGTGGCGCCTTACAGCTTTAGCAGCTCGTAGTGATGCGGATTCCCAAAACAATGCTTACAAGGTTGAAATGCGCTATAAAAATGCGGATCTTGGCAAAGCTGGTTCTTGGGCTTTATTCGGCACTTATCTGAATATCGAAACCAACAGTATCTGGCGTTGTGCTGATCCCGGTGACACAATCTGGATTAGTCCGAGTACGTTTAAAAATACTGCAGGTGATAATCTCGGCGCCGAAGGTTGGTCTGTTGAAGCTGATTACGTACCAAGTGCTAATACTTTGTTGCGTGTCGTATATGGTCAGTATGAAGCGGCTACCGGCACAGCAACTCAGGGAGATTCAGATATGTTCCATGTGCAGTATGAAATGTTCTTTTAATAGGTAATAATCCTGGCTGTGAAGGAAATAGTAAAAAGGCTTAGAGAAAGTAGACCAGTCCTTGCAATAAATTGGGCTGGTTCTATTTTTCTGAGGGTTTGTACAATGTTTTTAAAAATAATAGATAACGTTGAATTACTCAATAATAAACACTTTAATTTGAAGGAAAGACCGTAGTTACGTAGAAATTAGATGAAAGTAGGATTGATCAATGTCAGCAAAACTACAAGAAATTCTAAATTCTTTTGATAGTTTTCAAGGCTACTTCAGCCATTTTGGCTATGATGAAGGCATCACAGTAATAATCACCGATGCGGATAAATATTTAAAAGTAGCTTTACCACCTAATAATCAGATTGATATTAAACCTGGTGATCCACTTAAGGATGATAAAGCTCTTTTTCATAAAGTTATATCTGTTATAATACCAAAAGATATTCAAGGAATTCCGATAAAAACGATAAACATTCCTATTATGGACGAAGATGGCAATGCAGTGGCGGTTTTGGGAATCGGTAAGACCTTAAAAAGACAGGATGAGTTTAGTCAAATGGCTAACGACCTTAATTTAGTTGTAAGTCAAATTTCTAGCGGAGTAGAAAACATTACTCTAGGTGTTCAAAAAACTGCTGAAGAAAGCAAAGTTATTCTTGAGGCGATACATCAAGGCCAAACTAAAAGTAAAGATATCAACTCGATTATTAGTTTTGTTAAAGGTATAGCCGGGCAAACCAACTTATTGGGACTTAATGCAGCAATTGAAGCCGCAAGAGCGGGTGAACAGGGCAGAGGATTCAGTGTTGTGGCAGAAGAAATTAGAAGATTGTCTACTTCTAGTATTGAGAATGTCACTAAAATTTACGAGACTATAACAGAAATTCAACAGAATAATCAAGATGTTACTACGAGATTTACAGTCCTTAATGATACGGTGCAAGAGCAAGCGACCGCATTAGAGAAAATTACAGCTTCTATTCAGGAGGTGGCAGCAACCATCCACCTAATAAAGCAAAAAGCAAGTGAACTCTAACCAGAAAAATTAAAGTTTTACAGTTGTAAAGCTTATGCGATATACTTATTGTAATTCAAGTATATCGCATAAGCTTTGTAGTAGGAGGGAGGATCAAATCATGACCTACAGTATGAGAAATAATCAACACGAAAGGCAACTTGAGGAAGTTATAAAGTCACTAGAAGAACTTAACAATTTCCGAGAAATGGGTCTAAGACTAAATGAAGATCCTAGAAAGTTACCTTTTATTCGTGATGAGATCGCCGAATCTTGGATTCGCTCTAAGAAAACAGGGGTTATGCCAGATGCTCTTCCCTCCAAGAAAATGTTATTGAAATCGACCTTACGAGATAAGGTGCTTAAGGATAATAAACTGCTGATACAAGCGGCATTGCCAATAGTGCATGAAGCAGTGCCATTTCTAAGTAGTAGAAAGCCGTTCGCGATAGGTTTGCTTGATCGTAATGCTATCGTGCTTTTTATGCATAATTTTCCAATAAATGAGATTAGTCAGCCTGGAACGGATTTATCAGAGAGCATGGTAGGAACGTCTGCACATTCGATTTGCTTAGATAAGGGGAAGCCGTCCTACGTGTTGGAACCGGAGATTTACAATGAAGTTATGCGATTTAGTAAATTTGTATTTGCGGTTCCCATACGTGATGCTAAAAATGAAATAATAGCAACTTTTGTTGCTCCATACTATCGGCAGTTGCGCCAAACTCCGGAGGAAAGAGATTTGCTAACTTGGCTTACCGCTTGGCAGTACTCCATGGCCCAAAGAATAGAGGATGCGATACAAAGGGCTACTCCTAAATTCTTTATTACTAAACTAGGCGGTGAGAGTGGACAAGTTGAGCCTAGAGGATATGACTTGCGGGCCATTCATACCTTTGAAGATATCGCGGGAAAGAGTCCCGCGATGGTTAAAGCCAAAAGTATAGCCCGGAAAATTTCTGGAATTCCAGAAAGCATTTTGCTAATCGGGGATAGTGGTACAGGTAAGGAACTATTTGCTCACGCTATCCACAATGAAGCTTATTCGCAAAACCCATTTGTGGCGATTAACTGCGCCGCTATTCCGAGAAGTTTGATTGAAAGTGAATTGTTTGGTTATGAAGGCGGTAGTTTTACTGGGGCAGAACGCAAGGGTCGGGTAGGGAAAATCGAAATGGCTAACGGTGGTACACTTTTTCTAGACGAAATTGGAGATATGCCGCTAGATCTGCAGCCTGTATTATTAAGAGTGCTAGAAGATAAAAGAATAATGCGGGTGGGAGGAAATAAGTATATTCCGGTTAACTTTAGAGTCATTGCCGCAACAAATCGAAACCTGTATGAAATGGTCGAGCGGAAAGAATTTCGTGAAGATCTTTATTTTCGATTAGCGGCCTTTAAGATATCAATTCCGCCTTTAAAAAACAGAGGCGAAGATATAATAAGCCTAGCGAAGTTTTTTATTGAGAAACAATGCATGCAATTAAATAGGCCATTACTTGAATTGGATACCGACGCACAGAAAAAAATTATGGCATACCATTGGCCTGGAAACGTACGGGAACTCAAAAACTGTATGCTTTGGGCTGTTAGTATGGCAGAAAACAAAATAAAAATTGAGGATCTCCCGGAAGAAATAACTTGTAATACAAATTCAGATAGTAATTCTAGTCAACCAAGGACTATGCAAGAATTTGAGAGACAGGCGATAACAGAGGCAATGACATATTGCAATCAAAATATTAGCGATGCTGCACAAGTTCTAGGTTGGACTCGTCCAACACTTTATAGAAAGTTAAAAGATTACGGGTTGTTTAGCATAGTGAGGCATGCCTAATTCAGCTTCTTGTAGAAAATTCATTTGGCCATTCTTCTCTCAATTTTAGTGATGGGGGAAGGATGGTAAGCGTCAAAAATGCCGTCACCTTGACGAAACGTCATTTGGCAACGACCTCGGCCCTGCAACAATCAGGAACAAAGTTTGGCATTAATCTTTGCAGTGCGTTGACATCATTTCTGATATCCCAATTTGGTGCATTTTTAAAAATGTAAGTCAAATATGCATATGGATTTAAACCGTTCTATTTAGCAGTTTCGATGATGCTGAAGACAACTGCACTGGCGTTGGCTCCTCGGGGAGTGTTGGCAAAAAGAAAATTCTCGCGGTCAATCACAAACGGCTTGATGCTGCGCTCAGCTCGATTGTTGCTGATATCCAGCCGTCCGGAGACTATCCCGAATTCTGTGTAAACCTCCAAGTTGGTGTAAAATAGAGACATCAACTTGGAGGTTTTTATTATGGCAAAAAGAAAAATTACCCCTGAACGAAGAGAACAACGGAAAAAATTATTGGAGCTGCTGCAAGGAGCCGGAATTAATGATGTTGCTGGCGTACAAGAACTGTTCAAAGAAATGGTGAGTACAGTTCTAGAAAATGGCCTAGAAGGCGAATTTGAAGAAGAATTAGGCTATAGCAAGTACGATTACCGGAATAAAGAAACGATGCCTTGAAGCTGTTTTCCCCAGAACAGAAATTCAGCAGTGTGTAATTCATCAGATTCGTAATTCAACGAAATACGTTTCTTACAAGGATATTAAAGCAGTAATGGCCGATCTGAAAATGGTATACGCTGCGGTAGATGAACAGACGGCTCTATATCAACTTGATGTATTTGATGAAAAATGGAGCGAAAAATATCCCAAAATTGCTCTGTCCTGGAAGGCTAATTGGGCCAATTTATCTACTTATTTTAAGTATCCGCAAGAAGTGAGGACGTTAATTTATACCACGAATGCGATAGAAAATTTCAACCGCCAGTTGCGTAAGGTTACAAAGGCTAAATCAGTTTTCCCAACTGATGATAGCTTACTAAAGATGTTGTACCTGGCTATGATAGATATTACGAAAAAATGGACAGGACGCCGTAAGGACTGGGGACAAATTCATTCCCAGCTTGAAATATTCTTTGCTGATCGGCTGGATTAGTTTGACAGCTAGGTCTATTTCAGTATAATGCAAACAAAGGGGCACCAGCCCAACTGACTGTTTTGCCCCTTAAAATTAATTTGCTATTTTTACGCCAATTGGAGTTTACACAAAATCAGGGATGCACCCGATGAGCATATCAATTTGCTCTAAGCAAGTTCCTTCTATTTCTTTAATCTACTGCAAGCTTCGATCATAGTTAGTTTCAGTATCTACTATTTCTAAAAACATGTAACTTATGTACATATCAATTAAACATTGGTATGAGGAGAGATCTATTTTCAATAATTCCTCGATTCTATTTATTTTATAAATAACACTATTTCTATGCATGCACATTATTTTAGCAGTTTGAGTAACATTTGCAGTATTGGTAATGTATGTATATAAGAACTTAACCTTATCAGATGAATGATTATTATCATAATCTATAAGTGCTAACAAGTCTTTGTAACTTTTATTCTTTATTACTGAGTCAATATTCGAACAATTTACTATATGATATAAATAATAGTCGTTGTATAGGAATGTATTGGTATCATATTTCTTTTTAATTCCATAAATTTTTTCCAGATATTTATTCTCTGTTATTTTCGAACCGATATTAATGGCTATAGTTGCTTGTTCATATGCATCATGAATATGAATAATATTTTTAAATTCTGAGCTTACACCAATATAGCAATCATGCTCATGCTCATTTATTAAATCTAAAATAACCTTATAAATACTCCCATACGTCGATTTATTTTTAGACTTCTCAATGAGCAATATTCCAATGCTCTGGTCGTAAAGAAAAGGTCTTGAAAACGGGATGCGTTGAATGATATATTGAATAATAAATTTTACTGGAACAGAGCTGAAATCCTTGAATTGTATCTTGATAACGAAATAGTTACATGCAGTTGGTATATCTATATTCGCATATCTTAGCTTCTCTGACAACTCACTTTTTGCCATATTTTTATTTCTAATGAGATCTACAAGTAGAAATTCGTATTGTTTCTGAGTTAATGTTTGGTTAGAGAATTCAGCAAAAACAAGTTTATATATTTTTTGACATAGATATTCGAATAATTCAATTAATGCCGGGCCAGGTTCACGATTGGAACACCACATTGTTGCATATACTACTGGTTGTTTATTATAATGAAATGGTTTTATCATATGCTTAACTTTCATAGATCCAAATGGATCGCGTGTTCTAATAACATCGTCTTCAGCTTGTTCCCTAAAAAATCCAAGTCTTTCATATAAAAGTACCTTTTCGGATGACAAATATCCTTGCATGGAGAGTTCGATAAATGTCTCATCATCTGTTTGTGAATTTTTCGTATAAGCAAACGTATTAAAAGTTGGCCCAGAAATTACAATTGGATTACCTATAACAGATTCACTAAGGTCTAAGAGATGTTGATATCCTTTATTTTCAGCAACTGATAGGGTTATCGCTGAATCCCATTCCTTTATATTAATGAAGAAGTCATTAATATCATTAAATAGAGCTGAAGGACTATAATTAGTAATAAGAATAATATTATTTTGGTTATTATTATTAAAATTGATCGGTACTTCAATTGAGGTACATATGAATGACATATTTTCAAGCTCTTCCTCATGACTAAGCAAATATGAATAAAAACACAAATAAATATAGTCAGGAAGCAAAGGTTTGTGATTATCGGCATCCAATAGTTTGAAACCTTTATATTTATTTTGTTTTGAGTTATTAATGGATACTATTGGATTTAAATTTTTTAAGAAGTCAACAATCATATTTAGCGTAACTAACATTGTAATGCCCCCCAGTATTAACACGGTTCGGCAACATTTTATGGAATCATCCAGAGGTGCTATCCCAGCTGCCGATGATTGCCTGCGGTTGTGAGACCAGCACCACAGGGGTCTGCCGCTCCTGCCCAGAGTTTCGAGCTACTCGATTGATTTCCTCGTTCAACTGTATAATTTTTTTGGACATGTTTACAGATCTCCTTTCGGTGAATGTGGTGTGGTGACTTCATTCTCCCATTGGATTGTAAACTTGTCCTTTTTTTTTGTCATTATTCAATTTGCGAAATTTATTGTACCTTATCGAAACGGGTAAACCGGTTTTGCAGATGTTCATTGAGTATAATCAGAGAGATTTCAAAAAGTTCCTGCAGGCACTTACCCGGAGCGGAATAACCTCTGATGGAAATTCGGTTCTGTATGGCCACCGGTCATTATTGGCTCCCTACTGCCATCTTAAGTAGCCGGACTACAAATTAAGCGTTATCAAGCCCATCTAGTCTGATGCCCTGCGCAATCTCTACATGCAAAATCCAAAACCAATTAGCAGGATGCTTTGCTTCTGGCCGAGATGCTGCGTTTTGGCCTTGCCCCTGAATCACCTCTTGCTTCCGAAACGGTAGTGAAACGGCCAACCCTCTCTCTCATTCGTTCCGGCTCGCAAATTAGTCCCGAACTAAAAACTACTACGAAATGCACTAAATAGAGCTGAGCTTTTGGAGTAAATTTATTACCATTACGCTTTCTTCGGTAGAAAAAGTTGATCCAGTATTACACTCACTTAACCATACCATATAATTCCACAACTAGTTAATTGTAGCAATAAATAAGTTAACAATCAATAGCATCCATTACAATATTTGCTTAATTAAGTCTAAAACATTTGTATAAATACACAAAGATTTGCTTAATCTTCTGTGTTACATTAAGTACAAGTTTTAGATTAACCCAAGTAAGATTTGAAGTAAAGGAGCGTGATATCTACAGAAGAGCCATATTCACATTATTAGTGTACCGAAATTAGATCAGAAGGGGGTAGTTGATGTGGGAACACATGATAACAAAGTAGCCATTGTAACCGGAGCTGCGCTTGGACTCGGAAAAGATTTCGCTGTTGGACTTGCCAAAGAAGGTGCTACAGTTGTTGCTATAACTCGAAAAACTCCATTGGATGACACCAAAGCGGCAGTAGAAGCAGTTGGGGGTAAAATCCTGTGTTTGAAAGGTGATTGCGCTAATTCCGAGGATGTCGCACGTTTGGCCAAGGAAACTTTTGCTAAGTTTCCGCGTGTAGATATTTTAGTCAATAATGCCGGGATCTTTCCAATGTGTATGTTTGAAGACATGGATTATGAAACTTTTAGTAATGTTCGGAATACAAATATGGATTCAGTTTTTTATATGACTAAAGCATTTATCGGCAACATGAAGAAAAATGGCTGGGGTCGTATTGTCAACATCGTTTCAAATTCGGTAGAAACTCCTTTTACAGTCGGCCTCTGTCACTATGCGGCCAGTAAAATGGGAATCATTGGGCTTAGCCGGGGAATCGCAAATGAATATGGTGATTGTGGTGTTACCAGTAACTGCTTGGGCCCCAATCTTACTCCAACACCTGGAACGTTGACAGGGGAAACGCCAGCCGGTGCGTTTGAAATGTTGCCACAGCTGGCGGCAATTAAGAGAGGGGCCACAGGTCAGGATTATGTTGGAATGTGCAATTTCCTTACCTCTGATGCAGCCAGCTACATCACCGGACAGACTTATTATATTGATGGTGGAGTGTCGCGTAGATAATAATTATTTATAATATGTACTTATAAATCCGGCAGGCCGTTGAAAAAATTCAGATTTAAAGAATTTCGTTTTTTAAATCTGAATACCCCGAGAACTAGGCCTGCGTTGGGACTGATAATCATTGCAGACAGATATCAAAAGGAAGAAGGATGTAAGAATGAGTAAAGAATTGAAGTACTTAGCACAGCCGATTAAGATTGGGAATATAACGGCTAAAAACCGCATCTGGGAGGCGCCGGCATGGACTCGTACGGCCAGTGTGTCTGGCGAGGTCACACAAACGACCATTGACCATTATGCTGCCCGAGCAAGAGGGGGAATTGGTTTAATTTGCACAGAGGCCGTTGCGGTAGATCCTGATCACCTCTGGATAGAGCCGCAGCTCCGAATTGACCATCATATGTACGCTCCCGGTCATCGCAAGCTGGTTGAAGCAGTCCACCGGTACGATGTACCAATTATTTGTCAGCTTCATGTTGCCGGGATGTTTGGAAGAAATCCGATCGCGCCCTCAGGCCTGCCCGCCTACGATTTTGCGCATAAGCTTATTAATCCGAGGGTTGTTACTATAGAGGAGGTTGAAGCAATAAGGGACATGTTTATCCATGGTGCACACATCGCAAAAGAGTGCGGGTACGATGGAGTAGAAATACATGGTGGGGCCGCTTATCTGCTGATGCAATTCTTCTCTGCCCATAATAATAGAAGAACAGATGCGTATGGAGGATCTCTCGAAAATAGAATGCGGTTTTCATTAGAAATACTGCAGGGTATTAAAGAAGTATGCGGATCTGACTACGTTGTGGGTTATACCGGTCCTGATGTTGATGCCCTTGGTGGAATCACAGCTGAGGATAACTATGTTTTTTCTAAGGCAATGGAGAATGAAGGGCTTGCTTACTGGGATCTTACGATACCGGGCACCTACGAGACATTCCACTTTAGCGAGATTCAGGGAATTGTCCGGAAACAAGAAAGAGGCCAATGGGATAGATCCGCTGGGTACAAAAAGGTGCTGAACATCCCGGTTACCGCTCGTGCCACCAGCAGTGTTAATGCTGAGGAATGGGATGATGCCATTGGCCAAGGAAAACTCGATGTAGTTCGGGTTACCCGGCCGATATTTGCTGATCCAAATTTGGCGAAGAAAGTTTTATCAGGCAAGGGTGAGGATGTCCGTAAGTGCCTAACCTGTAATGAATGCATGGATACTGGAGTGGCTAAACCATGGGGAGTACATTGTGCGATAAATTATGGACTGGGAAGAGGCGAGGCCCTCAATTTCAAAATGCAGCCCGTAGCGGTTCCCAAGAATGTACTGGTTATTGGCGGAGGGCCGGGTGGATTAGAGGCTGCCAGAATTTCCGCCGAGCGGGGACACAATGTAACTCTTATGGAAAAACAGGCGGTATTGGGCGGAGAAGTAAAAGCTGCAACTCTAACCTTAGACAAAGAGGCTTTGAATGGATTTATCGAATGGCAGGAAAGAGAGTGCAAGAAGCTTGGAGTTAAGATTGAACTCAATAAGGAAGTAACTACTCAGGTTGTGGATGAATTCAAACCTGATGTAGTGTTCATGGCCAGCGGCGCCACCCCAGCTAAACCGCCGATTCCTGGGATCGACAAGGCTCACGTTGTTACCGCTGCCGACGTGTTATATGGAAAGGCATCTGTCAGCGGAAAGGTAGTAATAGCCGGCGGCGGAACGGTGGGCATTGAAATGGCCGAATATGTAATCAAGAAAGGTTTGGCAAAGGATGTAACCTGCGTGGATCTGTTACCCATTGAGGATTTCGGATCAGGTATGGCAGGAATTGACCGGGGCTATTTCTGGAGAAATATATTCCCAACCCTCGGATTAAAACTTGCCCCTGTTATGAAGATCGAGGAGATTACCGATAAAGCGGTCAAGACGGTGGATAACAAGTGGACGAGACATGAATTTGAGGCGGATACGGTTATTCTGGCTCTTGGCTACACTCCGAATCGGAATCTCTATGATGCTCTGAAGGACAAGATTGAAGAGCTTTATGTAATTGGTGACGCAGTCAAGTCGAGAAATATCATGGAAGCCATTCATGATGCTGACTATTTTGCTTTGCAAATCTAACATTAGATTAGGTCGGTGGGCCTCTTAAGAGGCCCACCGGGTATTATTGGCCGGCTGGAGCATCACCATTTCTGACCTAGTCGCTGATGACCAACCCTCGGAATATATCAAAAGTTGGTCCAGACAGTTTTAGGGAGGAAAAGTAAATTAAAAAAGGAGGATTTAAAATGTCAAAAAAACCAGAAGTTATTGTTGCAGGTGGGGGAAGTAGTGGTCTTCAAGTTGCGGCTTATCTCGCCAAGGCAGGCGTGGATGTCCTCGTTCTGGAAGGTAGAGAATTCTGTGGAGGAGGCGTCGTTACCCGAGAAGTTACTGCGCCGGGTTTCAAAACTGATATTGCATCTACCTGTCACGTATTCATTCAGCCCAATCCTTTAATAAAAGATGATGAGCTGCAATTACAATCCAAATATGGTCTGGAATATATCAAGCCTGATAATATTCTTTCCGTTGTCTACCCTGATGATCGTGCCCTCACTTTTTATAAAGATCTGGATAAAACTTGTGAGTCCATTGCCCAGTTTTCTAAAAAAGATGCAGTTGCCTATCGTAAATTCTATGAATGGGGTTGCCAACAGTTTGGTATGTTGACTGCCGGGATGTACGCCCCCGCTCCGCCTTTCGGCACTTTGGTCTCACTATTGGAAACTGGCGTTGAGGGACGCGAATTGCTGCGGTGTATGTACGTGAGCGCCCATGATCTTGTCTTGGAATGGTTTGAAAGCCCTCAATTGATCAATTCGCTGGATCGTTGGGCTTCCGAGAATATGGCAGACCCCCGTGTTGATGGCAGCGGAATTAATCTTTTGCTGATGATTCCGGTGCTCCATATGTATGGCATAGCGATACCCAAGGGTGGATCAGGCGCACTCACCGACTCTCTGATTAGAAGCATAGAAGACCGCGGCGGGGAAGTCCGCGTTAACAGCAAAGTTAAAAAATTCAAAGTATCTGGCGGCAAATGCACAGGGGTTATCTTGGAAAGCGGCGAAGAAATCCTCGCTTCAAAAGCAGTTGTGACCAACTTCAATATTCGGCAGTTAACTGAGGATATGCTTGGTACCTCCATGCCCGATGAATATAATCATAATTTAAAGGTTATTCGCAAGCAACAGTTCATGAGTTTCCATCAGAACTATGCGCTTGATGAAGTGCCCCAGTATAATGCGGGCAGTATAGTTGATGATAGCTGCATGGTTGAATTCTGCCCCGATACCTTGGAGGGAATGCAGCAGTTATGGGTTACCTTTGCATATGGAAACCTTAATTATGAAACACCGATAAGCTTATCTTATGCGAAGTATGATCCTACCCGTGCTCCCGCGGGAAAATCCACCCTTTATCTTTATCAGTATGCCCCTTACTATTTGAAGGGCGGCCCGCAAAGATGGGACGAAATTAAGGAAGATACTGCCAACAAGGTATTTGAACAATGGTGCAGCCGTACAAAAAATATGAATTCCAGCAAGGTGCTGGGCCGTTGGGTTCATTCTCCACTTGACTTTGAACGCAATTTCCCTGCTTACATGGAAGGGCAAATCAACCATCTGGGCAGTCAGATTTCCCATAACTTTGGCAATCGGCCATTCCCGGCAATGTCTGGCTACCGACTGATGGGGATTGAGAGCTTATACCTCTGTGGCCCCAGCACCCCTCCGGGCCCGGGAGTTTTAGGAGGAGGCCGCGCTGCTGTACAGCCTGTTATGGCAGATTTGGGTATTGATTTTGAAGATGTAATCAGCAAGTAAGACGTTAACCATTAATTCGCGTAATATTTGAGGCAGGTAGGCTCTAGGTCAAAATGCCTTGAGCCCATCTATCCTTACTGATTAAGGATTGGGGTGTATAACATGAAACGACTATTTGCAATAATCGATCTAATTATTGGGATTTGGTTGTGCATATGTCCGTGGTTACTGGGTTATTCTGGCACGTTGGCCAATTGGGACGATTGCGCCGTTGGCTTAGTCATTGTTGCCTTTTCTCTTTACGTTCTATTTTTAAAAGCAGACTCCCCCACTCCCAATTGGCCTTTCTTAACAAACAGTGTTTTGGGGGCATGGCTAATTATTTCAGGAATATTTGTTTTTGGACAGATCTCCGTTGCCAATCAATGGAACGACATCATCTTAGGTATTTTGGTAGCATTTTTCTCCTTATTTGCCACCCAGATAATGGAGGGCAAAAAGACTTTCATTTATACAAAAGATGGAGGAATATTGCTTGAGATGTCCAACATGGTCTATAAAGACGGAAACATCATAATGAAGGGAAAAAATTTTGGGACGATGCCTGCAGTAATGCACCTCCGACCCGTGGAAATGTGGAATGGATTAGGATTAGTTCCGTTGAATATTATCGCTAAACTTCCCGGGATGCTAATAGTTGGTTGGCGGCAAAGCAAAGAAATATCTAAGGTTGGTGAGAAGTCCAAGTAACCCTCCATGCCAGAGCCATTTGAAGTTGACCAAACTTATGCTATGTTGAATGCGCTGATTGCTATGCGCAGGGAAAACGGGGTCAGTCTTGAGTTATATAAATAAAACTGATTATGCCGCTATATATAACGAACTAAATAACGAGAAAGTCAAATACAAAGGCGATCAATGGTCTTAATCGGAGTACGATTAATCTCTTTTATGAAGGCAAATACAGCAGTAGCAATT
>Ga0316604_10001835_pt1 | contig 17523 bp, 25 predicted proteins | sample OWC_soil_day20_C_FD_207650 | JGI IMG/M metagenome (GOLD analysis project Ga0316604, IMG submission 207650) | Wetland soil microbial communities from Old Woman Creek delta, Ohio, United States - OWC_soil_day20_CT | ecosystem: Environmental > Terrestrial > Soil > Wetlands | place: USA: Ohio... | reverse complement strand
TGCTTATGATGCAATGAACCCACACAAAAACGGAGGTAAGAAATAATGAGAGGACAGGTAATTGGAACAAGTATGACGCATGGATACGCAGGAGATTATTCCAGACAGCCGGATATGATTATTGATACACACCCACTCGGAGGCACTGACGCCGTAAAGTTTGGTACTCCCTTGGTATATGACAGTGACAGCAATGTAGTAGCTTTTGAAGCCAGTAATGTTGCCGCTGATTTTGTAGGAGTGGCTTCCAGGGAGTTTAAGTCCGCAACGTCTTATTTGTCCCAGTCCGCAGGACAGTATGAACCAGGAGAGGCTACCAGCACATTCAAGCGCGGTTGCATTAATGTGCTTTGTAATGTAGGCAGCCCGAAACTGGGCGGTAAAGTGTATGTTCGAACAGTAGCTAATGAAGCCATTCCAACGGGTGTTGTTGGTGGATTTGAAGCCTCAGCGGATACAGGAAAAACAGTGGCACTGACTAATTGTGAATGGCATGGAACAAAGGACGCCAATGGTGTAGCGGAAATCAGGATTTTATCCTGCAACAGAGCATAAGGAGGACAATTCAATATGAAATATCAGAATATGGGAACATTCGATGCGGGCGTAGTAACTGCTCCATCAACAGGAGCTGCGGCTCCACAGAAATTCCAGGCTATGGACGCGGCGGCAATCGCAACAGGCGGAGCATTCCTGCAGTCGGAGCTGGAAAAGAGAGATAATACGATCCGCCAGCCCCTTACCAGCTTTACCTATGGACGCGATCTGCCTGTCCGCGTAGGTGGTGGCTGGGCGGAATACGTTTCAGCAATGAACGTGGAATATGGAGTAGCCGGAGGCAGTGAGGACGGTCCAGTCCATGCGGGAGGAGCCAATGGTATCCCAATGGTTCAGGCTAATTTTGACAAGGAACTTTTCAAGACCCATATCTTTTCTGTTGGTATGAGAATCGGATTTGTCGACATGCAGCGCGGCAATATGACCGGGCGGAGTTATGAGAGTATTTTAAGAGATGGAATTCGAATGACTTATGATAAGCACATGGATGCGAATGCTTACGTGGGCATCAAAAAGTATGGATCTACCGGTCTTATTAACAATCCGAACGTAACAACGGCAGGAGCGGCGGCTACTGGTACCGGCAGCCTGACGACATTTAAGAGTAAGACACCAAACCAGATTTTGCAGGATATTAACGATGCCATTCTTGCAGTATGGGCAACGGCTGAATATGACAGAAGTGCCATCCCAAATCATATCCTGATGCCTTATGAACAGTTTAACTACCTTGCGACAACCAGGGTGTCTGATCTGGCAGAAAAGACAATTCTTACCTTCCTGTTGGAGAATAACGTTTCCAAACAAAACGGGGTTGATCTTTTTATCGGCGCCGCTTCATGGTGTAAAGGTGCCGGTTCAGGTAGCACTGATCGAATGGTTGTCTACATTAACGAGGAACGTTACATTGCTATGGACGAACTGGTACCTCTTAACCGTGCCATGACTCAGACCAATGCAACCAACCTCTGCTATGATACAGCATACCTTGCCAACCTGTCCGAAGTGCAGATGTTTTACGAGAACATCATGCGCTACGTCGACGGAATTTAAGGGGGATTCGCTATGTTTATAAACAGTAAAAAGAACTTTGAAATCTGCGAGGGAGAACAGAAACTTATTATCCCTCGCGATTTTATTGGAGAGATACCGGACTGGGCTGCCAAGCACTGGCTGGTACAGGCAGCGATAAAAGACGGATCTATTGCTACTCCTCAGAGTACTGCAGATAAGTCGCTGGAACAGGCTGATAAATCAGCCAGGAAAAAGGCAGATGCCGCAGACAAGCGAGAAGATAGTGCAACTGCTGAAACATCGGAATAAGGAGGGAATGGCATGCCTGAGCAGTTTCAGGGTTTAATATCCGCAGCGGCCAACATACCGCAGCCCGGTGAGGTTGGATCCTATACAAAGGAAATGTTCCTGACAGATTTTCCTCAGTTCACAAAAAAACAGGTCAGCCAGGGAGAAGAAGCGAACCAGATCATAAGTCTGGTTCCTGATCCCATGCTTCAGGTATTCATCAACAATGCAAATGCCAGTATTTTACCCAGCCGATACTGCGAGATCTGGAGATATGCAGCCGGCCTTTATGTAGCTCACTTCTCCGCACTGTATTTAAAAACATACTCTGAAGGATCTACTACTCCAGCCAGAGCAGCGGCAACCGGTCAACAGACAGGACTTGTGAAAGAAGCCACCATGGGTGACACAACTGTCAGTTATGACAATGAGGCCATCACGGAAGCAAGCGCAAAGTGGGGAGCCTGGAATGCAACCCAGTATGGACAGCAGCTGGTGACCATGGCTCGTACGATCGGAATGGGTGGTATGTATGTTATTTGATGATGATTGGTATACGGATTCCATGAGTATTTCCAGGAATATCCCTTATAAGGTTGGCAATGTTGATAAAAAGAAACGGGAGGAGCTTTACCGTGGTATCCCCTGCCGTATCTATAGCGCAAAAAGAAATGGTCCTTCATGGAAGGATACGGCTGCCACGGCTACGGCGACGGATAAAGTGGCCTGTGATGTGTCGGTGGATTTAAAAGCCGGCGATATGCTCATGATTGTGCGCGGTGGGCGATTGGGAAGCAACCGGGATCCAGAACGTTACTTCGCTGGACTTCCGCAGCCTTATTATGATCCGGTTGGCGGAATGCTTTCCGGATTGGAGCATCAAGAAGCCGTCCTGTCAATGGACGAAGTGATTAAGTAGGGAGGGATTCAGATGTCAACCTTTGGTCAGGCAACCAGGAAGCGCCTGGAGCAACTCCGGAAGCAAGGGCAGAATGTGCCGAAAATCATGGTAGAGGTTATGGAGGGAGCCACGGACGCAGCAGTAGAACGGGCTACGGAGCTCACGCCTCCTCACGATGCCGGGATTTCTGGAGTAAATACGCGAGATGGAGGACTAGCACAACACTGGGCGGTAGACAGTATAACGAAGCCAATTGTGACAGGAGGAAGCGTGCGGACTACTCTTGCAAATAACCTGCAGCATGCATCTTATGTAAATGATGGCCACAATATGAATGAGCATTATGTCCCTGGTCTTCATATCGACAGTGTGGGAGGGGGTATTTTCTTTGATGCTGATAAGAAAGGCGGAATTGTGGTAGGAACCCAAACAAAGTACATAAAAGGCAAATACATGAAGCAAGCAGCAATAGGACGATACAAAAATGTAGTGAAAATGGAACTCGATAAGCGGATAAGGGAGAATTTCAAATGACATTCACAATTGGAAAGTTGTTAGATTCTATCTGCGGAGCGCTGAAAGAAAGCTATCCGGATATCCCGACGTATAGCAATCCTAATAAACAGGGGACGTCAGTTCCTTGCTTTTTTATATTTTTCATGCCTACGGATACGGAGAACCGGATAGGACGCCGATTTATGCGGAACATCGGCATAGATATCGTCTATCAGGTAGAAAACAGCGATCCCGACGTTTACGATCAGCTGGTATCCGTTGCTGATCAGCTGGACTACGCCCTGGAGTTTATTTCTTGTGAGGACGTAAAACTACGAACTTATGACCGGGAATGGAAGATTGATGAAGATGAGATGCACTATCAATTTACAGTAAAAGCAGTGGTGTCTTATCCGGATGATACCCCACAAATTGAGTCTATAGAATCATATGAAGGAGGAGTGAAAGGTGGAAGAGACAGTTAACACCGATAAAACAGAAAAGAAAGTAGCAAAGTATAAAACAGAATCCCTTCTTGCAAGTAAAGCACTGGCCGGATATCAGCCGGATTTTGTAAAAGTCCTGCTGACTGAACCGGAGTATACCTTGGAAGAAGCAAGAGGGATTTTAGATAAATTTTTCGGAAAGAAGGAGGTAAGTTAAATGGCCGGAGGGACTTGGACCAGTCAAAATAAAAAACAGCCTGGTGTTTACATTAATGTAAAGTCAAGCATGGCACAGGCTGTCAGCGTGGGGAATCGGGGCGTTGTTGCAATCTGCGAGCCTTTATCATGGGGACCAGAGGGAAAGATCTTGACCATAAATGCCGGTGATGATTACACCTCGCACATCGGATATGATTCTACCAACGATAAAGCATTGTTTTTAAGAGAGATTTTCAAGGGGAGTGATCGCACTGCCGGTCCGGTAAAGGTATTACTTTATCGCCCCAACGCCACAGGTGCCGCTAAGGCAACCGCTACCATCGCGCCGCTTACAATTACTGCAAAATATAACGGCGTGCGGGGAAATGACATTTCCATCGCCGTTGTTGCAGATCCTGACAATGAAGGGAGTTTCACCGTTCAAACCATAGTTGATGGAACCGTAAAGGATACTCAGACTGGTAAGGTTGTTGCAGATTTGACCGAAAATGACTGGGTTGTATTTTCCGGGACTGGAGATTTATCGGCCAGTGCTGGAACGGCTCTTACCGGAGGAAGCAACGGAACGGTAAGCAGTGCCGCGTATTCCACGTTCCTAACAGCTTTAGAGCCTTACACATTCAATGTATTAATTTATGATGGATCTGACTCTACTGTACAGGCTGCCTTTGTGGCTTTCATCAAACGCATGCGTGATAATATAGGCAAGAAGTGTCAGGTGGTCATGGCGATCGTTGAGAGCAATTCCGAGGCGGTCATTTCTGTTAAAAACGGAGTAATCCTTTCTGATGGAACTATCCTTACCCCACAGCAGACAACCTGGTGGGTCGGTGGAGCGGAGGCAGGAGCGAACTACAGTGAATCCCTGGTATATGGACAGTATCCAGACGCTGAAAATGTCTCTCCCCGCTTGACTTCTTCTGAAATTGACGAAGCTCTCGAAAAAGGTCAGATTGTATTCTTTGAAGAGTTTGGATCAGTAAAGGTCATGTCCGATATCAATACCCTGACGACATTCACCACGGACAAGGGAGAGGCGTTCAGCTTAAATCAGGTGATTCGGATCGTGGACACTGTCGCAAATGACATCTATGAGAACTTTTCCGAGAACTATATCGGAAAGACGCAAAACAATGCAACCGGCAGAGATTTGCTAAAAGCCTGGATCGTGGGATATTTGAATGAAATTCAGGCAAACAGCGGCATTCAAAACTTCGAATCCGATGATGTAACAGTAGAAGCCGGAAATGCGCTGAATGCAGTTGTAATAACCCTGGCAATTCAGCCGGTGGCAGCGGTAGAAAAGATTTATATTACAGCAACCCTGACAGACTAAAGGAGGTAGATTATGAGCTTTTTATTGGAGCGTGACGCCTTAAATGGAAAAGCCGGTCGAGCTTTTGCCGTGATTGACGGACGCAATGTGGAAATGTTCGGATTAAAGAAAATTCAGGCGGATGCAGAATTTCAGGAATCAGATTTTAAGGTGGTCGGTACTAATCTGGTGCAGAAAAAAACATCGGGTGTAACGCTCACGGGTTCTGCTACGGTATATTATGGAACTCCGGAATTTTTAAACATGCTAAAAACTTATTTAAAGTCGGGAGCGCTTCCGTACTTTACAATTCAGATTACCAACGAAGACGAAGGTAGCTCCGTCGGAAGCCAGACAGTGGCTCTTTACAATGTGAAGTTGCAGAAGCTACCTATTGCCATTCTGGACGCTGATACAGAGTTTTTGACTATGGATATTTCGTTCAGCTTCACAAATGTTGAAATTCTTAATGCATTCACAGCCCCGACCCAGTTGGGAGAATAGGAGAAAGTTATGAGTAAATTAAAAGCATTTTTACAGCCGTCAGTAGCGGGAGAAACTAAAGAGGTTATTATCTCAGAACGTTTCAAAGATGAAAAAGGAAAGCCCGTACCTTTCGTTATTAAAGCAATTTCACAGAAGGAAAATGAGAAGATCGCCAAAATGAGCCGAGAGACGGTTAAAATGAATGGAACTCCGGTTGAAAAGCTTAATCATTTTCTTTACACAAAAAGGCTTATTCATGCCTGCGTACAAGAACCGGATTTTAGCGATCAGGAAATCTGCAAGTATTATGGCACAGAGGATCCGCTGGAGGTACCTTCCCAGATGCTTAGTATTGGAGAGTACAACCGCCTGTCAGAAGCAATCCTGGAGTTAAATGGAATGAAAGATCCGGATGACAAGCTGGAAGAAGCAAAAAACTCCTAAACGGGGGAGATATGGACGTGCAGCTGGCATATTACATGTTTGTCAATCACGGCCGCTTCCCCGGAGAAATCGTAGAACTTCCGGAAAACGAAAAAATATTGTTGTTTCAGATGGCAGTAAAAGAGATCAATAGCAGACCCAAGAAGTAAGAGGAGGAACTATGGGAGAGATAAGGGAAGAGTTTATACTTAGTGATCAGTTCAGCGCATCTTTTTCCAAGTTCCTCGAACTTGGGAATTCTTCGGTACAGCAAATGAGTCGAATTGATCAATCAGTTGCAAGGACAGAAATGACAATGCGCCGATCTATTGGCGGAGCTACAGGGGCTGTTATAGCGAATATGAGACAGATCGGCGAATCAGCCAACGAAATCTCTTCTTCTGGTTTTGATCGACTGGAAGCACAATTAATCAAAATAGCAAATAATACCTCTAAAGCCGCCAGAGAGCAGGAAAATCACAATCAGAAAGTAAAGGAAACAAACAATTCGGCAGGGAATCTGCTTACCACTGTAAAAAAAGTGGTTTCGGCCGCTGCGGCGTTTAAGATGGGAAAAGATGTACTTAATTTGTCTGATGAAATGACACAGACTTCCGCTCGAATTAATCTGATGAATAAAGGGTTTCAACGTTCAGCGGCTAAATCGTCCGGCGGCGGTCAGGAAATTGATATGAACAACAGCCTCCAGGAGACGGAAAGAATCCAGGAGGCTATATTCCGATCTGCGCAGAGAACCAGAACAAGCTACCTTGCCACCGCGGATGTGGTAGCAAAGATGGGGCAACGAGCGGGGGACGCCTTTTCCGGCAGTGATGAAGTGGTGGCTTTCGTTGAAAATTTAAACAAGCAGTTTATTATAGCCGGTGCCAGTCAGCAGGAAATATCCTCAGCGTCGCTTCAGCTCACCCAGGCGCTCGGATCTGGGGTACTACGCGGCGAGGAATTGAACGCAGTGTTCGAAGCAGCACCAAATGTAATCCAGACTATAGCCGATTATCTTAATGTACCCATCGGAAAAATTCGTGAAATGGCATCAGACGGAGAGATTACGGCGGATATTGTAAAAAATGCGATGCTCGGGGCTACTGATACGATAAATCAGAATTTTGCATCCATGCCTATGACTTATCAACAGGTATGGACTGCTATCTCTAATTCTCTGCTCCAGGCGTTTCAGCCGGTTATTCAGGCGATTGGAGAAGGTGCAACTTTTATTTATGAGCACTGGTCTTCGATAGCTCCTGTATTTTACGGACTTGCAGCTGGGATATTTGCAGCAGCGGCGGCTTGGGGTATATACACTGTGTTTCAGTGGGCAGCAACAGGAGCAGCAGCAACCTTTTTTACAACCTTACTATCCAATCCGCTGACATATATTTTTATGATAGTTGCTGCCATAGTCGCCCAGATATACAGATGGGTGCAATCGGTAGGAGGTATTCAGGTAGCTTGGTTAATTTGTGTAAACACAGTTCTGACGCAGGCAGATCGGTTAAAGTTAGGCTTCATGGCAGTGTGGACCATGATAAAAAGCGGGACGCTGGACGCTGCCTTTGCGTTTGACTCATTCCGGGTAAAGGTACTTGATTCTCTTGGAAATATGAAAGTAAAAGCGCTGACAATTTTACAGGATCTTGTAAATGGAGCCATTGACCGGGTTAATAAGCTGATCGGAATGGCCAACAATATCCCCGGCGTGTCTATTGACTTGATTGATCACGTAGAATTTGCGACTGGCGCGGCAGTTGAAGAACAGGTGAAACAGCAGCAGCGAGCAGCGGAGCTTGAAAGGAAGCAGGAGGTAATTTCAGGAGCTAAGGCTCAATGGAAAAATGAATATGAAGCAGCAGAACGTGCAGCTGATGATGCAAGAATGCAGCGTCAGGCAGCAATTGAGACGGCTAAAGCAGAAGCGGCCAGAAAAGCTGCAGGAGACGAATTTCAGGCCGGGGCCGGCAGTAGTAATATCGAAACCGTTGAAAAAGTCGGCAGTGTTGGCAAAATAGAGGAAGATGTAAATATCGCCGATGAAAATATAAAACTTCTCAGAGATCTGTCAGAGCGGCAGTATGTTGCCTTGGTTAACCTGACTGTGCCGCAGACAAATCTTTCAGTCAGTCAAAATGTCGCAGGAGGTGCAGGATCCGATATTGATGCCGTGCTCGGTGCTTTAAACAATGTTTTGGGAACTCAACACGCTTCCAGTAGCAATGTTGTTACAGGATAGGAGGTTTTATGCGAAACAAATATAAGTTTTTTGCTGATATGGGAGGGAATACCATAGAATTCCCTGTTAATCCAAAAGAATACACAATCTCTTATCCTTCAGATAATAAAACTTACAATGTATTAGATATAGGAGAAATTGTAATTCCCAGGTTACCTTCCTTAATAGAGGTGTCATGGGAATCATATTTCCCTGGCAATAGCAATGATCCGCTGATTTATGGACATGACTGGACAGATCCGGAGGATTACGTGGAAGCGATCATTGATGCCAGGGACAATCAGGAAGTATGTGACCTCGTTATAAGCAGGTACAACGCCAGAGGCAGCAAGATGTTTGATACGAATATCAGCGCAGTAATAGATAGCTTCGAAACTACGGAAAAGGGTGGAGAGGCCGGAGACGTGTACTACAAGATTAAATTCAAGGAGTACCGGAACTATTCTCCGATCAAGGTATCTCTGTCAGAAACAACTACAGCAGACACAGTGCAGATCGACGATGAGTCAAGACCTTTGTCTTCCACCCCGGAGTTACGCGTGGGCGCCACAGTCATTGCAAATGGCACCTACTACAGCAGCAGCTATGGTGACAAACCGACTGGTACGGCAAATAACTTGTCGACAACAGTATCAAGGATTATCCCGGACGCTTCCAGGCCTTATCCGATCCTGATCGGTGGAAGCCGTGGCTGGATCAAGGCAGATCAACTGCAGGTGACCGGATGAGCTATAAACTTTTAATTTTCAATGCTGAGTCTAATACAATGTATGATTACGCCCCAATTGTGCAAAAAGTTGATTACACCACAAATAGAAATGGTAGTGCGGGCAAATTGACATTCTCTTTCATACAGAAAAAGGCAATTAATTTGACAGAAGGAGCAAAGGTACAATTTTACGTGGATGGATCAGAAATTTTCCTGGGTTTTGTTTTTGTGACGGAGCAGGATCGCGAGGGTATTGTTTCTGTTACCGCTTATGATCAGCTCAGATATTTAAAATCTTCTGCCAGTTACAGTTTCGAAGGGAATAAGCTGGGTGAGATCATACAGCAAATTGCTACAGATATGCAGCTGCAGGTTGGAACTCTGGAAGATACAGGGTATATTATTCCCACTCTTACCAAGGAAAGCACAGAATGTCTGGATATTATAGAGTACGGACTGCAATTGACACAGTACAATACAGGCAGGACCTTTGTTTTTTATGATAATTTTGGTAAGTTATGTCTGACAGAAGCTAAAAACTTAATGTCCGATGTCGTTATTGGGAATGGCAGCATTATAACGGATTATACTTATAAATCAGATATAGACTCAGATACTTATAATCAGGTAAAACTTGTTCGTCCCAATAAAGAGACTGGTCAGGGAGATACCTATACCTTTAGTGATAGCACCACAATAAATAAGTGGGGGCTCCTGCAGAAGTATGAAAAAGTAGATGAAAATCTCAATGAAGCGCAGATTAATGAACAAGGAAATATCATGATGGCTTACTATGACAGAGTACTTAAGACAATATCGGTTGATGGCGTCGGAGGAGCTCCGGGGATTAAGGCAGGATCAATGGCAAAATTTAAGATTAAGGATGTCCCTGAGCTTTCCAGTGGTCTTTTCCTTCTGCTGGATAAAGTAAAGCATACTTTTTCTAATGGGGAACACACCATGAGTCTTGAAGCAAAAATCTTAAATATATAGGAGACAGGAATGGAATTAATACAAACAATAAAGTCAATTGTTATTGATACGGTAAAAGCTATGGATCCGCTGGATACCGGGTATGCTACTGTAGTTTCAACATCTCCTCTGACACTTAAAATACAGGCTACGCAGCTATCTGTTAAAGAGCCAGTGGCAGTTCTGACAGATAATGTGCGGTACCGGGCTGTTACCGTTCAGGGAGAGACTGTAGTTATTAATCCCGGCTTAGCAGCTGGTGATAAGATTCTTTACCTAAAAGCAAATTCAGGACAGAATTACATTATAATGTCGAAAGTGTAGGTGATGATATGTCAACTCTTCCGGATTCTGCAAATACTGAAATTTACGGAGGTAGTAGCGTGGAGTATGTAACTGATACATACCTGGTTGATAAAAGCACCGGTACTGTAAAAAAGGTAGGTGGCGGCTTGGAAGCAATGAAACAGGCTGCCGAGATCATATTGAGCGTAGAGCGATACCAGAATCAGATCTATACCTCTAATTTTGGCAGAGAGTTAAAAAAATTGGTGGGTAAGCCTCCGGAATACGTAACAAGCATGTTAATAAGACGGATCCAGGAGGCTTTTTCTGTGGACTCTAGGTTTCTATCAGTAGAAAACTTTTCCTTTGATACAACAGCTTTAGGATCTATGAAATGCACTTTTGATGTAAAAACCGTGTACGGAACAGTTTCCAGGGAGGTGGAAGTTTGATTGATTTTAGCAATAAGACCTACGCGAACATATTGGCGGCGCAGTTGAACCGCGTTCCTGATACGATAGATAAGAGAGAGGGATCCATGATCCAAACTGCACTTGGTCCTGAGAGCTGGTATCTTGAGGGGTTATATCTCGATCTGGATTCTGTGCAGGAAAATGCTTACGCTGAAACCGCGGGCGGAGATTTTCTTGATATGCTGGTGGCAGAACGGGGAGTCGAAAGAAAGACTGCTACCAATGCAGTGAAAAAAGGTGTATTTAACAGAACGGTTTCCGTAGGCTCCCGTTTTTCTGCGCTAACTGGAAGCGGTTATCTGACATATCAGGTTACGGAATTTATCGCGCAGACAGATGCCGGATATACATATAAAATGCAGTGTGAAACTACCGGAGAAATCGGAAACAATTATACCGGCCAGCTTATAGCCATTGATTACGTAACAGGGTTGACTTCTGCAGAACTTACAGAACTTCTTACCGCAGGAACCGAGGAGGAAACCGACGATTCACTGAGAGAACGGTATCTTGCAACCTTTGACGTCGCTTCTTTTGGCGGGAACATTGCTTCCTACCGGAATGCTATCCTTGCTATTGATGGTGTAGGAGCCGTACAGATATACCCTGCATGGCAAGGCGGAGGAACGGTACTCTGCAGCATCTTAAATGGTAATTTAAACCCTGCAGGAAGTGAATTAGTCAATACTGTACAGAATGCCATCTGTCCTCCGGAGGACGGTGAAACAGAACCTTCTGCCAATGGCTATGGAATGGCGCCGATCGGAGCAGTAGTTACTATAGGAACCGGGACAGAACTGGTACTTGATATATCGCTTACGGTTCAGTTTCTGGCTACAGTTCAAAATGGGGAAACGGCTTATAAGAGTCAGATCGAGGAAAAGATAGAATCTTACCTTGAAACCGTCCGGCAGTCCTGGGGAACAATGCTGAAAAGCCAGAAAATAGAATATGCTGTGACCGTATATATTTCCAGGATTATCTATGCGATCCTAGATATTTCTGAGATCGTTAATGTAACTGACGTAACAATCAATGGCTCTGCATCTGATGTGAGTTGCGTGGAAAGCTCTTCTCTGCAACAGGTGCCGATATTGGGGACGGTGACGATTAATGGCGGTTGACTTGACAATACTTCTTCCTGAGTGGTTTCAAGAAGTAACGGAGTTTAATGAACTGATTGCAACGGAAGAAACTGAACTCGAAGAAGCTGAAAGCAATCTAAAGTCTGTAAGAAATAACTGCTATATTCAGACGGCTGACGAAGCCACAATTCTGCTTTATGAAAAGCGCTTTGGAATTTCGTATCAGGGAGAAACTTTAGAATATCGAAGAAGCCGGATCATGCAAAGGTATAATACCGTTGTCCCTTTTACGATCGGATTGCTGAAAGATCGATTGACAGAGCTTTACGGATCTGATGGTTACGAGATTTCGGTTGACGGGATAAATTGCTTGATTACAATTAGGATTACCTCGGACCGGTATGGAGCGGTCAATTTACTATATGATCTGTTATGGGATATTCTGCCGGCGCACATGCAGATAATAGCCAGCCAGGTTAATACAAAGAGTATAAAAGGAGTCTTTTCCACAGGGGCGACAATAAGCAGCACGAAGGTAATAACAATATAAGGAGGTTTTATGGGACAGTATAATAAAGCAGTCTTAACCACAGCTGGTGAAAACTTGATTGCGCAAGCTCTGGCCGGAGAAATTCAGCTGAACATCACTAAGGTGAAGACATCAAACTACGCATATCCCAACAGCACGGACTTTAAATCCCTTACAGATATGCAGGGAGTGAAACAAACGGTTTCCGATCCGGTAACGGCTGTTTACAGCGATACAATGATCCAGACCAGGGCACTATTTAGTAATGAAGAAATTGCGTCTACCTACTACATACACAACATTGGCTTGTATGCCATGGACGGGACCCAAGAGGTCCTTTTTTGTATTGTAACAGCAGAGACTCCAGATGAGATGCCGCAATACAATGGAGTGGCTTCCACTTCTTACATTTATAACATTCAGAATGTAGTCCAGGATGCCGCTGAACTTAATATTACCGTGAATCCTTCTGGAACGGCTACAATTCAGGACGTACTGGAAAGGGTAGATTCCACCGGAGGAGATATCTCAGAAACCATCATTGAAACCCTGGAAGCCACAGAGGAGAAGTATCCGATCCCGGCTGTAGGCGAAACGGTGTCAGTCTTCGCTGGAAAGATCCAGGCTTTTTTTGAAAATACCAAGCCCCTTGAAACAGACACATCTTACTATGTAGCAACCACCGGATCAGATACAACAGGAGACGGTAGTATATCAAGTCCATATGCCAGTATTACAAAGGCATTGAGCGTAGTACCAAAGGACTTAGGCGGATATACTGTCACTATAAACGTGGCTGATGGCACATATAATGAGGATATTACTATAAGCGGTTTCAATAATGGGTATCTTACATTACGCCGACAGGGAGATTTGGAACTAAATTCACTATGTAATGTTAACAAGATTACAGTAAATTATTGTGATTCTGTGTCAGTAGGTAGTTTTAATCTTACCTCTGAGAATACTGAAAGTGTATATGTAAATAGATGTAAGTTTGTACTTGTTAATTTCTGTCAATCTATTGCAAGTGCACCTAGTAGTCCATCATTTAGTTTTGATTATACACCCGTTGTTAGAATCACTGGTTGCCGCTCTCTAAATCATAGTATTTGTCTGAGGGCATTTGAATCTTATATATATTCGGCTGATTGGTCGAGTGACAGTATTGGAGATCTGTATGGAATTCAATCAGGCGGAGGTGGTAAGGTTTCAAAGGGAAACTTATTTCAGCCAATGGGTATGAGTAATAATGAGTATTACCTCAATAGTTCGATAATTGTTAGTGCCTTTGGTGCTAATATTGGTACATTAAGATATGATCTAACTATATACGTAGCAACCACTGGATCTGATACAACTGGGGACGGTACAAGTGATAAGCCTTTTGCAACTATACAATATGCTGTGGATATCATACCAAAGGATCTGGGTGGACGTACCGCAAATGTTATAATTGCTGATGGAACATACAATGAAACAGTTTATATATTTGGATACTATGGTGGCATTATAAATATCCAAAGCAGTAATATAGATTCATTAAGCACCGTATGCAAGATATCTGGCATATACATAAAGGACTGTGCCGCAAGAGTGCAACTATGGGGATTATATCTCACAAGAACTGATGGACCATCTTTCTTGGCGACAAGTTGTACCATGGTATACGTCAAAGCTTGTCAGGCGATTGAAACAGCCGCAAGCCAATATGGTTTTGACATAGTATATTCAAGAGCATATTTGGTAGGTTGTAAGGTACAGAATAGAAGTATAGGTTTGCGTTCTTATAGTTCAGACGTATCATCTCAAAATTGGGATAGTTCAAGCACAGGAAATGCATACGGGATTGCTGCTGATACTGGCACAATACGACAATATGGTACTCAACCTTATGGGACTTCCAAAGACAAGTATCAAACAAATGGTGGAGTAATTACAAATTACAATGGTACACAGATATCAGATATTATATCATCTGGTCTATCATGCACCTGGGGAACTATTACCGGAGGGTATATAAGACATGGCAATGCAGCGGGTGGCGCCGCAATGATAACTATATGTGTTCAGGTTGTTACTACTGTTGCATTATCAGCCAGTACAGAATATACAATCAGTGGTTTTCCGAGTTCAAATACTCCAACAGATTTGGCTGTTGCGAGCAATTCAGCACCAACTACTCATAGTTGGTTTAGGCATTCCAGTGGTCAAATTGTTATGGTACTGACAACCGCCTTGGGAGTCGGTGGAATCAAACAATTTAATATAACATATCTAACAAACTCATAAGGAGGAATTAACATGAATCAAGAAACAATCAAAGTGGGCGAAACAACCTACAACATTGCAAACGGCAGCTGCAGTCTACACCTGTCAGACGGTGGAGTGGCATCGGTAGCCATTATTATCGAATCAAATATAATCAACGATATCCACAGCAACCTTTCTGCGAATAGCACCATAACAAAATACACAGCCGAAGGCACAGAAGAGTGGCAGCGGAGCGATCTGGTCTATACCGGGGAAGTGAAATTAAAAAATGACTTCCCAGTGGGGATTGAGCAGACGCAGACAGGAACCGATGCGGACGGCAATCCCGTATACAGCAACGTGGAAGCCCTGGCAGATGTGGCAATCGTTGAGTACAGGACTCCAAACATTCAGGATAAAGTAAAATCACTGGAGGAGCAAAATAACGATTTAAGCGCCCAGGTAGCCTATTTGCAGATGATGTCTGGCATAACAGAGGAGGTGTGACTATGAGTAAAAACTTTGAAAAGGTAAAGAGATTTTATGATGCCAAATTATGGCCACTAAGCTGGGTGGTTAATGCAGTAGATAAATGGATCACGGCGGCTGAGTATCAGGAGATCACCGGCAATGAGTATAAAAGTAAGGAGGCATAAGCGTTTAGTATGGATATGTTTAATATAATTGAATACCTTCGGCAGTTATTTAAAAATCATGTCCTGGTTGCTATTTCCGCAGCTGGGGCATTTTTATATAGTTGGATCCTGCCTGCGCCGGAATATAAAATTGGGGCTTTTGCAGTCCTTGGGGCTATGCTTGTGGACTTGTGGTCTAAGCTGTACTCTATCAAGCGGAAGGGGGGCGGGTGGAGGAAAGCTATATTCAGTCATTCCATTAATAGCGCTTCGTTTCTGCGTGGAACCATCGATAAGTTGATTATCTTTGGCGTAATGACTATTATCTGCGGACTGGCCTATCACATTTCCCTTATATCAAGTATTGCTGTCTGGTTCACACAGATGGTGTACATACTTATGTTTTTAAGAGATGCGCTCTCAATCGTGGAAAACCTCACAGATTCCGGTGTAAAGGGGCTTGGGATTTTTAAGAAACTTCTTAAACTGAAAATAAAAGATTATGTAAAAGACCCGGAGCTGCAGGAGAGCATAGATGAGTTTTTAGAGGGAGAGCAGGATCAGGAACAGGAGAAACCAAAAGAATCGGATAAGTCCCAATATCCGCAGCCTGAACCGGTCAAGGCACCGGAAGCACCGAAACCAGAAGTCACACCGGAACCAAAGGAGCCGGTTGGACCCATAGAACCTATCAATCCAGAACCTAAAAAGGAGGAATTTAAATTATGACACAGTTTTTTGACATTGCAACACTCATTTCTGCAGTAGCGGTATTGGTTGCCCTGGTAAACATCATCACCCAGGTATTAAAGGGATCGTTTGACAATCTTCCCACGTCCCTGCTGGCTATCATCATTTCCATGATTGTAACGCTTGTAGGATTCTTCATGTACTGTGCGATCAAGGATATATCCGTTACATGGTATTACATAACGGGAGCAATCGCAGTAGGCTTTATGGTAGCCTATGCTGCCATGTTCGGCTTCGATAAGCTGAAAGAGATCCTGAAGGGGTTAGAATCAAACGAATAATCTGTTGCGACCGTCGCAATAGTTGTGATATTACAACTTTAGGGGCCTGGGATATCCTGGTCCCTTTTTCGATTGGAGGAAATCAATATGCAAATAAAACAGTATCTTACATCGTATAACCATAATTCCGGTACTGTGGACCGTATCAAATACATTGTAATTCATTATGTGGGAGCACTGGGAGGAGCAGAGGCGAACTGTAAATATTATGCAGAAGCAGACCGGAGCGCATCAGCTCATTACTATGTGGATTTTGATGGATCAGTCTGGCAGTCCGTAGAGGATAAAAATATTGCCTGGCACTGCGGAGCAAAATCATATGTCCATGCAGAGTGCCGGAATGCAAACAGCATAGGCATTGAAATGTGCGTGAGGAATAAAGGTGATCAGTCCAGCACAAGCAAAGACTGGTACTTTGAGGATGCAACGGTGCAGACGGCCATTACACTGACAAAGGAGCTTATGGCGAAGTACGGCATTGCTGCAGATCATGTGATACGGCATTATGATGTGACCGGGAAGATCTGTCCGAATCCTTACGTTTATAATCACACCGACCATACATGGGAAGCATTCAAGGCGGCACTGGTGACAGAAGAAAAGAAATCAGGCTGGGTGCAGGTTACAGACGGGTGGATGTATTACAACGGAGATACCGGTCTGCCAGTCCGTAATGACTGGGTGCAGGTCGATGGAAAGTGGTACTGGTTTAATGCTGCCGGAATTATGGTTACTAATACCTGGTATCAGTATGACAGCGCATGGTATTACCTGGGGAATGACGGGGCTATGTGTAAATCTCAGTTTGTTGCAGATTCCGGAAAGATTTATGCCGTGGACGCTGATGGAAAAATGGTCACAGGGGAGATATTGGTTTCTTCGCTGAGTGACGGGGCGCTGGAGTATAAGGGGCTGGCGCAGTAAATTATTTTACTCGGAATTCCGAGCAGACACACATGAAAAAGGCGGATTCAGAATACCAGATATCCGCCTTTTTCATGCAATGTTTAAGGGCAGTATTATATATTATACAACGGTATAATCTGCATCATTGCTGGTAAAGGCTGCTGCCGTCAGTCCAAAATTAATGCTCTGATCGATTGTCAGATCTGTGGCAGGATTAATTCCGTTCTTTTTCAGGATATATTCAAATACCAT